>Ga0307978_1002284_pt1 | contig 13610 bp, 10 predicted proteins | sample OrgLakmetage1056_FD_203151 | JGI IMG/M metagenome (GOLD analysis project Ga0307978, IMG submission 203151) | Saline water microbial communities from Organic Lake, Antarctica - #1056 | ecosystem: Environmental > Aquatic > Non-marine Saline and Alkaline > Saline | place: Antarctica: Organic Lake...
TGACGTGCAACACACCGAGTTGTGTGCTAGACCTTGGACGACATGCTTTCGTATTATTGAAAACGAGACAGGGCAACCACTGCAGCGAGTCGCATTAGGCTTGCTTGGCAGGCTTGCCGGCTTCGTTGGACCCAAAAGCGATATTTCGATACTACGAGAAAAGATGGTTACGGCATCTTTCTGTAAGGCATTCGGGCAAGCGCTGGCTTTCGACCACAAGGAGGATACAAGTGTCGGCGGCGGGCACGATGCACAGTGGGCCACTGGTGTTGAGGATATTATTCGTGATGCTACTCGAAATATTGCTCCGCGTACGTTGTTTCCTTTTCAGCGAACAAGTCAGAGCTCTGGATCCTTCAAGGTCTCACACGCACAGCTGGTTGAGCTCGTTTTGTCTCTCCTTGACGACGACGAGGCTTCCACTGCTAGTGAATACCTTCTCACCTCCTCGAAAGAGATGGCTAGTGCTCCGCCGAGTGAAGATCAGCGGAACCAGCAAGTCACTTCGGCAGAGATTTTCGCCGGTGTGTGCGGTGCCCACTTCCGTCGCGCCAGCAATGCCTCTTCGAATGCCTGGGCGAATGTCTTCTTAACGCATCTTGAAGATGTCATGGGTAAAATTCCATTTGCACTGTCTGGGTCGTACTTTGACGCTATCCGATACGCCATCCAGTTTAGCCCACCTGATTATTTCTTTCCATTGACCACCTGGGTGGTAGAGAAGATCGAGAGCACGCTTTGGCAGCCGGCGAAAGCGGAGAATGAAGAATCCAAAGATGTACAAGCGGGTAATGGATCGTCGCACGGGGCTGAAGGCTTTACTGCCCAGTCCAAGTGGCTCTATTTATTCTCTGCTGTGCTAATCGAAGTAGACGAAAAGGATGCAGACGCTACAGAACTTCCATGGTATTATGCTCATTTGATGGCCAGCGGCACATCCATTGGTACAGTGTCTCCAGGCTCGACCGAAGGCGAGCTGGAAAAGACATGGCAGCTGGTGACTAACCGCCTTCTGCCCCGATTGAGCCTGGCGCTTGGCCATCCCTTCGACAGTTGCCGAGACCACATCTCGCGCTGCCTATTCAGGATTTGCTACTGCCACCGGAAAAGGGTTCGGATTGGCACATTGCGAGGCAACACTCGGATGAGCAGCCAAAGTCTGACAGGTGCTCCAGCTATTCAAAGCAATGATGATCCTGCTTCGATTGTGGTTGCTAAGCTAGCGTCTCTTGAGAAAACCGAGGAATGGTCTTTCAACGACAGATACAATGCTCTCAGCACTGCTCGACGTTTCGTTTCCTACTGCGTCCACCTCGGTGAAGCCAAGTTTGAGTACTCAGAGTACATTATCCCCTTATTACCATTGATTTTTGAAGCGCTTAAATCAACGGTCGAAAATGAAATAGACGATACCAGCACTCAAGATCAGAAGGCAGCCAAGCGAGCTCTCGAAGCGGATGTAATCAAGAGCTTTCGTTACATGATTGCAGAGATCAGCACAACGGCCATCATATCATACGGGCGAGACGACGACATATCAAGAGTTCTGGATGTGATCGACAAGAGCTACACTCACGAAAGCTGGCAAGTTCGTCACGCTTGTGCCAACTTCTTACGTGGCTTTCAGGGTGCACACAAATTTCTGTTCGCAACAGAGCACGCCGATAAAACAATGGCTATTGTGACTGCAATGTTGGCCGACGAGCGTAGAGAAGTATCCTCTGCCGCAATGGCGGCACTAACAGGTATCTTGGCAGCTTCTCCCGTGAAGATCGTTGCGACAAGAGTGAAGACGCATGCTTTGAAAGCGGGTCCCTGCAAGATGAAGAAGCAGAAAAAAGGCGATAACAGCCAGTCTGAAGCAACGGAGCAGGAGGCAGAAGCATCACTCGCGAAGGAACAGACCCGCGCACGAAACCAGCAAACATCTGTATTCTTTCTCTGTGCGTCCGTGATGGCCCAGCCTTATGATACACCATCTTACGTTCCCGTGGCGCTGGCTGCCATTTCTAAGCACTCTTTCGAAAGAAACGCACCATTGGGAGTGCGTGACACGGTGAAGAAGTGCTGCGCAGACTACAAAAAGACGCACATGTCTGACAACTGGGAGTTGCACCGTAGCATGTTCACCCAAGAGCAGCTGGAGTCGCTCGAAGACGTCGTAAGCTCGCCTCACTACTATGCGTAAGTTATCGCATTGATGCATTTAAAAGTTAAATTGATTTAATCAAACAAACATTCCTAGATTTACAATACAGTACTTTTAGGTTCGCTTTCGTCGCCCCACGAGAGCTTTGAGAGTCAGTTCCCCGGAAAAGACGTCGTTCCAAACGGACTGAAGGCTGAGGTCAAGCTCTGACTCGTTTTGAACAACATCGACACCGCCGTCGTCTCTTCTGGAAACCAACCTGAGATCCTCCAAGTCGTTTAAGGATGCATCAATGTCGACTGGAATATTTCTGTCTTGTCGAATCAGCTCGTTCACCGCTTCCTTTCCCTCTTCTATAAGCTGTGCGCGGCTATAGTGGGTATCGCTGGAGTTTTTACCGAGACGAGACAGCCACGAGTACACCAGTGCTGCACGTGTGGCTCGTTGGGAGCCTGCTTCGGTGGCAATATACTTCAAAGCACCGGCGTTCCGGTGGGTAATCAATCGCGTCAGGAACTTTTTTACGAGCAGATCGTACCTTGCCAACTTGTTGGAATAACGGAGGACCGTTCGAATAGCCCAAAGAGAGACGGATACAAGGGCAAGAAGGTCTAGTCGGGGGTTATCGAACTTGAGCGACCCAAAAATGACAAGGAAACTGAAGATACTGACGAGATCGAAGACAAAAGCATCCGCCGGCCGAAACACAAGCTTGGTTTTGGGCATTATAGCAAGTAGGTTTGCCATAGGCACACCACTGAAGGCCCTAATCTGAATCTGAGCAGGGGTCGGCTTCGGTAGTGGCGAGGGGATCTCAGGAAGCCCTTCGATGTCAAACATGTCTGCTAAATCATATAAAAACGAAGGAAATTTCGGCTGCTTCGGCTGTTTCGGCTCCTTGGGCAGAGGACGCCAAACGACAACAACTTCTTTGTACGTCGGTTCAACCAGCTGGCTTTTGGAGATGATCGTTTTCAAAAGCTTTCCCCGACCGTCTTGCGAGAAGAGATCAATGAGGTTGCTAATCGTCACGCGCTCTAATAGCTGCATGGTGGGAGCTTCCTCACCGCTGGTACGGTTTAGCTTGGCATCGAATGGACACATAATCTCCCCTCGATTCAAGCAGTCATACATGGTGCGATCAACTCTCTCCAATAGCTCTTTAGTAGACGAACCATCGTCGAATGCTTCCTCGCAGATTACGAATGGCGTCAATTGATCCATTGGGTTGGGCGAGCCCACAAAACGTGTCTTTGATCCACCATAGCGAGAGAGCTTGAAGATGTTGCCCTGGGTTTTTGTTGCGGAGCCCATACCAACGCTGTTATTTGAGGAGCGCTCACCAAGCCTTTCGAGTAGCGTCTTGGAAATACGTTCGCTCGGGATGCGCTGTATAGCATACTTCAGCGAAAACACAACGGCCGAGGCTGCTTTTCGATAGCCGAGAACAGTATTGACGGCAACATATCGTTCTAGAACGTCGAGTCGTCCCTTTACCCAAGCAGCAGATCGCTGCACGAGACTTGCTTGTAGATAGTCAATTTTGGGTAACAAGAGACGTCCCCGACTAATCTCTTTCGAATAGCCTCGCCAAAAGATCAAAACTCGTCCGTCAAAGAGTAACTCTTCGGGTTCTTGTTGGCCTTCCTCCGCTTCAAAACTCGTTTCCAACCTCTCGGGATAGAAGTCACGGGCGATAATAGGGTCCAGCTCGGAAGTGTCCGGAAGAATGGAAAGCCTCAGTAGATATCCAGCGTTAAGCGCGTCGCAGAGTTCGAGATCACGTCGCCCTAATAGTTCAAAGCCAGCGTCTTCCAGTGATGTTTTCAGGACCGAAACAAGCTCCTCTTCTTCGGTGGAGTTGTGCTCGGAGACGTTCGTAAGACTAGACTCTGGCTCCATGTACTTGAGGCGTCGCGTCTCGTCGTGAGCCATGGCGTGATACACATCATCTAGCTTGCGGAGAAGGTAGGGAGGTTGAAAGAGCTGGGCTGGCAAGACTGACGGAGAAGTTGGTAGTTTTCCATCAGCAAGACTGACGACGCGACAAACTGGAGCGGATCCATCTCCAGGGTTGGAAAAGTACTCATTAATGTTCGTCTGATTGGAAATGGACGGGACCTGACCATTAAGGGGTCTCTCTGACTCCGTATTGGGTGCTTGGGATTTTGTGTCGATGAGCACATCCTCGTTCAGTGTACTTTCTGGGACATCAAGGTTGAGAAGTAACGAAGGTATCGTCGCTCGACTACTAAGCGAAGGCCTTGATTGGTGAGCTGGTAAACGGAACGCTGTTGTAGCTGGAAAACTTAGAACCGCGAGAAGGAAGACGAATATAGGAGATATCGATGTTGCACGTGGAGGCGATTCCAGGTATCCTTCTGGAGCAGTTTCGAGTAAACGATTCCTTTGGCTCCCCATAAATCTAAACTGCGTCTCTTCTGTATGCGGACGCCCCCTGTATCGTCTCCTCTCAATCCCCAGGTTGACGCCCTCGGTCTTGGATTTGAAATTCAAGGTTGGACTCGCCATCTTCCACTCGTTCGGGCGAAGAAAAATGGCCACGATTGTACGCGCGACAAAAAAAGAGAAGGTGATATGTGATTGGCTCTTCGGATCGAACTGCGAAATATATTGCATACTCCGTAATACTGGGGTAACCGCGTATCGAATCATCCAATGGTGTGTTTGGCGCACCGAGGAGATAATAGTAGCCTACCGTTCGACGTACACAGCTCATAGTTTAGTCTCACGTTGCTTTTATGAACCACAGGAGAACGCCAAATCTGGGCTACAAAGGAGCTCGTGTATGATCACAGTAAAATAAGGTGTGCCTGCGTAGCCGGTACGCTGTCTTCGGCAAGCAACGAGGAGGAGGATAGGAGGTCTATGCTTCTAAAAAACTGAGTGGTCAAGAAGCTAGCTTATCTCTCTAATACTACTACCGAACTGCTACTACGACCTCCTCGCCTGTAGCCCGTAGCTCGTAGCTCGTAGGTCTTGTAGATTTGGTTGCAATGGAACAATAAGATCACGAACTGAAGATGAGGGATTACAAATGCGAGCTGATAGATTAAAACGACTACTGGTAGCTACTACAAGTAGAGAGTTTGGCGAAAAGGCCAAGTTCATACCTATGCCACGATATTAGGTCTTCAGTAGCAGCGGTACTTAGTAGTAGTAGTAGTAGTAGTTGGCGGCATAAGCTCACCACAAGTCGGACGCACACACAGTATAGGCGTTTGAAAAATTCAAATGGTCTTGGAATAGTCCCGTTCTCACAGTCTTGGTTTGAATAGTCTTGCGACGACTGTTTGTTGGAAAGCTAGCTCCCATCGCCAGTCAAGCGCCGCCACGTGGGACTATCACTTCTGGCTTGTGGCTTGTGGGAAGAATCTCGCCCACAGCTCGTTCGTGTCGTGTCGTGCCTTGACTGGACATAAAAACATACAATTCTGGAGAAATTATCGACCTTCCCGCCATTTTTGACAAATAAAGGGAACGTGTCTTGGCTTTCGTCTCGCGGGAAAATCGGCCGTCCAAAAAGCTCCCGCATCATCATCAGTTCTTAACTGATAGCTCACAATCCATCGCGTCGCCCTCTTTCGACACGATACCTTCTCCAACCTGCACGATGGACTTTGATCGCTCCACCCAAGCCCGATCATGGATTTTTGATGAAGGCTCTCTTACTGCTTGCCGGGTGAAGGCTGCAGCGCACGCTTCTTCTCCCGCTGATGACAAGCTGAGGCCGCGAAAGTTTGCCTCTGGCTTCCACTCTCGCTGGACCGAAAGTGATAACAACGATGTCTATATGCCTATCACTCTCCCAGGCCTTTGTCCAAACGATAAGGAAACCTTGGTTCGTTTCCATGCCCACCAGATTCAGGCTCTGGTCGGTCCAACTGCCATTTTGTCGGAGCTCTGTACCAGCGAAACGGTCCTATCGACAGCTATCGTGTTCTTTCGTCGGTTCTACTTTTCCAACTCGATTCTCGAGTTTAACCCTCGCAAGATGGCAGCCGCCTGTGCCTTTTTTGCCGCCAAGGCCGAAGAGGAAAAGATTGATGTAAGTTCCGAGCAAGTCAAGTCCCATGGTCATGTTTCCCGGACGCAGATTTCTTGTTGAGAGTCTTGGAAGGCTTGTGCTTCCGGGTCGCTTTTCTTGTATGCTCTATACGTTGCTGGACACCTGCTTTAAAGTTTTTGCGGGAACGAGATAGGTTTCGCCATACTCTGGCGGGGTGTTTACGATTTGTGGTGAAGGCTCTCTCTAAGTGCCACAAAATTCGCGTTTTACACGACAGCGTTTTGAAAAAAAGGTCAATTCCCGCATCCTCTCATTTTTTGTGACTCTCTCTCATATTATAACAGATCGGACTCTTGTCGCACGCCACTGCTGTTGTGCACTTGAAGGTGCAGAGTGCTCCTCTTTGCCGGAATGAGCTCTGCCGAGTTTCCGTTTCCGAAATTGAAGAGGGAGAACGATTCTTGATGGAAGGTATCAACTACCAGTTTCGTGTGCACCACCCGGACACTGCTATCCGCGTCCTTGCCACGGATCTCTCCACATTCTTGGCGGTGGAAGGAAAGGGTGCACTGATGCTTGACTTGGACGACGGTCGCAATCCGTCCGAAAGTTACAGCCGCGATGGCTACGCTTCTCCTCGCGGTACTTTTGACGCGGAAGAACAAGCCGACGAGTACCTTGACATCGCCTTTGATATTTGGCAACGAGCAATTGTCTTTTCTGACGTGCCATTCATGTTTGCACCGGGACAGATAGGTTTCGGAATCGTTGCCATTGCTGCGGGATTAGTTGACAGCAACGGATGCATGGGCGATGCCATGCAAGAGTACCTGATTGCTCGCATGCCGCTAAAGACGGAAGACGAGATTCTGCTTTTTTCGCGTCAAGTGAATCGTATTATCCAAACTCTTCAGAGCTCTCCACTAATGGACTTGCAGCACAATGGACAGCAGGTCAAGCACGTCGTCGCTCAGCGCGCCGAAGAGCTTCGCACCGTTTTCTCCAAGGCCTCTAGCTTGCGCATGATGCGAGAAATGAACAATAGTCCTTTGACGGCTCGAGTGTGCAGCAAGCGTACTCGAGGCGACGTTGACTTTACGCCGCCTCGTGAACGGTGCTACCGAAAGCTTGCCAAGGTGACGCCAACGGGGCAGTATCACTACTGAGGTGTGCATTGTCTCAAGCCACCAAATCGACAAAAGACAGCGTCCGCTCTGGGGGATGAGTGGACCCGTGTCAACCCACGCACACAGTATAGCATATATATGCGACCAGGGGTGCATTCAGCCACAGTATAGAATAACCAATTAGATGCTTTTCATCTTGTACAACAATCTGTCATTTTGATACGGGGAGACTAACTAAGTGCTTTAGCTACTAAGACTACTTGAGAAGAAGGAACACGGCACTAAAGCTATATCTACTAGCTTCGATTACAGCTGCATAGCGGCTATGCCACTCGCTACCGGTAGCTAGTGTCGGCTAGACTAATTTGGGTCCTCTGGCGACGGCAGCAAGATTTCCACACGGGACAAGAAGAGTCCCCCAGGATAGGAGCCGCGTGCTGAACTCAGCCTGAACAAGAGCCATGCGAGAGAAATCGAACCGTTGGATACCGGTACCGGTACCAGGTACGGTACCAGCAGTACCAGTACCGTAGGGGATCGATCGATTGATTGAAATCAATTCGTGACTGACGTCGTTTCGTTTTGTTGTTGTTTCCTTGTCGTACAGTATCCCCTTTCTCTACCGGCATTCTTCATTCTTCCGAGGTATTCTTCATTCTGCATTCTCGATTGTAGTCGTAGTGCAACGACGAAAGAAGCCTCTATCCACGTCGTAGCCTACAGTACGGTACCGTCGTACTTTGTAGACTACTTTGGTCTTTCACGACACCCCTGTCATCAGATCTTCGCCGGGTTTCCTTGTGCATCCTTGCAACGATATCATAACAACGCCAAAAACAACGACGATCGACTCGAGAGCCGCTATAGCACCTCTAGGGATACACACTGATAAGGAAAGAGTTGAAGATTACACCAGACTGTCACCATGCCAGCCAACAGGAAGCGTCCGTGGATTCTGGTGTTGTCTTCCTTATGTATGACTTGTGCATTAGCCTTGAGCCCACAAAAAACAAGTGGATTTTCGGTTGAGCCATGGTGCCGAACAAAGATAGACTATTCAGCGGCCAACGAATACATCGAGGCGCACTATGGAATGGGACGTGTGGGTGTGGGAGAAAGTCGACACTACTTTGGTGCAGCTTCAAAGGAAGAGCCCGTGCTGGACGCCAGGTATGGAGTGCTCGATGATTTTTCAGAGACGAAAAAAGCAGCGACGATGGAATCGACCGGGTTCACACTTGTACACGCACCAACAAAGACAACCGAATGGAGTAATGTTTCGCATGTACGAGCTACCTATCTTCCCGAGCTCGAGCATATCATTCGAGACAATTTTAAAGGATCCATGATATCTCATGTCATATTCTTTAATCCGATGCTTCGAGGAGAGGATCTGTTGCCGTCTAGACCGGACGATTCGTCCATTTCACCGTCATCCAGCATTGCATTATCGACGCATATCGATGCAGATATTGGCGCTTACCCAGACATTGAGGGGGTTGTAAATCTTATTGAAAAGAATCGTATCGATACAGGTCTTTTTCCTCGTGATGAATTGAATCAAGCACTCAAAAAAGGCGGGCGGTTCGCCATTGTCAACGCATGGCGCAACATCGGTTCGTTTCCGATTGAACGCTACCCGCTGGCTCTCTTCGCAACCAGATATACTGGCTCTAAAGCCTTCCCAGATGGGGTACTCGACTTTTTACGCAGTCGGTGGTACACCTTTCCCAACATGGAACAGGACGAGCTGCTGCTCTTTCGCCAGTACGACCGGGACGTATCGCATCCTTCCGATCTCTGGCACTGTGCACTGAATGTGGTAGGCGATGCGAATGCTCCACCGAGACAATCGTTTGACGTGAGATGTTTCATTGTCTTTGATGAAGACGTCCCAGCAGACCGCGATCGCTTTGGTGCCGATCGAATGAGGTCGCTCTATTCGCAGAAAGACTCGGAAACCTTTAATTCCGAGCAAGCGAAAAGGCGTCATCAAGGGTAGACATCGTCCGCACCTCTTTAGCTCGATGAATAATAAATACTTGAATAACGATGAATAGCGAATACTCAAGAACGGTCATATCATCAATACCTACTCTCTCGTGGAGACTGCAACGTTCCTAGTTGAACACGACTAGTCTCGTGACAGTGAATCGGCCTTTTCCCCATTCCATATTTGCCAAATGTTAAAGGTAATGCATCGTGCGTGTGATAGAAGGTACACATCGACAAAGGTATCGTATATAGCAGCTAGTACAATGACATTATAGGCAGCGATGTCTTTGGACAAACATGCGTCGCCACGATGCAAGTGGTCAAGGACTTGCTTGCTGTCGCTGTTGGATACTGTCACTCGTATTTGAGCTGGTCTTTATCCTCAGCTGGTAGTCACTCAAGATGTTTCGTCTTTATTGACTGAGAAGATCTGCCACTGCTTCCTCGAGTAGTAGTAGAAAGTTTAGGGGTAGGCTACTAAGTCCGAAACAATACTAGCGATTCTAGCAGTGCTGTGCAGATTTCTCGCGAGCACAGTGCATTGACGAGCCACGAGGCCGGCCGAGCACAAATCTCTCGTCGGTCTCGCCGCATCTTCTTCTCAGTTCCTATTGTCTATCAGCAAGAAACAAGTGGATTTTGTAGTAAATGGCATGGTTTACGGTATATTGTTTGGTACCTTACGCTGGCCTTTCGTAGTTCTACAGGAGGCGACCTCAAAAAGTGAGCTCGGAGCTCGGAGCGCGGTCATTTTCATAAAATATCAAAAGGCCAACCAAACCCAGCGCGAAAATAATTGATGACGGCGCGAAGAACGTCTTTCGTCCTTCGTCATCGCCATTCATTCTCATTTCAACGACGACGATGACGATGATGAAGATAAAAAATTGTGTATTGGGGGCATCCGTGTTCTTACTAGTAGTAGGGCATGCAGTCGCCTTTAGCTATTCCACGGCTTCTCACATTGCCGGTCCTTTCGGTGTTAGCAGTACCGTTACGAGCACTCGGCTATACCAGTCGTCTCGTCTTAACTCCGTCTCCTCGGTCAAGAAAAAGAAGCCAAGCAAATCTACTATTGATGAGGAAGACAGCAGTTCGACTTCTCCGGCCCTCCCACCTGCTCTATTGATTGAAGGCCTGACTTGCAGTCACGATGGTGGCACAGTCTATCAACTCAAAGACGTGTCTTACATTTTGCCCCGACAAAAGAAAATTGGAGTCGTCGGTAGAAATGGCTGCGGGAAGAGTACACTCATGAACATTCTCGCGGAAACCTGCTGCAGCGACCATGTCCCCGAGAACGAAAGTGTGGTATATACTGGTAAGGTGGAGTGCCCGCGAGACATCCGAGTGGCCTTTGTCGAGCAGGAACCGCCGTCGCCGTCGGATGTCACGGTTGCCGACGCACTTTTGGGTGTGACAACAGCAAGCGGTGGCAGTGAAAGTACTACTTCTACCACTGCCTCGGTCTATCAAGCTGTCAGACGGTACGGGCGAGTGACGAATGCGTTAGAGTTTGACGCCGACGCTTTTGAGGCCGCGTCTGCTGCCATGGACGCCACGGATGGCTGGGCGGTTCTAACCAAGGCAGACGAGATTGCGTCGCGACTACGCGTAGACCATCTCAAGGATAGCCCCCTGTCAAAACTGAGTGGCGGTGAGCGCAAACGGGTGGCCCTGGGAGCGGCACTAGTACAGAGACCGGACGTATTGTTGCTCGACGAACCGGTACGTTCAAGTCAAAGCGGACAATGGACCAACCATGTATCAGCCTCTCTGACATTGCAGCCGTACGGTAAGCTCCCTGTTCCTTCCAATCTCTCTCTCACACACACGCACCTCTCTCGTATCATGTACCCTATTCTCCCCTTCAGACAAATCACCTGGATCTCGAGGCAATTCGCCTCTTGTCGGATTTAATCCTTGATGAAAAAAAGATGACTGTCTTGTGCATCACACATGACAGAGCATTTTTGAACGAAGTTTGCGATCGCATCATTGAGCTGGACAATGGTGATCTGTACGGCTACGAAGGAAACTATGCTGACTATTTGGAAGGAAAAGAGGCCAGATTAGCCAACGAGGATGCTCTCATGTCATCCACCAATAAAAAGCTCTCGCGCGAGTTGGCTTGGATGAGAAAGCAACCGTCTGGGAGACAGTCCAAGTCCAAGGCACGACAGGAGGCCTTCTACAAACTCCAGAAAATGGCAAAGCCCCGAAGAGTCGATCCATCGTTGACGCTCACCAACGACGACCGTCGGTTGGGTGGCAATGTGCTCAAGATGGAAAACGTGTCTCTCAAGTTTGGCGACCGAGTCATGCTTGATGATTTCTCGTACAATTTTAACGCGGGCGATACTTTGGGCATTGTTGGCGCTAATGGTGTTGGCAAGAGTACTTTTTTGAAAATGTTGTGTGGTCAGCAAGCGCCGGACAGTGGAATTGTGGAACCTGGCGAGACCGTCGTGTTTGGAGTATACGACCAGATGGGCATTGATTTAGACGAGGGACAGCGTGTCATGGATTTTGTCAAGCAGCGGGTGCTCGCTCGAGACGGGTCGACCATGGCTGAGGCACCGTCAGAGGTAATGAAGCTGCTGAAGCAGTTCCAATTCCCTAAGGAGAGATGGAATGAAATGATTTTGAAGCTGTCGGGTGGAGAACGTAGACGACTACAACTATTGTCGGTTCTGACGCAAAGGCCAAACTTTCTGATCCTGGACGAGCCGGTAAGTTGGAATAGATGAACCGTAGTCCTGCATCAGCCTATCCGACGCAGCTTACAGTCCGGTTCTGTACACTCACACCAGCCTCTTCTCTTGCTCTGAACTAACTATATCCGTTGTTTCTCCAGACCAATGACGTTGATCTTGATACCCTGGCGGCGCTGGAAGGTTACCTTGCTGAATTCAACGGTGTTCTTGTGATTGTCAGTCACGACCGTTTCTTCGTGGACAAGGTGACGCAGCACTTGTTTGTGTTTGCCGGCGACGGTATTGTCAATGACTACCTTGGTAGTCTCTCAGACTACGCAGAATGCCTCGTCGACGAAGAAAGGAACAAGAAATAAATTATGTATCGTATTTAGTTGATTTAGTACCTATCAGTAATACGACGACTGTGACTCCTGTCTTTTTTTAACAACCAGACTGTCTCACTCGTAGAAGTCCGTCTCAAGCAATACGTTGTACCGTAGACCTAGTAAGAGCCAAGGAAGCTCTTCGACCACACTGAACTTCTTTTGCTAGGCACGACATGCAGTACACACGATTATGTATGAGACATGGCCAAGCTCCAGTGTTCGGCGACGACTCATGACGATTCGTCAGGGCAAACAATGATTCCCATGTATCTTTCGTTTTGCCTGCAAATCTACAAATGCTCTCTACGAGCCATCTTTTGCCGCCAACTTAGCAGACCTAGTTGAGCACCCTATCTCTCTAATACATGTACACACATACCGGTACCGGTACCTGTATCACATTTTTTCATCTCGGGCATCCTTATCCTTGTGCGTTCCTGCTGGCCGCGCGTGGCACATCCCAACCCCCAACCTCTAGGTTGGCGCCAAAATCACACACTCCGTTTCGACACTTCGACCTTCGACCATATTGATTGTTTGACAGCGAGAGACGAGAACGCGGATCACAGGACTCGCATGGGAAAAGTAGAATCGTCGACATCCTTTGTTTGACGCTATGACCAAGCTCACAGTCGTTTCCACGTATACGGCGCTCGGAGGGCAAGGAAAGGTGTTGTTGGGAGAGTGTGATGTGGAAGAGATAACCGTTCAGGAGGTGAAGTGTCGTGTCGAACTTTTATGCTCTAACGTTAATGTATCCGAGCAGAGCTTGTGGTGGAGAGGCTATGTGTTAGACGACGATAGTCAAACCTTACGGCGGGCCTGCGTCGGCGTGAACGAGGGAGAAATGATTGATCCAAGCCTGGAGTCGCTGGTTCTCTTCCTTACGGTCCCCCTTGAAAAGTATACTGTGGACGAGCCACAACGCCCTTTAGATCATGTGCGATCATCGTCTTTTGACCTTCTCTGGGCAAAGCATGAGCGATCTTCAGCATCGAATCAGTCTACTGGTAACTGTAACATAATATAATAATGGAGAATATTTTTCATTTCCTCGTCCATCCTAAACTAGTAGGTTATTACTATGCTGCATCCCCTTTTGGAGGGACTCTTATATTGCTGTTACAGTAACGGATTACTTTGTAGATTCAATGCTACGCTCGTTTAGGGCGCAAGTCTAAACGAAAATCACGGTTATATTGGAACAAATAGATCGACGACGAG
>Ga0307978_1002292_pt1 | contig 13592 bp, 9 predicted proteins | sample OrgLakmetage1056_FD_203151 | JGI IMG/M metagenome (GOLD analysis project Ga0307978, IMG submission 203151) | Saline water microbial communities from Organic Lake, Antarctica - #1056 | ecosystem: Environmental > Aquatic > Non-marine Saline and Alkaline > Saline | place: Antarctica: Organic Lake...
CTTTTGTTTGTGGAGAGAACTTAAATCGTCGCGCTCCTCTTTCTTCGCTTCCACCATCAACCAAGCCAAAAAAAAGTGGTTATGACTAGAATTTTTTTAATTTTTACAGAGCGTAGAAAAACTACGACCTCGCGTCGTGTGGGAATGTGGCGATCGGTCCACTCGAGGTTTGCGGCGCGGTTCGGCTAGAGCAGTCCAATGCGGACTCTTCGACTTTCAATCTCAAACTCGACGACGGTGTTCGACAGCAGCAAAGATCCGAGGATTACTTGATCGCCTGAACCTTCGAAGGGATAAATCATTAACGACCCGTCGTCGTCGTGGTAGGACTCTTGTGGCAACTCCAGCGTAAAATCAGGGAAAACAAAGGACAAAGTTTCGTCACCACCACCGCTGCTATACTTCTGCGAGAATTCGTGAAAACTCTGTTTTGGTAAGAACACAAAATTGCTCCCGCTATCGATGACTATCGTCGACGGCAAGAGCCGCAAGATATCGTCTCCAAGAGTGACCTCGTCGCATTTCACCGCGAAGAATTCGCTGTGGTAAGCCGAGGGCAGGTCGAACATCAATACGTCACACGTCCTTGGGAGCTGTCCGAGTAAAAACCACGGCTTTTCTTTATTGAGGATGCAAAAGAACTGCGTCTGGGCGCTCCCGCCGAGGAGTTGACGTAGGATCGGCGGCGGGTGTCCGTCGTTGTGACATAGCCCAAAAACGCTGTAATCGGATCGAGGCAGATTTCCAGCGTAGGGTGATCGGAGACGGTCGTGGCTCACGAGGAAGATCTTTCGTTTAAACTCGACGGCATCCGCGGCGACGCTCGCGGTGTCGTTGAGGTCGCCACATGTTGTGATACACTTCCCTGCAAGAGTCAGGGTATCTTCAAAGTAGCAACCTCTGTCCTGCTGTGTGCCGAAGGTGACGATCGAGCACTCGTCGAGCGCGATGGAAGTCTCTGACAAGGACGCGTCGTATTTCCCTAAAACCCGTCCACACGACGAGCAATCAGTCCCACTGACGACCAAGTCGCTGCTCGCAGTGTCGAGAGCGACTCGAAGAACCTGCGGCTCGGGCGAGCCAATATAGATCTCGATTGTCGGGATACCATTGTCGTCCGGTCGTATTGGAATAGCAATGACGCTATTTAGTGTTTGACAGGAACTACTAGAGAATAGAATAACAGGGAGAGCTTCGCCCGTGGCTTGAAGGAGGGTCGTTTTCTTGTTTGTTGTGACGGGGGGAGTGGTTGCGGTGGTGGTGGAGGGTCTATTCCTTGCGGTGAGGCGGAGATGGCGCTGAACGATGAAGGACACAATAGCGAGGAGGACAACAACCGAAAGAAGAACGGTGAGGTGTTGGAGGCCGGCCATTGTCGTCCCCTTTGTTATTGAGCTTGAGAAAAATCACCCGTCGAGCCGGAGGCGTTTGCAGACGACATCCCTGACGTGGTCGGTGGAGGTGTTCTTGCGCTTCATGAGTCCGAGGACGTGCTGGGGAATTTTGTGCTTGGGTGTGGCGTGTCGGCTGTTTTTCTGGAAGAACTGGCTGAACCAGTTGACGACCGTCTCAAAGACATCGTTGTCGATGTCGGCACCAAAGCTGAGATTTGCAATGGCGTTTTCGTTGTCGAAGATGGCGTCCTGGATTTCGAGCTTCATGTCTTTGATGGTCGCTGAAATGTCTGCGGCGTTCTTCTCGAGAGCGAGAATGCGTTCTTGCGAGACGCTGAGATACGCAATAAAGGTCTTGCAGGACTTGGTGATGAGTTTCTGGTCCTGCGCATTGAGGTTCGGCACGTTGGTTTCTTCTTCGTATTGATTCTGGGAGTGCGCGAGGGATCGCAGGAGGACGAGGGCCGCTAGGACTGTGGCCGGGTTGTCGCTTGCGAGCCAGAGGACGGGTTTCTTGTTGACGAACTCGAGGAAGACGGGACCGCGGTCGGGGATAGATTTTGTTCGCAGGGAAATCAGGACGGCCGCCGAGCAGTAGCCGATTTCGCTCGTGCAGGTCTCAGCGTCGCGTTGGAACTTCTCGATGTCTCTCTTCGAGTGCAGGGCCTTTGCGTTTTTCACTTCGACCATGACCTTGAAGCCCTTGCCGTCGTCGTAGAGGCGGTCGCCTCGGCCGTTGAGGCCGGAGGTGTCGGTGGAGCGCCACGTACAGGTCGTGGGCAGGCTCGCGAGCATGTCGTCGATGGACTCCTCACCGATGCGGCCGATTTCCGCGGTGGGTCGGCAGGCGTTATTGAAGTGTACGGCGGAGATCGTTGTTTCGATGGTCTTGGTGATGTCGTCCATGCGTGCCTGGAGGATGTGGTTGATGTGGTCGAAGCGCGTGGAGATGTCGGAGTTCGATGTCGAGCCCGTCCGTTGCATTTCGACGAGCTTGTCGTTCAAATGGCTTTTCAAGTTGCCGAGGATGCCGGAGACTTCGGAGAAGGCCTGCATGGAGTTGTTGCGCTGCTGCACGATTTCTTGCGTTTGGATTTCCTGCCGGTTGAGCGTTGCGCGGAGCTCGTTGATTTGGCGCGTGAGAGTTGTGTTCTGTTGCTTAAGGGCGTCGTCGATGTTCTGTCTCGAGGCATGCACGGCGTCTTTGAGGGCGACGAGCTCGCCCTGGGACGCGAGGGTCGTGACGTGGTTGAAGATCGGGGGGATGATGCGGAGGGCATCGGCGATGTCTTGCGGCGTCGCCGTTTGGAACCACTTTGGCAGAACGAAGTCGTCGCAGACATTGAGTTCGACGGTTTTGAACGTCATGCTCCTCTTGTCGTTTGTTATGTTCTGGGAGTTTTGCCCGTTGAAAGAGCTGTAGTTGGTAGTTGTACTTGAGAAGCACCCCCGAAAAAAAAAAATAAACTGTCGTAAAAGGAAAACACAAAGAATGGAGCAACGAGCAAAGAGGAGTCGGCGGTCGGCAACGTCGATCTGGGGCAGCGAAGGGCTCAAAGGGTGGATGCGTGAGCGAGCTGCGGTCGTTCAAAGTGCTGAGGACCGCGAGGATCGCGTGGTGTGTGGCCAGCGCGCCCTTGTCGAGTTGCTGGAGAGGCTACCGCCCACTCTTTCGGTGTCGACGAGAGTTCAATACGTCAAGTCTCTACGGACGCACATCCGCGAAGCCTGTCCGGGAATCGAGAAGAAGGACCTGCCGTCGGCGGATGCTTCGATGTACAAGCAATGCAATCAAATGTTACTGGAGAACGCCGCGAAGAGGTTCGAGAACCCGCCAAAGCTGAATGGAGATCTCCTGATTCAGAAGATAACCATGGCCCTGCGCCACGGCATCGACTTCATTCAGGCGCCGCAGGTTCTCTTCTGCCTTGGCTATCTCGTCGGCCTCCGATCTTCGGACCTGAATACGGCGCACGTCCGCCGCACGGGAGAGCGAACGTTTCGGGTTGATCTGCGCAATGACTTTGACATCGCAGAAAGCGTTGTGGAAGACGACGGTCGGAGATCGAGGAGCGTTGGAACGCTCCTCAATCTCCGGCCGTCGAAAGCAAAGCAGGATACGTGCACCGCTTATGCCACGCCGTTCATTTGTGATTCAGATATGTATCCGTTAGTATGGGAGGCCCTCGCGTTCCTCCGAGACCCGGCGACACAGAACTTGCCGTGCAACAGATTCCTCCGTAACTACCCCAAGACTCCGTCGGGGCCGACGAGCTGCCAGGAGTGGGACAAGACCCTCTTTCCCCACATGATCAAGTCGTTTGGGTTTTACGATGCGGTTGCGCCCGACGATCGCAGTCGAGTGAAATTTACAGCAAACCTCGGGCGCAGTTTCGTGGCGTCGTGCGTCGAACAGGGGCGATTTTGCCTCGGGGACAATCTCCAGCCGTCGCGAGCCGTGGAGCTTATTCTTGGTCACAGACTGTTCTCGACGTCCAATGGCAACTACCTCCGGCTTGACGTCCGACCTTCAGTTGTTCCCGGGGTCGTTCTGAAAGATCTGAAATTTACGAGGCATTGCTTCGGCGGTCATGGTGGGAAGCAAGGCGTGTCTTACGGGGCCGCTCTCGTGCCTGATGGCGTCAAATGTTTTGGCGGCGTAGACGCTGAATGCTCTGCGTCTCCGGCACTTCCTTTACAAAATCACGACTAAAGTCGTTCAAAAAGTCCGGTGTTCCATATTTCCCGGGATTTAATGTTAGGTATTCCGCGAGATTTTTAGCCTTCTTATAATTCTCGTAACGCCCACGCGATGCAGAGCCCTGCTGTTTGGGGTTCGTCTGGTTGAATTTCAGTTTTACGTTTGCCTTATTATTAGTAGCTAGAAGCTCCTTTGCTCTTGTTATCAGGGCTTGTTTGAGGGCACCTTGTGTTGTTGCTCTCGTCGGTGTCGTTGCTCTCGTCGGTGTCGTTGCTCTCGTCGGATCGGGATCAAGCGAATAGGACTTGCGCGTTGCTCTTTGCGCGCGTATGAGTGCCGAGGCTGGCGCCGCGAGATCGTGGACATTATAGATCTTTTGCTTAGCGATGACTTCATCCTGAAAGTCGGCTGTGTTGGTGAACGAATTGTTCCCGTTTCTTACACTTACGGCACGGATGTCATCGTTGTCATCGATGCCTTTGCTACCAGGTAGGAACTGTGGCATGTTCCATTCCATGGCTATCAGCCTGTCTCCGTCGTCACTGTTCATGTCCAAGAACTGAATGCGAAATAGATAGCGGTTTACTTCATCTTCGTCCGAATATGAATGAAGGACCCAACCGTAGAGCGCCCACCCCGAGATTCCCCTTCTTTCGGTCCCCCTCACCCCGGTGAGTTTGTTTCTTTCGTCGAGGAGTTCTGTAAACTCCTTAAAGGCGGTCCAATCATCATTCGGCGTATTCCCTAGTACACCCAGGTCTTCCTCGAGGACTTGAAGGACAAATCGCCGGTTGAATTCGAGAACCATCCCACGGCGGTAGACAAAAGCTGGGATATCTCGAGTGAAATCGCCAAGATTCTCCAGGCGAGACCGATTTTTCAAAGGTATTTTGTTTGCGAGCCGTTGGCGTTCGTCATCACGCGCGGCCGAAATAGCCGCGTCGGCCGCGCGTTTATCTGCCCTCGCGGCTCTTGCGGCTTCTCTTCCGGCCCTCGATCTCTGTTGTCGGTTCGCTTCGTCTCTTGCACGGCGCTGGTCGGGATGGTCGTTCGCTTCAAACAGATCGAAGGATCGTTTGACGGTGAGCGGAGCCCCGTTGTCGTCCTTGCCAATGATCGTTTCTGGGGGAATTTTGAGGATTTGTGTGCGGTCAAGGTACCCAGTATTCCTCCCCCAGGAGTCCCCGGGGTTGTGTGTATCGCGAGGGTCGATAGGTTTAACCTTGTAGAGGCGAGCACCTTTGTAGGGCCCTGCCTCGCGGAACTGCCGCGACGGGACGTACACTTTGACCGCGGTGATGACGTAGACACCAAGGCTCCAGTTATGTGATGAGCTCTTGGATCTGTTGTTTGTGCCATCAAGCATGGGGAAATTCGCACTCATGTTGCCCTTCTTGTACGTCCTTTTGCGCACAAAGTCCCCGACGACGGGAGGCGTGTTTGAGGTAAAACCCGGGAGCGGAAGTTCGTGCTGGACATCTTTGTACCTCCTTTTGAGGTCGTTTGTGAGGTTTGCGACGACTTTCGCGTTCTCCGCGGGCGTGGCGAGGAGCGCTCGCAGGGGCGTCGTACGAATGGTTGTGTGATACGCGGAATTGTAGCGTTTCAAGACTTCCTCTACGTCAAGAACCCAGTCGTAGGGGTCGTTTGCTGCTCGTCGGAGCACTTGCTTTCTGCTGTGCCAGTGAGGAGGAGGTGCTTGATTCGAGGAGGCGTAAGATTCTTCAAATGCGTTCCGAAGGCTATAGAAATATCGCCGGACAGTCCGGACGGCCCTCTCGGCGATGGAGTTGTACTGCGACCGACCACTGGGGGTCATCTTTTCGATGTAGAATTCGAGTTTGTTGCCGTCGCTTTCCTCGCCGTGTTCCGAAGGAGTTCCTCCGGAGTTCCTTCGGAACGTGGTTGCGCCACGACGTGGCGAAGCCACAACGTTGCTTTGCAACTCGCGCGTCTCGCCCTCGAGGCCTTCCTCGTTGTCTGCGTTGCTGCTGTTTGTCTCGCGACGTAATCGCTGTAAGCCACTCTTGAATGCGCCCATGAACTCCGATCCTTTGTCGTGTACGACGTATTTGGGGTGGACAAATTTATACGGCGGCGCGGGATTGTTGGGATCTGCGGGACGATTAGCCGCATGCCTTGCGCGAACTTCGTTCATGCGTTTCACAAAGAGCTCAAAGGCTTTGAAAGTTTGCTCCGACTGGGGCCGCTCGCTGCTGGCGTCGTCGCCTTCTTCATCGGAGGTCTCGTCGTCATCGACATCGTAGTCATCGTAGTCGTCGCTCTCATTGTGTTCCGAAGAAACGTTGCTTTGCAACTCGTAGTCGTCGTCCTCGTCCTCGCTCTCGTCCTCGCTCCCGTGCTCCGAATCATCCTCATCGTCGTCGTCGTCGTTTTGTAGGAGGTTTGTTCTATTATTTGTCATGTTTATGTCGAGGTTATCCTGTTGTTTGATTTCTTTGAGCCATATAACTTTGGTGAAACCATCAACACACACGAGTAGCCATTTAAAGGCGACTGAGCCTGTTGGAGGCCCGCGCGATCGGGTCTGTGTTTGCGTCGGACTCCGAGTTGTCGAAGTCTGCGTCCGAGTCGTCGAAGTCCGAGTCGTCGAAGTCTGCGTCCGCGCCCCACCCAGGAGCTTTGGCTTCTCGTGTGCTTCGAGTAACTTCTCACGTGAGATGTCCCTGTCTTCGTATCTATGGCTCACGACAGGCATGCGCAGTGTATCGACGTAGACGTAATGAAAAAAGCGTTTGGGTGGGTTCGGTCCAATAGCGCTCTTCAGGGGCGTGCGCTTTCCTCCAGCGACATTATTCCTGGTCGCGCGATCGACTTGAATGCGAGGATCTGCGCGGTAAAAGTCCTCGATGGATTTACGAGTCGGGCATAGCCGTCGCGGCGCGTAGCGTGGTGGTTTAAGATAGAAGGGTTGACTTGCGAAAAACCGAGTGTGCCTCGCGGCGTCGAAGGCGATGGGAGTCACGCCGTCGCGTCCGATGACTGGTTCATAGACTTTGCGCGTCGGAATCGTGTACTCAGTTCCATTTTTCCTGTACTTCAATTCTCTGTCGTCTGCGGTGGCGTAGCGGCGTTCGAGTGTGACCGACGATGGTACGGAGAGATCTGGCTTTTCTGGCTCTCGCAGCTCGTTTGCGACGGCGCGTCTCCGGGGACAGTTGCCGTTCGCGTCGAGGCCGGGGTGAACTTTGTCTTTATAGAGGGCCTTGAGGCGCTGGTAGAGGCGAATTATGCCTTCACCATAGCCTTTGTCCTTGGCGAATGTTCGGATGATCTCGACTTGTAACTTTGTTGGCGGTATAGATGCCTGCACCGTCACTAGAGGTCGACTGCTCATTTTTCCTCAAAGTTTGCCGCTTTGGAAGTATGGAGGCAAAAAAAAAATTATTTTCTAGATATCAAGACAAAAGCACTTCTGACCGCCAGACCAAAAAAGATGGTAAATAACGCGACCGCCTTTTCTCTCATAGGCGTGGGCGGTGCCCTCGTCGCGCTGTCAGTAGTTCTCTTCTTCTTGGTGAAGGGCATTTCCTTCAGTGCCTTTGACAAATCGTGGTGGAACTACCTCATTCTGGTCGCTGGCGTGGCGATCCTTGTTGTCGGGGTTTACTACGCAGCCGTCGGTAAAAAGAAAGGCAAAGGCAACGACGACGATCCGGATTCAAACGATCCAGACAATTCAAACGATTCAGACAATTCAAACGATTCAACTACATCAACGCTGCCGTTCATAACGGCGGATAACAACGACCCCGGGGATGTCTTTACTGTGAGACTGCAGACACCGTCAGGAGGTGGGCTGAATCCGAGTATCCGCAGCTCGGATGGGTCGTTCCGTGTGAGCACGACGGACACGCTCGGAACAGTGATATCGTTGAACATAATTCCGACGACGACGGGTGGGTATGTCCTGAAAACAACTCCTTCCGAGACGACTGCTGGTTACGCCAATAAATATTTGCGGTTGGATGTGGACCCCAACGGCGACTTTTTAGCGTCCAGCTTCACAAATACTTTCTTGTTTGATGCAGACAGTGAAAGCAGTGCCACCGTCTTCGATGTGCGGCCGGCGCAGGTGGGGTACAACTTGTTTGTCCGCAACACAGGGCAAACCTGCGTGACTAGCACCGAAGGGAACCGAGTTGTGCGCATAAACGAGGGAAGTGGTCCCTTGTATAGGCAGGACGTTGTGACAGCAAATTTACCCAACAGCAACAATAGCAGCGGCACGGAGAGCGTTGTCTGGATGATTACGGGGCACAGGCTGTCTACGTCGCCGAACTGTTCTACTTCGACAGCTTCGCCCGCCCGCCGCCAAACAGCAGTAACAAAATCACGTTCCTCCGCAGGAACACCGCCCACCCGCCGCGTTGCGACTCCAAGATCCCCAACGAAATCTACGCCCGCGAGGTCACCGCCGGCCAGTGGTCGCAGTGGGAAAGCCGCAGTACAAAGGAACAGTGGCAACAGTGGCAAGGCCACGTTCCAAAGGAGCACCACCGCTCCCGCCGGTCGCATCCTGCGTCGCTAGGTTTTTCGAAACTCAAAGACTCTCAGCGGTGCTGGCCATACTTGTCGCCGTAGTTCCAGAGGATCTCTGTGCCTGGGGATATTGCTTTTGCCGCCCTCAAGGTCCCACTTGCAGTGCAAGTTGCATTGCGCCCCTGGCGGAGAAACTTCGCCTCGTTTGCTAGCTGGACGTAACCAGTTACACCCGTTTCGCCGTCGACATAGGTATTTCTTGTGGTGCCGGGCGGAGGCTGGCTGCGGTATGCGGCTTGTGCCGAGGGGAGCCATTCGTCGGGCTTGATCGGAACCATGAGAGCCAAGACCTTGTCGTGTGTCCTAGCGTATCGTTCGATTTCGGTGACGCCTACAAAATCTCGAGCACCGAGCTGACGACCAGTGTAGAGACCAATCGCCGCATTTTTGGGAATCTGCACCAGCGCGAAGAGTCCTCGACCGGAGTTGGGAATGGTAGACTGGCGAATCTCGGTGATTGCCCGAAATGAGTTGCGGCCCGTTCGCACGGAAATCTGATTGTTGTGTTTCCGCCAGTTTCTGGGATCTGCGAGGAAGCGGTACGTCAGACGTCGCCAGTTGATGGGTGCGGCCGGCGTGGCCGGCGCCGCCGCTGCGGCGGATCTTCTGCGGGCGGCGCGTTGGATGATATGCGTGCTGGAGCTCAGGCGCCGGCGCTGGTCGGCGCTGTCTCTACTTCGACGGTGTCGCCAGCAAATATACTTGTTGGAACCAGGTGGCGGTGCTCCGTCAATCAGGTTTTGTGAAATGCAGAGCCGGCACCGTCTTCCGGATGACTTGGCTCGACCGTGACATTGACGAACGCGACACTGTCTGCCGCCTTCGAGATTTTTTTGATTGTACATCGTATTCTTACTTTTCAGGAGAATATTGTCTCTTGAGAACGTGGATGGCGACATTCGCATCCTTCGCCGCGAGGGACGTCGGGCAGGCGTCCACGGCGTGTATGAAGTTTAAGATGCACCCGTTAAATACGCCGTCCGCGCGCAGATGGGCGCACTCGTAATTCCCGACGGGTTGGATGACATCCCATAATTGTTTGATGTGGTGTTTGTCCTTTTTTTGCCCTGGGATTCGAATGGCGCAGCCGTGCTCGACCTTGCCCGCGTGCACCGACGTGTTTGGTGTCACCCGCGCATCGAGCCCCGCGCGCGCCAACGCATCGATGAGACGTACACACGCGACATCCGTGTTGTCGGAAGACACGGAGACTTCGATGACGGGCGGCATCGCTTCTTGTTTGTCTCTGTCGTGTTCATAAAATATCCGCTGTAATCAACGCAAGACATTCATGGCGACGAGGACGGCGACGAGGACGGCGTCGAGTTTCACCTATGTCGCATATCTTCCCGTCGTCTCGGCGGCTCTCGTTCTTGTCGTGGCTGGCGTGCTTACTCTATTGGCAGCACTTGTGCTACGACAAAAGTACTACTGCACCGGGCCTGAGATCTCCAAGCTGAGCGTCGCGGTGGACCCGGCAACTGGTCTCTTGACGGTGAAAAACGCTCTCGAAGTCAACATCGGAAATGGTGTGGTGGGCTCTTCCTCGAGTGAACGTCTGCGTGTGTATCGCCACCGGCTTGACGGGCGCAACGAAGCACCTCGCGCCACGGGCCTGGCCCGTCTTGTAGTGGCGACACCGGGATCGTCGTGTATCTCTTTTGCCAGTGGTAGCATCGCCGAGAAGAAGTTTGCTTTGCGGAATTTCATTGATGGTGATCGGGTATTCACATACTTGGCCGTTGGCGGCTTCCCCGTCTACCAGGCACCAGCGAACCTCGGGAGCGGGAACCAGGACATGTCGGCACTCGATCGGAACGGTGATCCCGTGATCCCGACAATCGCTCCGGCAGTGGCGCGGGGGCTGCAATCATGCGGACAGACTCCGGGTTCATACGTGCGCAGCGTTCCATGCGATGTCTCTGCAAACTACTCCGAGAGAGTGTCAAAGCTTGGGGTCATGCGAAACTGCGCCGTCGGCACCGATAATGCGGAGCCCGGCGCCGCCGCCGTTCCGGGTGTCTTCAAGGATCCCATCGCAAAGACGTATAACGGGACCGGGCGAGTGCTCGTCGAAAATACGACGTGTTCCGACATCGGCATCGACATCGACGACGACGACGAGGACAGCGCCGTGAACTGTCAGGAGCCGGATAAAACTCTCCCCTGGCTACGAAGCGTTTACGATGTCCAAGATCCCGAGACCTTTACATGCGACAATCTTGTGACCTCCAGCGGCAGTCGGCGGGTCCTGTGTGGGAATCCCCAAGGCGAGGGGACGACGTGCGTGGATGTCGCCCAATGCGACGTCGCCCAGTGCACCGAGGGTACCCCCGACCTGGTCGCTGTGGAGGCCACGCCGAGCACGATAGAAAATTGCCCAATCTATCGCATTTCATCGTCGACGTGCGACCCATGTCGCTCCGTCCTCGATAGGAGCAAATGTGAAGATCATTACACCTATCGCTACGTGTACCTGAATGGATCCTGGAAGGAAATCGCACACTACTGCGGCTACAATGATGACACCGGTTATTGTAGCTTGGCTGGGGCAATCGAAAATGTTACCCGCGCGAGCGGCGAGGGCGGGAAAGTCTGTCCAGTGCCCTCGTACGACGGTGACTCCTCCTACATCGTCCGCGGAAATGTCCTACGCGAGGCGCAACTTCACGGGAAGGCGCAATGCAGGACCAAGGCCGTGTCGAACTTGGACGTCTTCCTATGCGACTACCACACACACGACCCCGCGATCTACGACAACGCCGAACCCATGCCGGCCTCCTTCCAATGCCCGGAAATAGAAGGGGTGTAGAATATGTTAATAGACATTATCTACGTCAAAGTTCTCTTCGTTTCTGAAGCTTTCACAGAAGGCGTCGTAGTTGGGGTCGTCGTTGGGGTCGTCGTTGGGGTCGTCGATGGGCTCGATGGGCTCGATGGGCTCGATGGGAACAAAGTCGTTGAGAATGTCGTCGAGGGACTTGGTATTGAGTTTTTCATGGTCCCACGCATCCAGGACAGCCCTAAAAGACTCCTGGCCACCGTCGTTGGCCACCGACTCCAGCAAGGTCAATTCCTCTAATGTGTCACCGAAATGACTAAGCATCACATTTTCCGAAGGCGTGAGCGTGCAACCCAGGATCGTTGGCATGACGTTCTCATTCATGACCTTGAGGCAGACTACCAACGCAACGAGGAGAGGCAGGTTGCCTCCGAAGTCGTCAGTGGGCCGTAGGAGCGCGGCGAAGCGGGCGATGCAGTTCTTGTCGGAGAACAGCCAGGGAGCATCTGCGTCGACAATGGCGCTGCAGAAGAGCCCAAAACCGTCCGTTTTTTTCCCGAAGAGGCAACGGAGCTCTGGGTGCGCGTGCATGACCCAGAAGACATCGTGCGCCGTGGCGCCCCTGGCGTAGGCGGTGAGATCTTCATTGGTAGTGAGAATTCCGTCAGCTGTTGTGATCCTTATCTTCAAGAGCTGAAAGCCAACCGACGTCGCCTTTGTCGTGACTTGCGTCGTCAATGCCCTCAGGAGCATAGATACGAGATGCTTTCTCTTTGCCGGCGTCTTCTTTGGGTCGATGCTCGAAAGGACCGTTAAGACGGAGTCGAGGTCCAGGGCCTGCGACGGCGCCGCAGCATCGAGCAGCGCTACCCACTCGTCGCCACCGGAGACCAAATCACTTTTTTTAAAGTGCGACGAATGCAGCCAATCCTTCAAATTCCTGGCTGTCGCACGGGCCTCGGCGAGCTCCTCCGTGAATTGGAACGATACTGCGTCATGCGCTGCTAGCGCACGCATCAGCATTAAAAGCGCCTCGCATTCCTCGCCGCAGTCGAAAGTTTTACGATCGGGGTGGCGGGGGTGATTCTTGTTCATGAAGGCGTTGGCTACTCCGATGTCGGAGGGCGTCACATCCTCTCGCACCGGGGCCCGAAGCGGTGGCGGTGGCGTTCGCTTTGGCTTCGACCCGCCCGGCGCCGTTTTTGTTTTTACGACCGCCGGTAAAAATAATGTCGACAGTGCCACCGTCGTCTTCTTCTTCTTCTTCTTATGCTTCCGCGGCTCCTCCAGCTTCTCGTCATCTAAAATCTGCGGCTTCTCCAGCTTCTCGTCTATCTTCTCGCCTTCGCGGTCGCGCTTAAACGTCGACGTCGAAATCGACGACTTCGAAATCGACGGCTCCGGCAGTGTTGCGGCTCCCAATGTCGCCGCAACATATGCTCGTGGTGGTCCCGCAACTGCAACATATGCTCGTGGTGGTCCCGCAAATGCCGCTGCAACTGCCGCTGCTGGTGCCTTCCTGTTCTCCGCTAGCAGTGCTGCCTTTGATGCCTCCGCTGCGGCCACCGCTGCCTCCGCTGCATCCACTTCCGCCTTCACCGTCTGCAGTCGCACCAGGGACTCCAAGTAGATGTCCTCCGCATTCATCTCCTTGGCTTGGAACTCCATGGTCTTCTTCTTCTTCTGCTGCTCGCGTTGCTCGGACCACCCCTTCCAAAAGCCCTCCCTGTATAGAACCCCCTGTGAAAACTTCCAGATTGTGCCGAAAATAGATTTAAGTTAAAAAACAAATGATTTTTCCCTTCAACTGAAGTGCAGGTGAAGGTAGGAGACCGTTTTTATGTCTGGGGGGTGGTTTCTGTAGTTCTTTTTTTATCTCTCCTGAAGTGCAGGTGAAGTAGGAGGTGAAGTAGGTGATGGGGGGGTTGAAGTAGGGGATGGGGGGGTGAAGTGCAGGTGAAGTTATTGTGTGAGGTCCCCAGGATCAAGTACATCGAAGACATCATCATCAAGGCAGCTGCTGCTCGGAAGGCAGCTGCTGGTGGTCGGAAGGAGTTCCGATCGGACCGTGGTCTTGCCACAAAGAAGTGGCAGAGCTGGCAGAGCTGGCAGAGCCGGCAGAGCCTCAGCGTCGCAGAGCCACAAGGTTGCT
>Ga0307978_1002293_pt1 | contig 13588 bp, 11 predicted proteins | sample OrgLakmetage1056_FD_203151 | JGI IMG/M metagenome (GOLD analysis project Ga0307978, IMG submission 203151) | Saline water microbial communities from Organic Lake, Antarctica - #1056 | ecosystem: Environmental > Aquatic > Non-marine Saline and Alkaline > Saline | place: Antarctica: Organic Lake...
AAAGATCGCTCCTTCGGAATTGTCAGCGTTTATCGTCAATATCTCGCTTAATCGACAAATTTCGATGCAATACCACAAACCCTGGGTCTGATAAACAATGTTAAATATGCTGTTGGAACTAATAATATTACTGTGGAGCGATTGGTGGTTGTAATGCGTGAAAGGACAACTACTTTAGAGAGTGAGCAACAACACCAGATGTTGCTCCAACTAACGTACCAACGGGTCACTATGACCTCCATTTTGGAGTCCCTCGCGCAACCTTTGAACTCGTACGCACTTGGTCGTCTGCCATGTGTCCGTCGACACTAGCAACAACAATATTAACTTGAATGCACTTACTCGTAGACTAGTAAGTTTAAGTCACTGGTTTGATGCTGACCAGTAGTCTAATAATAGGGCCAAAAGAAATAATGATTAACAGCAGTTACCTGCACGGTATTACAGTACACCAGGTACTATACGTACTAGGCTGAAAATAAGATGTGTCTTATTTTTTACTACATTGCAGTAAGGTATGGTGGTTCAAACAGGTTGTTTCTGTCCCTATCTACCGGTAGTGTAGCGTACTACTGTCAGCCATTCCTGACAACGTACTGTGTTACAGTACAAGTACTGGTTCACTTCAATGGTTTGGTACTTGGAATGCACAGTAGACTACGGTACGACTACTGTATGTTGAGAATCCGATATTAGAGAAAGTTCGATCTGGAGCTAGCGGACAGACGTTCGTGTTGCCAACCAAGAAAAAAGTGTCCGAACAGATGGAGGTTGCATCTGCTCCCACGTATGCGTCAATTCTCAAAAAAGGCCTCAAGTGGGCACTAGTGACTGTTCATTCTTTTTGATTAATCCCATCGTAAGACCAGTTTGATTGACTCTTCTTATAGATAGACTATCAAGAGTCCTGATACACTACAGCTGAGAATTAAAGGTTCGAGGCCTGACCAGATACTCCTAGAATCAACATTAATCAAAAAGAAAACTACTCCGTTTTCTCAACTCTCGTCGAAAACAGCGTTTTTTCGGATCCACTTTTTCTGAACCTAAGATACTCCACCATGAGTGAGACTGTCGCATCTCCTTTGATCGTCCCCAGCAGCAGCACTGCTAGCGGACGTGGCGGCGGACAAGGACGCGGACAAAGCGATAGCCGCGGTCGCGGAAACCGTCATGGCAGCCGTGCGACTACTACACCCCGTGTTTGCTCTACTTTTAAGGGCAATACCAAAGAGATGAACGACCACGTTTTCCAGTGTTTCAACGAATGCGAAGACAAGAAGCATTTCTCGAAGACTGTAGAAGCCCTTGGAGAATACATTGCCAAGAAGCCTTACAAAAGACTTTGTCAAACCCGAAATTCCGAAGCCCACGGAACTCGAAGTTTCTGAAACCAACAGGCTTGTTATCGCTATCTGGGAAAAGAAGGTGTCTGCTTATTGCACGCGCACTGACTATCTCGATAGTAATTTGAATACCCCTTACGCGGTCATTTGGGGCCAGTGCAGCGAGGCGATAAAAGCAAAACTCACTTCTCTCGATGATTTGGAGACGAAGAGTCACGTAAGTGATTGTGTCTGGATTCTGAAGGAAATCAAGGGCATCACGTATCGTTTCGAGGGTCAGCGCTACATCTACCTCTCCCTTGACGACGCGCGCACCACCTACTACGCCTACACCCAAGGCGCCGAAGACTCGATTTCCTCCTATTCGAGCATTTTTGTTCCCTCGTCGAGGTCCTGGAGCACTACGCCGGCGCCATTGACGAAGACCCAGGCTTACTCGATGCCACTGCTGCTGTCTTGGCCAACATAGATAATGCGACGAAACGCCTCAAGATTGCGCGTGACCGCACTCTTGCTTTGGCTTTCCTCAAGCGCGCCAACCGTTGTCGTTTTGGCACCCTTTGGGCCGATCTCGAGAACCAGTTCTCCCGAGGCAACGACCAGTATCCGACCAATTTGACTGCAGCCTACAGTCTGTTGGTCAACTTCAAGCCTCCCAAACGAGACCAGCCACGTCGAAATCCGCGCAATCAGGAGCCTGCAGTCAAAGAAGAAGACGGCATGACTTTTGTACAAGCTGGAGAGGTGATTGCAGGCGCTGACGGCGTCACGCACACTCACGTCACTTGTTTCCGTTGCGAGCATAAAGGACATAACGCCAACAAGTGCCCGACGGTCCCAACGCCACTCTCCTCCAAACTGAAGCCGCTGTTGCCGTGACGCTTCTCCAAGCCTCTCACACCGAGGCCATCGTTGCTGCTGACAACACAAACCCTGTTTCGGATTCACCTTCACTCAGTTGCCCTCGCGTCACGAGCTCACCCCATTGTCCTGGGTACCTCGACAGCCAGTCGACTGTTTCGGTTTCTAAAAACCCGAAATTCCTCTCTAACATCCGGCGCAGCAACAGTCATTTGAAGGTTCACATGAATGGCGGCACCCAGATTTCGTCGCTTGTTGGCGACATCAAGAATTTTGGTACTGTCTGGTACAATCCCGACTCTTTGGCCAACATCTTCTCTCTCGCCGCCGTTGGCAAGCTCCGTTGCATCACGATGGACACGTCCATTGAAGCTGCCCTCTGCCTCCATTGTTCTGATGGCTCGATCATGAAGTTCATCGAGTACGGTTTGGGCCTCTACTACCACGACGCCGCCGCTGCCGTCCAGCCTAATTCTAACAAGAATGTTATCGACTACTCTTTTGTCTCCACTGTAACTAACAACAAGGCACAGCTCCCACGTCGCGAAATTGAAGGAGCAGACAAGACTCGAGCACTTTATTGAAAGATCGGGCGCCCTTCTCAGCAACAGTTCGAACAAATTCTTGCCAAGAATCTCATCCGAAACTGCCCCGTTACCGTTGATGACGCCAAACGGGCTCTACTCATCTACGGCCCCGACGTAGCCGCCCTCAAAGGAAAAACAACAAAAGGCCCCTCCCAACATGTTCCTACTTTCAACCCGGTACAAGTCCCAGGTTTTATCTTGCAGCATCACAGCGATGTGACACTTTGCATGGACATTTTCTACGTCCAGCGTCACCCTTTTTTTCATACTATCTCTCGCAAAGTCCAATTCCGCACCGTTGCTCCCGTACTCAACAGAAACAAAGCAACCCTCCTCCGTGAGATCAAGCCGGTTCTGGCAATGTACAAGTCCAGGGGTTTCAACATCTCCGATCTGCACGCCAACATGGAATTTGAGTGCCTCCGAAACGACGTCCTCCCTTCAAGGCTCAACGTTACCGCCGCCAACAACCACGTTGGCGAAGTCGAACGATCCATTCGGACGATGAAGGAGCGTACGCGCACCACCATTCACGGTCTACCTTTTAAATGTCTTCCAAAGCTGATTCAAGCACTTGTTTACCATGCTGCCAAAGGATTGAACCAATTCCCGTCGAAGAACGGCATTTCCGACACTCTCAGCCCTCTCACCATCATGACTGGGCGCGCGAACCCCGACTACAATGACCTGAAGTTGGAATTCGGATCGTACGTACAGGTTTTCGAAGACAACACCCCCAGCAACACTACCACGTCCCGTAACACTGGAGCGATTGTACTGAACCCAACTGGGAACGCCCAAGGCGACTATTTTGTTATGTCACTCGTCACCGGCAAACGCTTGTCCTGGCATCAATGGACCAAAATTCCCATGACCAACGCAGTCATCTCTGCAGTCGAAGCCATGGCGGAGAAGGAAGGCCAACTGCTGATCAAAGGCGGAGTCCCACTATTCAAATGGCGACCGAACGCGTCTGTCGAGGATTTTTTGGAAGAAGATGTCGAATCGGCCGACTAATATGAAAATTTTGCCAAAGATATTTTTCATCCGACCGAACCCGACAATGATGTTGTCGAGGAACCTGAAAACTATGATGACATTGAACCCCTCAACGACGATGATGTTGGCGTCCCGGATGACGATTAAGTTGATGATCCCGCCGTTTTTGGGCCTGATCCCGATAATTTTGGGACTGATGAACTTGATCCCGACGCCGACCAAGGCGCCGAGGCAAACGACGATCCCGGAGACGAAGGTCCCCGAGGCGATGCTCCCAACACAAACGTGGAGCCTGACGCAAACGAAGATTCGGGTACCAATTGGTACAATCTTAGGAGCGACAGAGGCAGATTCTACGGTCACCAACTCGATCACCAAATGGATGACCCAAGCTACGAGTCAGGTGTGCAAATGTTACAGCAAGCAGCCGACAAGATGGATGAGTCGCTTGACGACATCTACAAGTACATTTTTGGGCATATCATGACCCAGATGACCGCAACTGCAGGCATCAAGAAGCACGGCCAGGCAGCCGTGGACGCTTTACTACAGGAGTTCTGTCAGCTTGACAGCAAGAACGTTTTCGAACCACTTGATGCATCCACGCTCACCGCCAGTCAGAAGCGAGAAGCCCGTCGCGCTCTTAATCTTATTAATGAGAAGCGTTCCGGCAAGTTGAAGGGGCGCACGTGCACCGGCGGTTGGTCCCAGAGGTCCAAATATACAAAGGAAGAGACGACGTCTCCCACGGTATCCACGGACGCTCTCATGATTTCCCTTATGATTGACGCTAAGGAGCGACGTGACGTTGCAACGGCCAACGTTGAAGGAGCGTATTTACACGCGGACATGGAAGATTTTGCCATTTTGAAGTTAGTTGGCGAAGCCGTCAACATTATGTGCCAAGTGAACCCCAAATACGAGAAGTTTGTTGTCATTGAGAACGGGAAGAAGGTACTTTACCTACAGTTGCTGAAGGCCCTGTACGGTTGTGTTCAATCCGCGCTATTATGGTACGACTTGTTCACAAAAACTTTGGTCTGCATGGGTTTCAAGTTGAATCCATACGATCTATGCGTTGCAAACAGCTAGATTGAAGGAAAGCAATGCACATTTGCCTGGTATGTTGACGACAACAAAAACTCGCATGTGGATGACACGGTAGTGACCGACATTATCGAAAAGATTGAAGCCAAGTTTGGTAAAATGACCGTGACGAGAGGAAAACATCACGTGTTTTTGGGCATGGACATCACTCTTAAGGACGACGATGGCACCGTCACGATTCTGATGAAGGAATATCTCAAGGAAGCGATCGCAGATTCTGGCATGGATGCTTCCAAAGTTGCGCCAACGCCGACAAAGAAAGACCTGTTCACCGTTGACAACGGATCCGAGCAACTTAACAAACAACAAGGCGAATTTTTTCACAGCATTGTCGCAAAATTACTTTACGTTTCCAAAAGAGCTCGTACCGACGCTCAATTGGCTATTGCTTTGCTCTGCACCAGGGTCTCGTGCAGCACGGAGCAGGATTGGAAAAAGTTGATGCAACTCCTCCAATATTTCAACGGTACTTTGGACATGCCTCTCATTCTCGGAGCTGACAGTCTCGCCAAATCAAAGTCATGGGTTGACACAGCCTATGCTGTGCACGATGACATGAAGAGTCACATTGGTGGAGCAACCTTGTTGGGTCATGGAGCGACCATGTACAAGTCTACAAAGCAGAAACTAAATACAGAGAGTTCTACTGAAGCCGAAGTTGTCGGCTCAAGCGATTATCTACCTAACACTATCTGGGCCAGCATGTTTTTGGCCAAACAAGGGTACGAGCTTAACCGAAAACATTTTTTATCAGGATGATCAAAGCGCTACCTGACTCGAGAAGAATGGTCGAGCATCCTGCGGGCAGAAGTCCCGGCACATCAACATTAGTTATTTTTTTTATGCAGGACCGTTTCGAGTCGGAGGGCATTTCTGTTGTCTACTGTCCCACGGACGAGATGCTTGCCAATTTCTTTACGAAGCCTCTTCAAGGCAGTTTGTTTTGGAAATTCCGGGCCGTTCTTCTCGGTCATTGTCATGTGAATACACTCACAAAATCTCCGCTACCTCCATCCGAGGATCGTGTTGAGAATACGATATTGGAGAATGTTCGATCTGGAGCTAGCGGACAGACATTCGCGTTGCCAACCAAGAAAAAAGTGCCCAAACAGATGGAGGTTGCATCTGCTCCCACATATGCGTCAATTCTCAAAAAGGGCCTCAAGTGGGCACCAGTGACTGTTCAGTCTTTTTGATTAATCCCATCGTAAGAACAGTTTGATTGACTCTTCTTATAGATAGACTATCGAGAGTTCTTATACACTACAGCTGAGAATTGCAGGTTCGAGGCGTGATCAGATTCTCCTAGAATCAACACTGTACGGTAGATAGTACAGTATGATAGAATTTTTACTGGTACTCCAGTACTGTACGTCGGACTGTACATAGATTGTAGACAACATTACTGCACTGGCAACCAACAAGACCTTTGTACAGTACGTACCGGTACATTACTTCATTAGGTACAGCATTACTACCGGTACTGGGTGGCTTGTGGGTGGGTCGTTGGTCGTCGAGTTACTGGTAAAAGTACGTACGTATAACAGTTTCGTGCTCCTGGCTGTCCTACAGTAACTTTGTGCTATGCGTACGTAGGTACGACGATACTACAGTATTGTTGATCTCTGACAAAATTCCAGGAGATCATGCATACGATGTAGTACCATCTGCAACTCCTCTCACGCCGCACGGCATACACGTGTGCGTTTGTTGGTGTAGGAGGATGCGACGCATCGTCAGACCACTTTAAGACGGACCTGACAACTGACAACGGTAGCCAAGTTTTGTACAATTTGAAGAGAGGAAGTTCGACCAAGTCTAGACGTAAATAGCTGTTGCGGGGGTTAATACTACTGTAAGGAATAAGGCATTCTCCTCTACAAAGTGGCAAGGACCTACAGTACTGGTGATCACCTCACTACCACTGAGTATCTTTCACCGCCACTCCAGCGGCAGCGCCAAGCGAATGAGCCAACGGGGGCACCACATGAAACGAGGTAAGGAGATTTTCTGTTGGTAGATCTACTCCAGTCAACACGGGAGAGTCTCCTGCTCTCGTCGTGGTAAAGAATTGTTGCGTCCGAGTCACACGCTCTCTCGTCTCGGTGGGTGTCTCTCGCTCCGCCAGACGAAGTTGCCCTCCACCATTCAAGCACCCCGATGGGCAAGCCATTGCCTCAATATAATCATAGGGAGACGACTCTGCCAACGGTGTTTGAAAGGGCTGCAGCACTCGCTGGATCGTTTGCATACCGTACGCCACGGCAAACTTTAGCACGGGTGTCCAATCACTCGGCGTGTTGACAGTAGGAGCCTCGCACGAATAGCTTGGGTTGTTGGCACTGTCAACGACGCCACCACTACTGCAACGGTACATCGTGGCCTGGTAAAAGTCTCGACGGCGTTGGGACGATGCTACTCGAGCGCTCGTGGCGCGACGAGGCCCCGTCACTGTGACGGCCCGCCAGGGGACCTCGTCCAGCTGGACGCCGAACAAGTGCAAGGCCGCATATCGAAAGATATAGTCGGCATGGCCACCGGATCCAAGTGGAAAGAATTCCGTCTCGCGAGTAGTGCTCGGAGATGGTGGAACCTGCAGAGATGACGGTGAAATGAGTACGGCGGAGTCACTGTCTGATATTGTGCCCGGTAACTGGTGCTGAATGGGAGCGAGGGGTAGTGACTCGAGGTACTTTCGAATTGCGTCCACGGGGCTGTCATCCGTATCGCTCATCGTACCAGTGCCAGCACCCTTGGTTTCAATGAATTCTTGAAGAAGCTGGAAACACTCTTGCGTCGTAATGACCATATCGACATCCTTTACTTCGCCAGCAGAAGTATCCTGCTGCAGATCTTTGCGCGAGGCTTCAAGTTTCTTGTCGTGACACGGCATGATTCCCAAATGAAAGCGACCTTTTTGTTCGTGCTGTTGCTTCCAGTACGCGCCCGCTGCAGCCATGGGTGATTTTGTGGTGGAAAGATGTGGCACTGCCTCGTGTGTTGACTTTTCCACCAGACAAACTACAGCAGGACACGACGAGGTAATGATCGGCAATGCCTGTTGCTGTCGGACATTCTTTTCGTACGATACCGGCCGTGTCGTTCCATCCTTGAGCATGTAGAGTGCTTGTGACGAAGACAGTGCCATGGAGGGAGTCAGCTCTTGCTGTAAGCGTTCACATTCACCAACATTAACATCCATGGCATTTTCAGCGTCGTTGCGGAATTTGTATGCTTGACAAAACTCGTCGGCTGCCTGATGCAAGGACCACTGCAAGGGCAGATTGCCGTCCAAGACGACCTGGACGCAGAGCGCCCGCTGCAGCAGCGTAGTGAGCTTTTGTTGGTACATAAGCAGTTTGTTGGCCTCGATCAGTGTACCAGCTTGACTAGCACTACCAGTATCAGTACTAGTACTGCTACTGTTACTACATTCACTTTGGACTCCCAAGTGTCGCAGCAGATCCGCCCAACTGGCGGGCGATATCGTCATGACAATTTCGGGTCGATCGGCGTCGGGACGCTGCATCATTTCTCGGAGGACGGTCAAGGAGTGCTGCTGTTCGATCAAGACAGTTTCTGCCGTAGTGACGCATCCCGAACAAGCTAAACAGTCCGCAATAGAGGCCTTGACGGGATCACTGGGAATGGCCGGGGCCGCGGGTCTCGTGGCGGCCATATCCACAACGGAGGCGCCAGTGCGCGCGCCGCCGCGGCGTTTCCGCTGCTTTGGGACGACGACTGCGGGGGCGTCCACTACTACTGGCACGCTCTCATCTTCCTTCTCTGGCTTGTCTGTACTAAACAAGGGGTTCACACAGGCTTGGGAGGGTGCCAGATAGTCGTCAACGTTGCTTAGAAGGACGGAGGACGACATGGTCAATCACGCCAGTTTTTTTTTAATGGTCGTCAATTGATGATCGATCCATGGAACAAAAAGGAAACGGACGAAGAAGTCGAAAGACGAAAGAAGAAAGCACGAATGAATGAGAGAAACGCGCGCGAACATGTTTGTACGTCGTGTGGCGTACGTAGTCGTAAGAATATGGCGATCGACGCGGTGTCGACAGTCGACATGTTCTGTGTTCTGTTCCACCATGGCAGAAACAGTTCGACTACTACGCCTTTCCTTGACCCTACTACTGCTACAAAGCATATTTACTGGCGTCTTTGTCACGAGCACCGACGATAACCATGCCAAAGACAGAGGTCCATTGGAAGCGGCTGGCCTCGTCTGTAGCCACGGAATTTGTTTCGAAAAGGAAGACTATCGTTATCAAACGGCCCGAAGCCCTCAGTACATGGACTGTCGAGATCTGAGAGGTGACTGCGAGATTTGGGGCGAACAAGGCTTATGTGAGACGGACAATCGATATATGCACTCGCTCTGTCCACAGACTTGCCGCACTTGTCACAATAGAACGATGCGGGTGCCCGCCTCTCAGGCCTTTTCTCCACCACCAAAAGTCACCAACAGAAAAAGAAAGATAGTTTCAGTCGTTGGTAGTGACATTGGGATCCCACAAGTCATGGGAGATATGCCGGATCGAGTCCTTCGTCGAGTCAAAAAGGCTAGAGCCTACCTGCAAGGCACTGTAATGGTTGAAGACCGGTACGAGCCAGTCCGAACCTTGTGCCGGAATCTCCATGAATCATGCGCAGAGTGGGCGGCACGGAATGAATGCTCCAACAATGAAGACTACATGAAGATTCACTGTGCTCCAGTCTGCTTTTCTTGCCAAGAGCTTCATGTTAATGCAAAATGCCCTCCTCCAGCAGACGACGAAGCAGAAAACGCTTGGGAAGTGGGCGATCTCAACAGAATGTTTGAACGACTGACGACGGATCCTTCCATGGTGCAGCAGTATACGCCAACAGTCCTGTCTCGCCCATCTTATGCTCCCGGTGATACTGCCGAGACTGTTAACTACCAGCTTGGCCCTTGGATCATTATGTTGGACAACTTTATCTCTCCACAAGAGGCTGATCGAATGATCGAAGCTGGTCACGAGCTTGGTTACGAACGAAGCAAAGATGTGGTTGCGGTCCACAAAGACGGAAGCTTTGACGATGCCGTATCAGAAGATAGGACATCCACGAATGCTTGGTGCATCGAGCCATCGTGTGCGGAGGATCCAATGCTGCTGGACGTTCTTGCGCGGATTGAAACTGTTACGCAAATCCCTCTCGCGAACGCAGAGTCTCTACAGTTGCTAAGATACGAAGAAGGACAGTATTACAAGATTCATCATGACTATATACGTCACGAGCAGCAGAGCATGCAAGGCCCGCGGATATTGACAGCGTTTCTGTACTTGAACGACGTTGAAGAAGGCGGAGGCACGAATTTTTCAGAATTGGACATAACTGTGGAGCCCAAATTGGGTCGGGCCCTGCTGTGGCCTTCAGTAAAAGATGACGACCCTCACCAATTCGATCCTCGAGCATATCACCAAGCACTACCCGTGGTGCGGGGGATCAAATACGCAAGCAACGTATGGCTACATCTACGGGACGTCGTTACGCCATTAGAAATGGGTTGTTGAGGAGCTACTATCGCAAGATCTTTACTAGCAATAAAGATTGGAACCAAACACAAAACGATCTAACGTGTTTTGCGACGTTCGAATGAAGAGTCATCTCCCGCGCACGCGGAGATGATAGTCCTTTCCAAACATGATTAGCGGTGGGAGATTTTAAGGAGGATTTTGAAGTCTTTTCGACTCCAATCACGATGTTGCAAAACCTAGACTAGGATAGAGTGCAGTAGAATTTACGCTCATCGACGACACGAAGACCCGCGTAGGTATACCGGTACCTACAGGCTCCGCAATGCTCAAGGTGCTACAAGCCAGGGAATGCGATTCTGCTCCACAGAATGCCCTCCCCTCTCATGGCCCTCGAAGATAATAATAACTCATGGATTAGTAGTTACTTAAACTACTGCCTGAAAGGCTTTTTCTTCGCCTACTGTCCCGACGGTTTGCACCGGCGGAGTAGAACGAATAAACAGTGTGAGATCGACCCTGTCACCTGTTGTTCAATATGTATTTGTCACGTAAAAAATATGAAATCACCTCGCCGCCCAGGGAATTCCCTGGGTGATTCCGCAATCCTTTCCCCCCCCCTTCCATTCTCGCGAGACAATCGATGGCCAAGACCCTCAATTGCCCCCCGTCGATCAACTGATGTCGTGAACCCTGCCCCCGGTGGGGGGACAGAGCCTGATAGATGCTAACTGCTAGTGGGATGTGATTGGTTGTTGGCTGTTTGGCGGCAGAGCACACACAAACCTATCTCAAGAGATAGCAAAGTCAATCCCGCGGGACTGGCTGAAACCGCCACCCCGAAAGAGCATCCAGGCGCCTGGAAATCCACCCAACCAAAACAAAGGTCGAGAGAATGACACGTGCACCAAGACACCTGCAAGGTTGACAGCAGAAGAGAGACAGGATGGGTGAGAAACACCCCTGAAGAGAAGAGAAAGAAACACAAGAGAGAAAATTGTCCTCTGCTTCCCCGATCCTTTCTGTGAGTGTTCCCCGCAACTAATCATTCCACAAGCGAGGAGAGCGCGTGAAGATCCAGGCGATACCCGTCGAGTGGGCCTAATCTAAGAGAGCTTCCAAAGCACAAGCTTGTGTAGCGTAATGAGTCGTTGAATCGGATAGTTTTTGCGTTGGGACCTGCTTGTGGGTTTTAGCGAATGCGTTGTCAGGGTAACTTGTGACACAAAAATTGAAAATTGTTGAGTGGGACCGACGAAGTGCCCGTGAGGGTAATCGCTGGGTCGTAGTGAGGCCAGTGCGGTTTGGAAACACAGCGCACTGCTAAGATGGTGTATGTTGAAATGGACTATGTGCCTACCGTGCAACTGATGCAGTGTAGTGTGTGCCGAGTCATTGTGGAGAGGGTCACGGAGCCGCCAACGGAGATCCCTGAAGGATCGTCGAAGGAACGTGGGTTTCGAGTTGGTTGGCACTGTTCGAGTCGTTGGAGGCCCGTACAAGGGTCAGCGAGGTATCGTGGACTGCCGTGGCTGTTTATTGGCAATGGTGTATGTCTAGCTTGTTGGTGTGGAGCCGGTTGTGCGCGTGTTTCAATCAAGCGTTCAATTGGTGAAACAATTTGCACCCGATCTTGTCGGAGATCACGGGCTCGGGACGGGCCGCAACCGCTGACAATCAAGCAGCAGATGCTGCTGCTGCGTGAGTAGACTAAGTCTTAAAAGTAATGAATGTAAACAACAATGAATGGAGTGAAGCATTGTATAGTGTATAGAGTGACTGGTGAGCTTATGCTAGCGATGTCGACATCAGACAACAGAGCCCCTTTGACAGCTTGCAGAGTGAGTTCGCCCACCGCGTGAGAGCAATCTCGAAGGTAGTGCTTGACTGACTCGGGTGACCATCGAAGACGAAATGCGATATTATCGATAGAGAGGCCTGCATTTTGTAGCGTAACTGCTGCTGTGACGCGATTGGAATGCGATACCATGAGTGCCGCGTTCTTGTAGAAAAAACTATCTTTGTCTGGATGGGCGAGTCTGCAGACCGCTTGCATCCGAGTGATAACGTCGTATGATCTGAGGAATGTGTACATGACCTTGTTCGAGGTACAGTACACGCCAATTGGCTCATTGGGTGGTACTCGCAGGGCTATTGCCCGCAAGATGACTGAGATGCCTCCGAGAATGGGACAAAGAAAATGAGTGCCGGACCGGCGAAACTTGCGTATGGTGAAGTTTAGGGGGCTCTTGTCAAACCGGAAGCAAATATGGAGCTCGTGAACTGTGTGTCCGAGCTGTTGCAACCGGTTGTGAGAGACGACGCGGCCTGCCTTGGTGAGGAAGGTAAAATCGCTAAACATGAATGTGATTGGGGCGTTTTTCCAGTTGCCTGCATCGAGACTGTCCGGATCGCGGGAGAAAGTTCCCTTTCGCGCCGAAGTTTGGGCGTATTCGCTCACTCGCGAGCCTGTAAAGGTACCCAGGCGCGTCCAGTCGAAAATTGCCGCATTGAGGTCGAATAGGACGAACGGCTTGGCGGCCGCACATTTACTAATGTCGTCGAACATATAGGTGAACATGTCCGACGTGAAGGGCTCCCGTTTTGGCTTTGGGGCCGTCCAAGCTTGTCGGGCCGCGAGTGTATCGGCCAAGAACGGGTGTAGCTTGGCGGTGCCATCGTCGGCGGAGATGTCAACCACGACGCCAAGTTCAGCTGCAAGCCAGTCGCGGGCAGCCCAAAGGTGGCCGCTTATGGTGGCTGCTGTGAGAGTAAGTGCTCTGGTTTTGGAAAAACCTTCGTTGGCGACGGCGTGAATAAAAGCGCCTAAGAGCGGGAGGGCCTGGGCCGGCGTGATTTCTTGCAAAGACTCGTCATCGAAGTCGAGGCTTGCCAGCCAGGAGGTAAATACCTGAGCTCGAGAGTCCACAGTCTTGTCATTTCGCTCTCGGACATCGCCGCATCATCGTCGGATCTGAGCAAGAGCGCAAGCTTGGACAGCAGCTCTTGCGGGACTTGGCAGGCTTTGGATAATTCGAGCGTTGGGGAGGTTTCCGCGATAACGGACGCCCAGTGTGGGGCGAGTGAGAATTGTGACAACAGATCCGCCACTGTGTTTTCGTCGCCCTTGATGTGGTCGCCCTGTCCACGAATTGGAAGTGGACAATATGTGAGAAGGGCC
>Ga0307978_1002297_pt1 | contig 13583 bp, 6 predicted proteins | sample OrgLakmetage1056_FD_203151 | JGI IMG/M metagenome (GOLD analysis project Ga0307978, IMG submission 203151) | Saline water microbial communities from Organic Lake, Antarctica - #1056 | ecosystem: Environmental > Aquatic > Non-marine Saline and Alkaline > Saline | place: Antarctica: Organic Lake...
GAAACCGGCTTTTGACGCAGAGGAACCGACCAAGCAGTCGGAAGGACCCGACGGACGCTAACAATTAGTGTCCGAGACTATGATGGGGAACTGACGTGTTTTCGACTACGCTGCGACCAAGGAATGAGACGCTTGTGTCGGGGCTTCTCCAGGTCCAAGGGTCTGCGTCGTTCTAGTCTGATATTTCTACGGGTGCGTCGTTCTAGTCTGATATTTCTACGGGACGGTTAACAGCTTGAATTCAGCCAGACGATCGTCGTTTCAATGGGATTGAAGGACGGAGATATAATTGATTGCAAGAGAAGGTAGGCTGCACCAGTAGTATGGCAGTCAATGTTAGAAGAAGGTGAGTGATTGGCCATTGCCAAGCTGTACTGTACGTCTATTAATATATGATTTGATACTATGCTTGAGGAGTGAAGAATGGCAGCTAGCTTGTACAGCAGCTATACTTTAGTACCTGGCAGTTTGTCGAACGAGGCTTGCACCTTCGATACGCACAGTCCTGTATGTATTCACTGTAGATATCCCTCACAATTAAACTATAGCGTGTAAAATGCTAGTTTTTGCATTCGTGATTGGTATCTGATATTATTATCCGTAACGCTATTCATGACTCACCTGAAACTGGCACGACGACACGCAAACCACAAATATCTTCATCCATTCACCATGAGATTTGCTCTCCGTCACCCCATCCTTGTCATCTATCCAACTGACACAGATAAGAGATATCCGCAACCTCTACTAGAGGAATGATTGCGCCTTCAATCTAAGAGTCGGAGCGAGAGCGCAATGAGTTCGACCCAAGAGAGCGCAGCCTTCACACCAACACCAACCGCCACAGGGACAGCGACATTGACAATGCAAGCCCAAGACAACGTCCTGAAAGCGCGCGCTGATAGACAAGCGGATGCTTCCTCGCGGCCTTTATGTTCAGTGTTAAATACAGTCGTCGACCATGTCATGGTTCAGCCGACACCCATGGAACCCAAGGAATACCAAGAGGCTTTGCTACTGTCTGAGGAACAGCAGCAGCAAACCAAACAACCCAATAGTAGTAGCCTGCTCTTGGTGCCAGTCCTGCGCATCTTCGGACCCATCTTACGACGAGACCTTCCTAGCTCCTTCTCTTCAACAACAACAACAACAACGCAATCCGCATGTCTCTACATTCACGGCGCCTTTCCTTATCTCTTGGCACGTCCAGCGGCAGCCGGTCCTGACGGGTCTCTACACCGCTCCTCCCATTTACTGAACAACAACAAGTTAACCCCGTCGGGGCACATAGACTGGGATGATGCCGAATCCGTGGAACGAATTGCGCCTATATTGCAGGAGAATCTCGAAGCGGCCATTCAATCCTCCTTGCGCGACAGCAGCTTTGGAACTAACAACAACATTGCTGGAAAAGCAGCCACATTGGCGGTCCAAGCCCGAGTTATCCGTCAAGTGACAGTCGTTGTGGGTCGCGGCTTTTATACCTTTTGTCCTGGACCACCTGCTCCCTTTATGAGAGTCGAGTATTATGACCCCAAACTGCGTTGGAAGGTAAAGTTGATGCTGGAGCGCGGTCTCGACCTGCCGGCATTGTACCACGCGGATCCTCTCCAATACAATGCTCTAGGCAAGCCATCGTCGTCGACACCCGTTGACGACGACACCGCGGCTGCGGAAGCCCTGCAATTCCATTGCTACGAAGCTCACATTCCGTACACTATGCAATTCTTCAAGGATTGGAATTTGGCAGGCATGTCGCATGTGCACTGCCGAGCGGCCGGTGTCCAGTTTCGAAGTGCGATGCCGCGATCGGCACGGCATCAATGGACCACGAGTCATTCGTCCAAGACTGCGCTAACCACAGATTCGCTGTTTTTGGAATCCAATACTCCGGCCGAGTATGTATGGATGACTGCCGCGGATGCAGCAGGAGCAGATTCCCCCGATTCCAATGTTGGGGTACCCTTTTCTAACGATAGTCCACCACCAGTGTTTGCCTCGTTACAGCAACCGTCACCGATGGATCCACAGCAGAACAGCCCAATGTCCACCGCCTCCGACGACGGAAATGTAGAGAATCCTCTCGAACAATCTTATACCAACGAATGGGTGGTTTCGCCTACCACAGCCCCTCGTCTTGCCTCGGGACGCATCGCTTCAGCTCCGCCTGGCCCGTGGACCAAAAAGGAAACAAGCTGCGACGTTGAGCTCGATATCATGGTACAGGATATACTAAACGTATGCGAAGTCATTACAGAACTTCCCGACGATCGCAGCGAGCGTCAACAGCTTCACTGGCGCGCTGTCCCCAGCTTGAGGGAGATTTGGAAACAAGAGCGTCGTCGCATGGCCAAACTACTAAAGCCGCAAGATGACTTTCTCAGCTGCGCCTCGCCCGACACTGCCGATAATGACATCAATAATAATACCAAGGCAGCAGCAACACCACCCTTTACTCTCAGCGTCAAAAAGGGCGCGTCTTTACCGGGAACTCGATTGGCTCGCGAAGGCATGCAGCGTTTGGTTGACGTTACCGACGGGCTCCAAGACAACTTTCAACGAGTCCTCAAGGACATTGTAGATCGCCATGCGGATGCTGTTGGTCAAGTCGATCGTGTCTTGGATGGACGGGAACAACAACAAGAAGCTGGCGACAAGAGCATGGAAACTGTCGAGAATGCCAAGACGACGCCTTCGTTTGACGAGACAATGGATGCCTTGGGAGCTTTGGGGTCGGCGTTTCAAGGGGCTGAAGCCTCAGACAGTCAGTTGTCCCAAGAAGCACACAGTTTTAGCCAAGAAAGTATCAATGTGCCACTTTCGAGCCGCCTTTCCTTGACTCAGGGGTTAAGTCAAGGTAGCGAGCTGTCGTTTAGGGGAGAGTCGACCAGTCTCTCGCGTGAAAAACACTTTCAAAGTTTGTCACAAAGCTACTACGACACTATCGACGATGGAACAAACATAGAGTCTCAGTCTCACGCTTTTGAGCTCAGTCAGCGGGTCGAACGCGGTGACTGTGTTGTGGATGGTCCGTTTGAACATATCGAAGACTTTATTGACCCAGAAACACTCGTGCCGTTTGAGGCTGTCGATGATGATGGGGAATTGAGTGGTGAAGAAGAAGAGGAAGATGTCTACGAGAATCGTCTGGAGAGGATGCTTTCTACTCTTGCGACCCAAACTCTAACGACTGGTATCGACATGTCGCTGGAAGAGACTACGCAAGACATTAAAGGGGACACGTCTATTGCGGACTCAGAGAAGCATGTCTTGTCAGTTGACGTGTATTTACCACTTGAAGCTTCTGATGAAGGGCCGTCGGATGAAGACTCCACCTCAAGCGTAAATCAGGACATCGATCATTCGAGAGAAGCACCAGTTTCACCGGCCACAAATTACGAAGAGCCCACCGAGCTCTTACCCGAAGAGGGCAACGACTCATTCGCATGGCCTCGTGAGCTTTCGGGTAGGGTGCTCGCACGACAGCGATCAAGACCTCCGACAAGGAGGGAGATTGTTGGGTCCTCCACATCTACGAGTCTTTACCCAATGCAGTCGAAGGGCAATTTGCCGTCTTGGATGGTCTATTCTATAGAATATGATGCAATGACGCGTGGTCGCAATACAAGAAAGACTTGGTTCCCGCAGGGAAAACGCGGTTTATGGATTCGCCCTGTCGGACGACCACCAAGTAGAAGAACCGTATCATCTTGGCACCGAAAAGCATTTAAGCGATCCCATCCACCGGTCTCTCGTTTGCACGATGTAGGGAAACGTACCAGAGTTGATCACCAAGGGCTTGCAAAAGAGACTGTTGCCTCGATGGCTGCATTGCAGATCGACGGGAACTCGCGGAATCTAGTCGCTGTTACTGGCGACAATGAGAACGGAACCGGTGACCAGGAAGTCGAAGAGGTTGTATGGCTACCTAGTCAGCAGCCCATTATGTCCTTGACGCAGCAATCGCTTGAGGACACTCCCATTCGTCGAGCAGGGAACAATGTTGTGATCCGAAAAAATACTTTGAAAATGCCAGACTCGCAAACGTCGAACGATGTTCAAAGCGGAATTGGAGACAAAACGAGCTACTCTGACATTCCCTCTTTTAGTAAGAGCACCCCTGATCTGAGCATGCCGAGTGCGACGCCAAGTCCGCAACAAGCGCTTCAGGGTATAGGAAATCAAGGAGGTAGAATATGGGTCGAGGGCGGGGGGCATCTAAAGTCCAAGACTCGACCGTCGCAGGGCGGACTACAAAAAGAATCTGCAACGAACCCCTTGGACGAGCTAACCAGGAAGGAATCGGGGAGTGACTATCTACCTTCTCCTGTTTCTGTAATGGCGATTGAGGTCTACATTCAATGTCGGACTGGGCGTGCGGGAGTCAACGACTCGAAGCAGATCTCCATGGCTCCCGACCCGGATCGTGATAAGGTAGTGGCTGTCGTCTACATCTTGGCTAAAGACCCAGGTGGTGGCGAAAAACTCGCGATTCTTGAACGAGGATGCCTTTTTGTTCCTGTTGAACGAGAGCTTATGCGTGCCCAAGGAGATAAAGAGAAGACTGCAGCCCTCTTTGATCATCTCTCGTCTACTCTACGGGCTAGCATGCCGCGTACAGCCATGGGTGTCAAGTCCCCCTTCTCGGCGGAATGTGTACGGGACGAGCGACAGCTTCTTTTGAGAATATGCTCAATCGTTAGGTGGAAAGATCCCGACATGCTCCTTAGCTGGGATACCCAAGGAGGAGGGCTGGGCTATCTCATTGAAAGGGGAGCCGCTATCGGCAAATCTTGCTCCGGTCCTGTAGGAAACGGCGTCTTGTCGCCTGAGATTGACATGGCCAGACTTTTTGGACGAACACCAACCGTGGGCACTCGATCTGATGTAAAACCAATAGAGCAACTATGCAAGCAAAAGGACGAAACAACGGAGACGGGTGCGGACCAAAAGTCTGCACCTCGGGACAAAGATTCATCTAGAAGCGATCGATGGAAAGGAAGTGGGCTCGGCAACGAATGGGATGATCGAGTTGGAGCTGGAGCTGCGGCGGCTTCGATTGTGAGTATTTTGTATTGAACTGGGTGCGCGGATTTCGAATTCGCTTCTAATCAACACGTCGCTTATCACAGATTGGACGGCTTGTCTTTGCGGGTTGGAAGATTATCGCCGAGGAAGTCAAACATCCGAACGCATCGTATCTACCGGCAGTTGTATCAACTGTATTAGGTACACGCATACCATTCCACGACAACCTCAAATTGTCCCAATGGTACGGGCACGACAGTGGAAGAGAACAATGGCGTGTGATTCATCACAAGTTGACTCAGGCGACTGCATGTCTGTTGTTGTTTGACGCCTTGGACATAATCGGCCGAGCTGGCGAGGCAGCAAGGCTTAGTGGAGTCGAGTTCTCGCAGAGCTTCCCGGGAATGTAAGTCGACCCTGCCTAGGATTCAATGAACGAAAAAACACGAATCACTCATCGTCTCTCACATTTAATCTTATTCGTAGACGCGGCTCACAATACAAGGTTGAAGGTGTACTACTGAGAGCACTGCAGAGTCTGAACTCAGACGAGAGAGGCTCGAAGCAAGGCTGGAGAAGAGGCAGCCCAGGAGATTATCCGAAAACGAGTATGAGTGGCGAGAGTATTTCACAAACTCAAAGCCCATGGAAAGCGAGAAGACGCCCTCCACCAACCGAGAAGGCGAAGTCATCAGAGCCACGCCCTTTTCACCAGCTATCCGACCGTTGCTATTTCTTCTATTCTCCATCTCTTACAGACAGTAACAAACAAGAGGCGCTCGAGTGTCAGGCTTTAACTCTCGAGCCACAGTCGGGACACGAGGAAAGCCCGGTGGTTGTCTGCGATTTCACTGCACTCTATCCGTCTTTGGTGATCGCGTATAACCTTTGCTACTCCACCGTTGCAGGCAGACTTGACTATCACAGCACCCGAAGCGAAATGAGGTGGAAAGGAAAAACCACTGGCAAGCTCGGGCCCTTTCTCTACTCGGAAAGTAGAACCGCTACAGTTCTCAAGCATCACATGCGCTCGTTCCAAGAAGACGCAGAGAGACAAGACAGGGTGTACGTAGCTCCGACTGGAACGATTTACGTATCTGAGTCGGTGGTGAAGGGTGTTCTACCTCAAGTCTTGGACGAGATGCTGAGTACACGAGCGATGTTGAAGAAAGCCGCAAAGCAGTACAAGAAGCTAGTGCCAGATCTCTCACCTTCAATTTTGCGGCAGCTCGAGGCAAGGCAGCTTGCTTTGAAGTACGTCGCGAACGTTACCTATGGATATACTTCGGCCACCTTCTCTGGGCGATGCGCAATGCCTCTACTTGCGGACACCATCGTAGAGTGTGGGCGTCGAACACTGACCAATGCTATATTTCTCGCGAATAGCTGGGGAAGAGATCAACGCGGGCGATGGCGGGGATGCGAAGTCATCTATGGCGACACCGATTCGCTCTTCATCAAGCTACCAGGTAGATCCGTCCAGGAGGCTTTTCAGTTCGGTGAAGAGTTCACCCAGGCTGTGACAGCCAGCAATCCACCGCCTGTGCAGCTTAAGCTAGAGAAGGTTTACCTCGGATCCATTATGCAAACGGTACGTTTTACCTCACCACCTTGTCGTGTTACAATCATTTCTCTCGTCTCACTCATCTCTGATTATTCTCTGCGCAGAAAAAGAAGTATTGCGGAATGAAATTTGAATCCAAAGACCAGCGTAAACCAACGTTCGAAGCTAAAGGGCTCGAAACTGTTCGTCGCGACCAGTGCGCGCTCACACAAAAAGTGCTACGAAATAGTCTTGTCACGCTCTTTCGGCATGGAATCGAAGCAGTAAAAGCCTATCTATACCGCCAGTGGGCACTAATTCTCGCAGGGAAATTACCAGTGTCGGATTTCATTCTAACAGGTCGCGTCCGAAGCCGATACCGTGGGGGGCGTGTCGGGCCTGTTCAAGCAGTTCTCGCTCGAAGACTGGCTGAAGCCGACCCCGGGAGAGTGACGAGACACAAAGAGAGGCTAGCATACGTCATTGTCGCTACACCTGGCGTAACCTTCAAACTTAGAGACTGTGTCCTAACGCCGATGGAGCTTCTTGAGCAGTGGGATGCCTATACAATCCATTCAGCGTACTACATCGTGAAGCATGTGAACGCAGCCTTGCAACGTTGTTTCGGGCTCGCCCCGCATAAGATCGACATCAGTACTTGGTACGAATCATGCCCCAAGCCACGTAGGCGTATTCACTTTTGGCCTACTACGAGATCTGGAAGCAGTCTCATGATATCATCGTACTTTGGCAGCGACATCTGCTCCTTGTGCGGAAGAAAGTGTATGTCGCAGGGAAGATCGCGGGCCGCCGTCTGCTTTGACTGCCGCGAAGACGATGTGAAAGCACTCGTAGCCGGGATGGAGCGACTGAATGCTACTCAACGGAACTCAGTGGCTCTGGCAAAGCGCTGCAACGAGTGCAACCTATGCTTCGAGGATGCTGGAACATTTGCCACGCTGCAGAACCCACACCATTCCAAGCCTAAGAATCTTCTCGGGAGTTCACGCCGATCGGACGGTATCGTCACTCCACTTGCGAATTGTTCATGCATTGACTGTCCAACGACGTTTGAGCGCCACCGACTTCGAGAAGCCGAGCTTGAAGCGACTGCAATCTGCGAGACACTTGGGGCTTTTTAGGTCCATATTTTATAATAATAGCTTATAACTAGCAATGCCCCTCTACCCCAGGCTATCGCTGTCTCGAGACCCCAGCAGCTGCTTCGAATAGTGTGCACCGTTGTTGCGGGGCCGAGAATTGGAAATAATCTCGTCCAAAAGACTCCGGCTCCGTTTATCAGGGCGAACATCGGGCCCGACTCCCCGACCCGAGTCTTCCATTTCCTTGAAGATTGCCAGCGCCCGCTCCGGCGCTTTCAGATCCCCAGAGCGAAGCCAAGACAAGAGTACCATGTTGAATATCTTGGTAGTCGGCTTGACAGATTCATTGCCTTGCGTAAAGTCCATTATCATTCGCTGCAAATAGTGCTCAGCTTGCTCCCCGTTTCCAATCTGACCACAAGCGTAAATGGCGGCGCCGTACAGAGCAGCATCAGGTCGGGCCATCGTGTGGCCGGCCTCAAAAGCGTCGACAGACTCCTCGAAGATATCCTGGACACTATCCAATGCATCATATCGACCGCTACGTGCCCACGCTGTCATGACACTCGCATAATGAAAGCGATCTGGTCTTAAAGTCACCTCTCCCTCTTCATAGCAACGCTGCATCTCGAATAACAGAGCTTCGGCTCTATCAGGAGCCTCGGCAACCTTGCTACGAGACCACGCATTCATTACCCAAAGAATGGACGATGGACCCATTCTATAACTCTGGTACTTTGTCTTTGAGTAAAGATCCTGCATTGTTCGAAGTAACGATTCGGCTCGATACGCCGCATCGATGCGGCGACTAGTTGACCACACTCGGAGCACAGCATTCATACTTCGGTTGTCAGGAATCAGGTCGTTGTTCATCGAAGATGTAGCCAAGTCAATCATGTGGACGAGTATCCTTTCAGCGCGGTCGGCAGCGGTTGTATCGTCGCTTCGCGTCCATGCGAAAAGCACGTCACGATAATGTCCCCTCTTGGGCATCATCTTGACATCTCCCGAAGATTCTGCTTCGCTTTCCAAACTCTCCAACAACGCTTCGGCCTTTCCGGGCTGGTCTTTCTTGGAGTATATAATAATCATGGCTCGAGCGGTGTAAACGTCAGGCGCAAAGCGAGAGTCCTGCGTTCGTTTGTACAAGTCGAGCAAGTGTTGATGAATGACTTCTGCTTTACTATAGTCCGTGTCAAAGCGTGCCAAAGTAGAAATGAGCTTGGAAAAGAAGGAGGCGTCCACATCCAGACTGACACTTCCTGTCTCGTAGATTCGTAACATTTCTCGGAGCAAGGAGTAGGCTCTATCCACACCGACAGGGTCGCCTAGCTCGGTCCAACCATATATAACGAGACGAAAGCTGACGGTGTCAGGATACACATCTTGATACGGCGAAGTCATCATTTCCCGGAGAATCTCGTCTGCACGCTCCATATTGGCACGTTGCGCCGTTCGAGCCAGCGCGTCTAGCACGGTATTATACATGACTGTATTTGGTGCGGCGTCAATCACTCGGTCCTCGTGCAGCGACATCATGTCCTTCCAGAGCTCTTGAGCTCGTTGCGCCGCGTCGGGGCGACCACTGACGGCCCATGCGTTAATAGCCGTCGTAAACGCGACTGTATCTGGTAACAGGGCTGGGTTGACTTCCGAGTTGACCAGCATGGTCTCGAGAATGCGTTCGGTAAAGATTGGGGTGCCCGCGTCGCCTCTTTTGACTGCCGCGTTCATAATAATGCTGTAGGTTCGATAGTTCATGGGAACCGGAGGTGTCGCATTCGCAAATTGCTCAACGGAGAATAATACTTTTTCCGGCGGCAGCGTTTCTCCCGTTTCTTCCCAAACGATGCGCCAGGCGTCCAGAGCGGCGTTGATGAGATGCGTCGCTCGGGGATACCGACCATCCAACCAGTAAATCATATCTTCGGTATCCAACAAGTGTGGACTCTTTTCCACTTCTGCTGCCATTCGTTCAAATATCCTAAAGGCGGCAGTGACGCCTTGCAGAGTTCGCTGCGTCGTCCACCAGCGCACCGTCTCTTCGGCAGTCAGCAGGTCGCCCGATGACAAGCTACCTATGGGAGATCTCGCCAGATCCAAAAGCGCAGTGGTGTGCTGCTTCCACTCCTCCTCAGTTTTGGTCGGATCGAAGCGTTCCTTGACACCATTATTGTCGAGAGAGTCATCCAAGTAACGGTGTCGGTCCGACGAGAAGGAACGACGCGAATCAGCAAAGCATGGCCGCTTGAGTGGTGCAACGCTTGCTGGCAGCAGGCTGCGAGTAAAAGACGTACTGCACGGTCTTAAAGCCCACGGCCTCATCCGTTTGAGAGTTTGTCGTACAAACATATACAATGAGAGAGGGCCAAACTACAGTCTAGTAGCAAGGGTAAAGGCGGCTCTGCCAATCCTCATTGGCGTAGTAAGTAGTACTGTAGGTCTATTCGTTGTGCCTTGTGCCTCGAAGCTACCGGTAGTATCTTGCAGCTTTTATCTTTTATTGCAGCTCGAACTGAAAAATCGACGGCCCAGCGAAAAATGTGAATGACGTCACGAATTCGAAGGCTAGCGCTCTACGGTATGGTAGCTGGTACTACCTATATGATACTGTTGATACCGTAGACCATGGTGAATTCGATTCGACAACTGCTTTACACTTGACATAAATACGCGGGCTGTTGCATCACTAGAGGGAATATACTATGAATGTAGTGCGGGTTAACACATACTTGGTAGTGCGCGGAAAGCTTTGGGGCTTGGTGTCTCGGGCTCGGTCGGCGCCACGGAAACTTCCGTGGGCGAAATCGGGACCACCTCCATACCCATTGAATTGGACAGCTCCATATCCAAGGCAAGATCTTTCCTGACAAAACTGCGGCCCTCGTTCACACCATTTTTCTGGAACGAACGTTGCTTGGCAAACGCCTTGGCGACAGTGTTGCTACTATTGGTATTGTTGTGTTGGTCTTTCAACTGCTGCAAGGGCAACCTGCGGAAGAGTTGACTGCTCGGAAAGTGTCGTGTCTTTTCAAGACAGCTTTGCTTCTCATGTTCGCGCTCGGTCAATAAAGTATCAGCTGCGGGTTTGCTCTGGCGAAATTGTTGTTGGTGTTCTTGAAAGGCCTCGGCGGCTTGCTTGGCCGTCATGAACGTTGCAAGCTCTGGTACACCTGCTACGGGTAACTGGAGCGTTGTGTTTTTGACGAGACAATCATCGCTTCGGTCACTGAGTTCATACCTGGCGCTCATTTCCTGGGATCGGGCCCGGCTGAGTTCGGCTTGTTCCACGACCGATCTCTTGCGTCGAAAGAGCAAACCTCCCCCAGAAGAAGTGTGGTTCATTGGAACTGCCTTGTTCTCCTTGCTGTTCGGCGTGGTAGCTGACTGACGAATGATTACTACCGTGCTAGGAGTCTGAGCAAACAAAAACGACGCCTCGTCGCCTGGAACGTTGCTGCTGCAAGGCTCGAGTCGAGATTCGCTTTCACCCAGAACAAAGTTTGACGGGATGGGGACGCTACTGATTCTAGTTCGAAGGCGATACATGGAAAGGCCGCTTTCGAAAGAAGAGTGGAAGATTGTCTATGAAAGGGTGTAGGACTACCAATGGTTGATGCATTCGTCGTGTGAGTCGGGGAGTGTCGCACGGGGTAAGAGGAACAGCACACAGCACACTGGAACAATCTTAACACACCTTTAACTTGAATGGATAAGAGCCTTTCGGGATCAATAAGAAGCAGTCACTGGGATAAATAAGTGCGTTCTATCGACTTTAGCAATGATTGTCAAGGATGGTATCTTACTCGTCGTTCACCCCACACTGTCTGAAAGAATGGCGATCCAGGAATGAATGCCAACAACGATAAAAAATGAGCGGAACGTTCGTTGCTCGCCACTTTTCATTCTTGGCTTCGGCCGGTCTCCCGGCCGGCGCATGATAGAGCCCAAATGTGTATTTTGATAAATAAAACAGAAATATCTCTAAAAGAGTATTTTGTATATACTTTAAACGCTAGAGCTGACTATCTGACAGGTGGGTAAAATAATGAACCAGCAAAATAAATTGATCCGATGATCCGGTATTGCTGCGACGACGGACCGTCAACTGTCAACCATGCATGCGACCATGGAGGTGTATTTGTTCTTGGATGTTCTTACAGTACGCCAGCGTCGTAACGAGAAGCAAGGGCCCTATGAGCTGATGAGTCTTTCATCTCGTGGCTACATAGACTAACGTTACCTTTCGTTACATTGACTTTGTCGTCCTGGTTATCCTTGCTTTATCGAAGACCGACACGCACGAAGCAAGAACAAAGAGCAATCTACTCAATGATGGTAGTCAATACCCCGCTGTCCTTTTGGATACAGGCCAGCAGTCTCTTCTTTGCCCTGGCGGGTGTCTTTAGCGACTTGCTCGTTCTTCGTGTCTGGTTATTCCTCGCTTATCTTATGCTCTTCATTAATGCCGTACTAGGTTCGCCTCTGTGGCCAGACGTCAGCTCGTCGGGCGGTGGCCTCTATCTCGACAGTATCATTTGGTCGATTCTCAGTATGTACGTTCATGGATCTTCCTTGGTGTGTCTGCTGCTGGATGAACGAGCTGTCGATCTCAACGAGGAAGAAGCAGCGTTGTGGCGCATGTTTTATCGGACGGGTGGCCTATCGGCCAAACTCTTTAAGACAATTGTCGCTCCGTATCTGCGAGTTATCGAGTTCGAGGCCGGCGAAGAGATTCCGACAGAGGACTACTTCTACATTGTCTATACGGGGCGCATCGATTTCAAAGTCTACGAGCATGAAAAGCTTAAAGTGGAACGAAATTGCTCTTCTGGCGAGATGTTTGATCTCAAATTCTTGGGGATGTTTGCTGCTGAAAGCGTCTTTGTGACTCACAGTATCAAGGCTGTGACCGAGACGCATACAACGCTATTTCGATTCAGTCGCGATGACATGGAGAAGATTTCGCATCATCGACTCGCCAAGGGCGTTTGGCAAGCGCTGTTGATCAACAATCTTTCCTTTGTGGTGGAGAGCTGTCTAGAGAATACCCGCCATCTGAGGTATACCGAGACTTACTGCGACAAGATTTTTGACCCTCTCGAGAAGTGGGAGCAGCGGAAAGAGTGGTATGCAGGATCGGGGACCGCCTTGAAGAAACCTCTTGAGCATTTGGTGGGGTACATGCACTGGTCCTTTTCGCCCCCGTGGCCCTTTAAACGTCACCTTACGAGTATTCGTCAAACGTTGCTTCCACCGCCACCCTTGCGACCTTCTACCGTTCCCCATTTAGCACCACGATTCCATAGATTCAGCACCATGGGACGAAGCCTTACCAACTCTCGACAAACTACTCCGGAGGGATCTCGAGCACCAAGTCCGGCACTACCTGAAGAACAAGTCGAGACTGGAACTGCTGATGCCCAAACATAAAGTGTCTTGCCGACGTCCTGACTGATCAGTCTCTCTGATGTGGGACACATAGATGCTTTGCTACCCCCCCGTTGCTTATCACCAGCCGTGCCTTTGGTGTTATACGTTTAATACAATATAGATTGACAAACCACTGCTATGTGAGAATGGGTATATCTCCTTCTGCCAGCGACCTCGTTTACATTGCTGCAATGTACTGCTTCCACGGACTCCAAGAACTTTACGCCGCATTGCTCTAGATTCTTCATGGTTTTGCCTTGGGCATCACCAGTGACCCGCTCGAATTCACGTGGCAGCGATTCTCAACGGGAGGGAGCTAGCGCAGCGTAGAGTACTAGCTAGACTATCCTTGTCGGGAATCCGAGTGGAGTCCCGGGAAAGAGTCACGTTTGCTCCAACTCCGATGAAACGGTTCCACGATCTGCAACAGTTTCATTCGCATTGGACTCGTTGAGTGATGGAGTATCCTCGGTCCA
>Ga0307978_1002302_pt1 | contig 13561 bp, 18 predicted proteins | sample OrgLakmetage1056_FD_203151 | JGI IMG/M metagenome (GOLD analysis project Ga0307978, IMG submission 203151) | Saline water microbial communities from Organic Lake, Antarctica - #1056 | ecosystem: Environmental > Aquatic > Non-marine Saline and Alkaline > Saline | place: Antarctica: Organic Lake...
GCCCCGTTTGCTTCCTACGGATCCCCGACTGAAATCAAAGCTAGGCTGGCTGGTGGCAAACTCGGCCCAATCCATGATAGCGTCATACGCCTCTAGCGGACAGGCGGACACTGGAACCTCTTCATCAGCACAAGTAGGTACGTCTGGACACGCTCCAGGTGCCCGTGGCTGATGGGCTCAAAATCACATTGTTCCATTACTACCGGGTGGTCACCAGGTACCTCACCATTGTCAGGAGCATCCATGGGGTCATCGTCGTCTAGGCAGGGGTGGAACCGGTAAATATCAGCGTCAGGACAGTCTGGAACTGCATCAACGGCTTCTCCTGCCGCGGGGGTACTCCGATAATAGTCGTCATGATCCGTACCAGCACCACCGCCATTTTGAAACCCTGATTGCCAGTTTATAGGCGTGATACTGCTGCCAATACTATTGTCTTCTTGGACTAATGCGCCGCTTTCTGCTTCTTTCCTTACAATACTTTGGACAGAAAAACAGTCCCCTTTATCAAGCCAACAAAAGAGTAGTACCATCTTCTTCCAAGCCATCGTGAGTGTCCCGTCTTCCGGGGGGCAACAACTGGGGAAATAAGTTGGGAACTCCGGGAGCAGGAAGCACGCTACCAGAACCGCCAGTTCTACCAATGCTTAAAGAGGGAATGCGATTGTAGTAGGCGGCATTCAAATCTTGTGTTGGTTGGTGCAAATCGGCCGGCAGTGAGCATTGCATGTTTGCGGCATGCAGCAATGGCAGATACATGCGTGTTGAGACCATTCTCGGAACTGAAGTACGCATAACAACAGTTGCATCATGATGGCATAGTGGTAACAGTAATACAATGGCGGGAACTTTGGGACTCAGGCTTCGGTAGCAGTAACAACAACGAACAATTTGGAAGAGATGTACTTTAAGAAAACTCTTCTTCGTCACTTGGATAATTGGAATTAATCCAAATATTGGATGGTAACAGGACACCCCCAAATGATTCAACTGGTGGAGTATGAAACAACAAGACAAAAATCTTAATTCAAGGGAAGAAAATCACAGAATCAAGGAAAACAATAGGAGGTTCAGTGCTACCACTAAAACAAAGATACTTCTGGATTAACGGCAATCGAAACCAGCTAAAAAACAGAAGACAGGCATTATCAGTTGGCTGCGCTATCTGGCAAAAATCGGGGGGTGAGTGCGGGGAAATTGAAGACTAAAATCATTGACTGGTTTGCCACATAATCCGTGCACACTTGAACTATTTAACGGAAGTATATTGTAAAATGGAGAAAGTGACTAGCACATAGCGGTTTGGGAATTAAATGGCACGAGCACAAACCATGAAGAAAGAACCATGGAGGAAATATAAGACAAACACCTATATTACTGTCTATAATTTTCTTAAAATAGACTGCCATACTGAAACCCCCCTTGTGATGTGTCGTGATAGAAGATGATCCGAGGCACGAGCGACGACACCCACATCTCAACTGGTGACTAGGGTGTGCGCGCAACTGCTTTTTAACGGCTCTATGTTGACTAGTTAGTTTCGTGTGCTGTTGCGGCGGGCGTGTGGAAGTTGTACCTGGTAGGTACTGGTCGGTAACAGTGTAAGGTAATCTCCACCGCTGCCCGCTAACCGCTAAACTCTAAGCACTCTGATTGGCTAAAATATGTCCGTTATCGAGACCCGTGTTCTATTCCGGCCACTCGTCCCACCGGTCACCGGTAAACAACAATTTTTGATTGTGTCAAAAATCTTCTTTTGTTAAGAAAGGCCTAGGTCTAAACCATTGTACCTCTAAAGGAAGAAACCATATGAAGTCAGCAAGCCAGTCGATCCAGGGGAGTATAAAAGAGGGGAGTCGATCGAATGACTCTGGCGGCGGCCTGTGATCGTAACATGGGATATTTTTAGCTTTTTTTGCTCTAAGTAGAAATAATCTTTTGTTGTCTTTGTAAAATACGCGATAGCAGAAAACTCCAAAATCCTTAACCCTAGCTTAAGAAAGACACTGCGACGCTCGAGTACGTAGTCTAGCTATAGCTAGTATCTCTAGTAGCAGAGAGTCTAAACTGACGTCCTACCCCAGCAGCCAGGCATGAACAATAGGAACAGTAATGGCTAGAGACTAGTTACTTTTAATGAACAGTAGTGCTCCGTACGTCTTTGTCATCTCGTCAAAATCCTTTACAAATCCATCGGAAAACACTTTGTCACGAAGAGCTTTCTGTTTGGCGGTAGAATAAATAAACTCACCGTCCCCACCCCCTTTGTTCTTCTTTTTGTTGCAAGGAGCAGGAGGCTTGGTAACCTGATTGGGTCGCGGGTCATTTGAATCTGTGCATACTGCAACTTTGGCTGCCTCCTCACCATCGCTGTCCATTACCTGGTTACGCTCATTTAGCTTTTTTGTGGAGAATAACCCGTGTTTGCAATGAAGATACAAGCCGTGTGCCCAAACATGGAGAGAGCCGGCTACAGTGTTACCGTGAGACCAAACTTGTACCCGTGGAGCAACTTTGGCTGCCTCCTCACCATCGCTGTCCACTACCTGGTTACGCTCATTTAGCTTTTTTGTGGAGAATAACCCGTGTTTGCAATGAAGATACAAGCCGTATGCCCAAACATGGAGAAAGCCGGCTACAGTGTTACCGTGAGACCAAACTTGTACCCGTGGAACAGACCGCTGTGGAAAGCAACATCAACTAGTTGCTGCGAGTAAGCCTGCAATCCTTGAACATCCTTTCTGTCCACAAGATCCTCGACAACACTTTGCTTGGTGTACGACCACGAGGAGTCATGTGGATCTGCAAGTCCAGCAAACAATACGCTGCAATACCGACAGGGACGTTGTACATTCGACCTTGAAAGGAAATGGGCTGCCAGCTTGTCGTGACCTTCCGTGTTGCCAGATATAAAGAGCACAGTAAACTTGAACACAACATCATAGTCCTTCCCCATGTAGGGGAACTTTCTGCAGACACTTCCGTTTTTGTTGAGACCTGACAGAACTCTCTTAGGAATAGTTGGAAGACTATCTGTCTTTCTACGCGTAGCGTCCGTAAGGGACTTCGGCCCTCACGTGTGGCTTTAAACGTATTGATACGGAAAGAAACGGCTGGAAGAAATGAAACGGATGAGAAGGCACAATGGTGCCGACCATGGGGAACGGCTCTAAAGGGACCAACGCTGTGGAGCGTTGCGCACTCGTGCGCCCCACCTGGGTATACGCGCTCAAGCCCTAAGTAATCAGTGCAATATATATATAGTATTACCACGCGTACCCCAGGGGGCAGTTTGCAGAACACTACTACAATCCGCCAAGTTGAAATTCTCATCTTTCTTACCATTAAGTTACCATCACCATGGCACCCAGAAAGAAGAGAGGTGCCGCCAACAAAGCATCCAAGATAACCGTCCACTTCACGCTACTTTTGTCTTGTAAAGACACCAAGCTAGCAGCGGAAGAAGAAGTAAAGTGCAACTGGCTGCAGTTCTTGACTAGCCCTTGCTCTTCCCTAGTCAACAAAGATAGCTGGTGTTGATTCTAGGAGAAGCTGATCACGCCTCGAACCTTCAACTCTCAGCTGTAGTGTATCAGAACTTATGCAACTGGCTGCAGTTCTTGACTAGCCCTTGCTCTTCCCTAATCAACAAAGATAGCTGGTGTTGATTCTAGGAGAATCTCATCACGCCTCAAACCTTCAATTCTCAGCTGTAGTGTATCAGAACTCTCGATAGTCTATCTGTAAGAAAAGTCAATCAAACTGTTCTTACGATGGGATTAATCAAAAAGATTGAACAGTCACTGGTGCCCACTTGAGGCCCTTTTTGAGAATTGACGCATACGTGGGAGCAGATGCGACCTCCATCTGTTCGGACACTTTTTTCTTAGTTGGCAACGCGAACGTCTGTCCGCTAGCTCCAGATCGAACTTTCTCCAATATTGGATTGTCAACACGCTCCTTGGATGGGGGTAGCGGAGATTTTGTGAGCGTATCTACATGACAATGACAGAGAAGAACGGCCCGGAATTTCCAAAACAAACTGCCTTGAAGAGGCTTCGTAAAGAAATTGGCAAGCATCTCGTCCGTGTGACAGTAGACAACAGAAATGCCCTCGGACTCGAAACGGTCCTGCACGAAGAAATAACGAATGTCGATGTGCCAAGACTTCTGCCCGCAGGATGCTAGACCATTCTTCTCAAGTCGGATAGCGCTCTGGTTATCCTGACAACAAATGTTTTTGGTAAGCTCGTACCCTTGTTCGGCCAAAAACGTCCTGGCCCAGATAGTGTTAGGTAGATAATCACTTGAGCCGACAACTTCGGCTTCAGTTGAACTCTTTGTATTCAGTTTCTGCTTCGTAGATTTGCACATGATTGCTCCACGGCCCAAATGCTCCACCGGTGTGACTCTTCATGTCATCGTGCACAGTATAGGCTGCGTTAACCCACCACTTCAATTTGGCAAGACTGTCAGCTCCAAGAATGAGAGGCATGTCCAAAGTACCGTTGAAATATTGGAGGAGTTGGATCTGCACGAGACCCCGGTGCAGAGGAAAGCAATAGCCAATTGAGCGTCGGTACGAGCTCTTTTGGAAACGTAAAGTAGTTTTGTCCGGCGCAGATCAAGTGCAACGATGAGACAATTTGAAGGAGAATACGAGCTCCAGGAGCCCGTAGGTCTTCAGAGCCGGACACATGCCAATCCAAGCGGAGCACCAACCTTGACGATGGAGAGAGTTTATGGTGTTGTCCTCCTAGCCTTGCTACTTTGTACGAAGTCTTCGTAAGACATCTCTTTGAGCTTTCCAGTACCTGTCTCTTTGGTCTCGTTCTTTCTCTTTCATGCACCATACCTCTCTTTAACAGCGGTCCTGCTTTTTTCAAGCAGCTCTTGCTGCCGCCTTCAGTGGCGTTGTTGGCTTCTTGGGCGTCTCAGGCGCCTCGGAACGCCGCCGTTGCTTCGAAAGGGCTTGCTTCCCAACTCGGAGCTTCGTCGCTTCACCCCGCTTCCGGGGGGGGGAGGGGTCCAGCGTCGTCGCTCTCTGCATTGGGGGTCTTCCTTTCTTCTGCAGACCGTTATATTGGTTTGGGGAAGGAGGAAGCCGGTGCCTTGTTGATCGTTGCTCGTGTGCGCCTCGCACCGGACAGACTGTTGGATCCTTTCGTCACGGTCTTGGGAGCCCTCGCGGTTCCTTGGCACGCCGATGGAGGCATACCAGCCCTAGACCTCAGTCTAGGGTCCACTGTTGGCCCCGATGAAGTATCTTGCCCACCACTGGCCTTCCCGATGACGTTCACCTCGCATCGATCAACGCGAGCCAGCGCGTCCCCGGCCGATGCCGTTCAGGCCTTGGACAACAACGGCTCGGACACCCTCCTTGCCCTCGAAGGACTTCAGGCACTGCGTTTGATAATCATCGCCACTGATGGCATGGACAACCCGGGTGAGTCATCGCCGTGGGCACCGTTCTACTCGGCCTCCAGCCAACCGGCACTACCAACAGGAGACTCTCCGGTCTTCGCTACGCGCCTGCCGGAAGAGGAAGCGGGCAACGTATCCAGCCTCTGGGTGCATTTCTCCGCCATTCCGCTACCCCCGGATCACGGCCTCCCCCTCGGCTCCGTCGCCAACCCATCAGCAGTGACTTCCGCTCGCGCCTTCATCACTGAGCTCGAAGCGTGGTCGCATTTAAAGGACCATCATTGGGACTGGATGGACAATCCGTTCTTCGCCGCGCGGTTCTCCGCGCAAGCCCGGGACCCGAACTCCTTTGTCCTTGACATCTGCTCCACCAAGCAGATTCGCACACACTGGCGACAATGGGTCAGCGACACCACCCTGCAACCGGACAACCACGCTGTTCACTTTGGCACCAACAACGCCATGCAGCATATCAAGGCGGCCCTCCGCCACCGTGTTGTTCGCGACAACTTGCTGGCCAACGCCACACCGTCCATGGCCGCCAAGTACCGTGACTTCGAGTGTCGCGCCTTGCAGGTATTCCGCGGCTTCGACAACCCCAACCCACCGCTGGGCACGCTACCAGCTGCATTGCAACCTTACCTTTACTGTTTGGCGCACCCATCGGCTAAAACATGGATGGCCAAGTTCGAGGTTTAACATGACCTCTCGCTTGCTCCGAGCTACGCCAAACCGTTTGTCCCGCTTGACCTCCCCAGCGCTACAGGGGTCGACCCCACAGTTGCATCACTGGTGACCCTGAATGCAAGCTTCGGGTCGGACAGCAGCGGCACCCCGGGTGCGCACTCGTTCAACTCGGCTGACACTCGAGGGCTTTCCTCCGCCGACGCGCTGGCCAAACTCATGGGAAAAGCCCTAGTGACGTCTCCCGGTAAATCCCCAAACCGCCGGTTGTCGCAGAGGAAGGCTCCAAGCAAGGGAAAGGCGCCTGCAAAAGCGCTCTCGTTTGCGTCGCCTCCATTGTCACCACCGAGAGCTGCCACCTCACCTTCCGGAAAGGGTGAAGAGGCAGAAATCGTACCGCCGCCGCCAGGTTATTGCCCGCCACCCCTAATCCCAGCTTCGACGCTCGGGCGCACCTTCAACCCCACGCATGCCCGATTGGCTCAGGATCCCATGTTCTTGCGCTGGTCCCTCCCCATTGAGTATGAGCAGGCCCTTCAGTACGCTGATGCAGCTCTCCCGGCCGACGCCTGTCTGTTTGTGCCACCGGATGATGATGATGCGGCAATCCCGACCCGCTGCGACCGAAACAGTTTCCTCCAACTGTCGCTGAAGATGGCATACACGGTTCTCTCACACCTCGGCGCCCTTCGCCTCCCGGACCACTCGATACTCTTCCCAGCAACACCAGAGGGCGCCGAGGAGCTCCCCTTCGACCCCATTTGGCTAACGACAGCCGGCCTCGTTGGCCGCGGATGGAGCATCAGGTAGCGCACCGCTACCCAGATGTTTACGATAACCGCAACGAACTCAAGGATGTTGATGTGATCAAAGTCCATTTCCATCTTCTCGGCTTCCGTTGGCTCTCTACCGGTTGGAAGGATAAAGCCGCAAGCCTCGAGATCAGCCTTGTTGAGGCGTCAGATGAGAGGGTGATCTTGTGCCCAGCCTCCCAGCCCGCTGTAGCACGCGTCCGAGATTGGCGTGATGGTGGGGGAACGAGGGATGAGGAGCCCGATGGGCCGCGTACAGACGCGGCTGTGTTCGTCCGATGCCAAGAACATTCAAACAAGACGAATGTCCGTCATGGCGTCGTCTGGAATTCGGACCCGAGACGTTTGCCACCAGCGCTTGGTGACCTTACCCCGAAGGGCCTGAGCGCGTATGGCGTCGTTTAGCGAGTGTTGAAGCCGAGTCGACAAGTAGGAGCCAATCACCGAGACAAGAGCACCGTGACGGATGAGTCCGAGCGGGCGCGCCACGTTTCGTGGCGTCAGCGAGGTTTTTTTTCCGAGAGAGGGTGCCAGCCAATCGTCGTCTGACATGGCTTCGAGCTGCGCACGCTTGTCTTCTGGCCATTGCACCCTCATGGTTTGGGTGTCTAAGAGGTAGCCAAGAAAGCGAAGAGTGAAGCCGACTTGAGGCGGCCACTTAAATGGTTTAAGGCATGGCGCCCGTCGGACGACGTAGGCCGAGAGGATACTGTTGGTGATGGCGCCCACAATCCGCGAGCAAATGTGAGCGTTGCCCGTATCGTCAACAAAGCTGGAGTGGGCGTAGCGACGCGTGGGATCATTGAGGAGTAAGGCTGCACCGGGGTTTTTGTCGTCCGGAGTGCCACGTGAGAGCTGGAGGGCTGCGCGGGGCGAGGGTGTAGTGGCAAGCATTATTGACTCGGACAAATCAGTGGTGATGGGGCCGAAATCATTGGCGGAAGCCACGTGAGCTCGGAGTTCACCCGGAATCATATAGAATGATGGGGAGTTGCGACCCCCAAAGATCATGCCGCACGGTATAACGATAAACTCTTGAAACACCGAGGTCCATAGTATAGCCATGTCTGGGTGATAGAGGATGCGGCGGAACGCTGCCGTGATGTTGTCAGCGGAGAGGCAGACGTCTTCAGCTGGGTGGTCGACGCGGAGATTGTAAATCCAGATTAGAAAACGCAGGAAGGCTGTCCCGTACTGGTTTTTTTTTGTCTTCCTTGTCTTCTGCACTCGTGCGAGGAAGCTGCGCGTTGGCGGCGCCGTCATCCGGGGTCCTAGCAGCATTGCCTTCGTTATCGTGGATCGTCGATGGATCGATACACAAACGCCCATTGTCGCCGGGGCGGCCTTTTGGGGCTATCCAGGTGTTGAGGGCGAGGAAGAGTCCCGGGATGAAAGCCCAGATGAATCAAGGGAAAAGGATGTGGTAAGAGAGCTTTTCCTCTTTGGTAAACTTTTTTCGTACGTGCGTGATTGCTTCGGGAGTGAGGGAGGCGTTGACGTGGCGCTCGCGTTGCTTGACGGCGGCGAAGCTGCACTCGAAGTGACCTGCGAGTGTGACGCCCTCGGTGGCGAGTCGCACGGCTCGTTCAAAGTCACTGGTCGGATAGCCCGGGGGGGACCAAAGAGGTTTGGACACTGTCTACGATGTCAAAGGTCGCATCCCAATCTCGCTGGGCTCCCGTGTATTCGCCGCGTAGCCAGGGGACGAAGTCTCCGTAGTTAAAATTAAAACGAAGGAGGGCCGCGGCCATGCGATATGCTCTGTCTTTGCAGATCGACGTAGCATCCGATGACGGGCGGCTCGCTCGGAGAGACAACAGGTCCAAGTGTGTGGCAGCCACCCAAAGAGTGGCGTAGTTAGCTATCGTTGGCATGGCACTTGCGATGGAGCGCCGGTCAGTGACCGAGTGCCAGTCCCACACTAGGTGGACGAGGAAGTAGGGGGACGGCAATGAGTGGGCAGTTGACAGGAGGGGGGAGGCTTTTCCGAAACCATATCGTCGACGACGGTAGCAGCTAGGGCTCGGCGGGAAGAGTCGTGTGTCGCCCCACTGGTGATGAAATTGGGGAGACGCCCATCGGAGAGCGCTCGCTGACGCGCGATCGAGGAAGTGGAACACGAGGGTAACACGAGGGTCGCTATCAACGGCGGTAACTGGCGGTGAGGCGAGTCGAGGATGGTGGCTCCCATGGCTGCAGACGACAGTGGCCAGAACTTGAAAGGTGGTGTTGGCAAACACAGACCTCGCTCTTCAATCTCCAACATGCGGCGCAGATCCTTCACCGTGGATGGGATCCGAAGGTAGTCAATCGGAGCTGCTTCGTACGGGTGAGCGGACAAGACAGAGGCCACTGGCTGAGTGCTCGGTACGCCTAACACAAAGGATGAAGAAAGAGGGTGGAAACGTGGTGTTATGTTGGTTTCTTATGGCGTCATGAAAGCCACGAAGGCGGCGGATGGAACAATAGACAGTTGGACGTTTGGATGTTTTACGAAATCCCAAAGAGGTTGCACTTTTTCTTTTGTCCAGCCGTCGGATGTGACCGATATGTCGACACGGAGACGATTGCAGGCTTTTTGAAGCTTTCTGCCGCTGGCGTGGCGGTGTCCGTTGGGGCCGTGCTGGCGCATCGTGCCGTCACAACCGTCGTTTGGGGCGATGATGAGAAATGGGAAGCATACATGGGATTGTTCGACAATTTGAAGTACGACAGGCGAGCTTTTTAGGGCGTACATGAGGCCGCCAATGCTGGCTGGATAGGTGGCTTTGCTGACTTGAGTCCAACAGATGAGGGGTTTACGCGCTTTGAACTTACTCGGGTCGTTTGCCACTGGGACAGCTGTGGTGGGTAGGACGGTCGCAACGACCCGTGCGGGGTCCCCGGTTGCTGTTGCTGTTGCCTTCTTTGGAGGCGGCTTGAGGTCTTTCTCCTCTTCTTCTGTCTCCATTTTACGCTTTTTGGCAGCTGCTGTTTGAGCTGCGGCCGAGGACTTGGTTGCCGCTGGTTGAGTGAGCGCTGGGAGCGGCGAGGCAAAAGCGGGTGTGTTTGCTGGGGGAGACTCTAGCCCTGTGGGGCTGAACCACGCCTTGGCCTCGGCGAACCATCCACTGAGCTTGTCGGGGAAAGACGCTGTCTCACCGTAGAGCTCTGGGCTGAGCAGGGCCACATCCTCGCGCGCCCAATGGTGCTCTGGTACGCCCACCTAGCAGTGATGCTTGGGGACGGGGCGGGATTCCCAGACGGTGAAAATGGTCACTAAGTCGCTGAGGTGATGGAGGAGGGCGGCCGTGTTCCGAAGCCCTTTGGCCGGGTCTGCTGCGCGCTGGGCATTCCACGCATCTGTGAGTCTGGGCTGTGCGAGGAGGTTGCGTATCTAGATAAGTAGGCCCGCGAGGGGCGAGCGGAGCAGGAATGGAGAGCAGGTTTCAGCTAATCCCACGGGATTGACTGTACTATCTCTTGAAGATAGGTTTGTGTGTGCTCTTGGCGGCTCTGCCGCCAACCAGCCAACAACCAATCACATCTCACTAGCAGTTAGCATCTATCAGGCTCTATCCTCCCACCGGGGGCAGGGTTCACAACAGCAGTTGAGCAACGGGGGGCAATTGAGGGTCTTGGCCATCAATTGCGACAATGCTGTGAAAAAATTCGCCTTGTCGTTTGTCAAGTTGCTCGGATCCGTTGTCAACGGTGAACAGGTCTTTCTTTGCCGGCGTTGGCGCAACCTTGGAATCCATGCCAGAATCGGCGATCGCTTCCTTGAGATATTCCTTCATCAGAATAGTGACGGTGCCATCGTTGTCGTTAAAAGTGATGTCCATGCCCAAAAACAAGTGATGTTTTCCCCTGGTCACGGTCATTTTTACCAAACTTGGCTTCAATCTTTTCGATTATGTCGGTCACTACCGTGTCATCCACATGCGATATTTTGTTTTCGTCGACAAACCAGGCAACTGTGCATTGCTTTCCTTTAATCTGGCTGTTTGCAACGCATAGATCGTACGGATTCAACTTGAAACCCATGCGGACCAAAGTGTTTGTGAACAAGTCTTACCATAAAAGCGCGGATTGAACACAACCGTACAGGGCCTTCAGCAACCGTAGGGAAAGTACCTTCTTCCCATTCTCAATGACGACAAACATCTCGTATTTGGGGTTCACTTGGCACATAATGTCGACGGCTTCGCCAACTAACTTCAAAAGAACAAACTCTTCAATGTCCGCGTGTAAATAGGCTCCTTCAACGTCGGCCGTTGCGACGTCACGTCGCTCCTTAGCGTCAATCATAAGGGAAATCATGAGAGCGTCCGTGGATACCGTGGGAGACTTCGTCTCTTCCTTCGTATATTTGGACCACTGGGACCGACCGTCAGCGCACGTGCGCCCCTTCAACTTGCCAGAATGCTTCTCTTTAATAAGGTTATCAGCGCGAAGGGCTTCTCGCTTCTGACTGGCGGTGAGCGTAGATGCGTCAAGTTGTTCAAAAACGTTCTTGCTGTCAAGCTGACAGAGCTCCTGTAGTAAAGCGTCTGGCCGTGCTTCTTGATGCCTGCAGTCGCAGTCATCTGCGTCATGCTATGCCCAAAAATGTACTTGTAGATGTCGTCGAGCGACTCATCCATTTTGTCTGCTGCTTGCTGTAGCATTTGCACGCCTGACTCGTAGCTTTTCGAACTCACGGGGTCATCCATTTGGTGATCGAGTCGGTGGCCGTAGGATCTGCCTCTGTCGTACCAATTGGTACCCAAATCTTCGTTTGAGCCAGGCTCCATGTTTGTGTCGGAAGCATCGCCTAAGGGGATCTTCGTCTCCGGGATTGTTGTTTGCCTCGGCGACATCGTCGGCGTCGGGATCAAGTTCATCAGGCCCAAAATCATCGGGATCAGGCTCAAAGACGGCGGACTCATCAACTTCATCGTCATCCAAGACGCCAACATCATCCTTGTCGAAAGCTTCAATGTCATTGTAGTCGTCAGGTTCCTCGACAACATCTTTGTCGGGTTCGGTCGGATCAAAATTATCTTTGGCAAAATTTTCATATTCGTCGGCCGATTCGACTTCTTCTTCAAAAAATCCTCGACGGACGCGTTCGGGCGCCATTCAAAAAGTGGAACTCCGCCTTTGATCAGCAGTTGACCTTCCTTCTCCACCATGGCTTCGACTGCAGAGATGACTGCGTTGTTAATGGGACTTTCGGTTCATTGATGCCGGGACAAGCGTTTTCCGGTGACGAGTGACAAAAAAAAATAGTCGCCTTGGGCGTTCCCAGTCGGGTTCAGTACGATCGCTCCAGTGTTACGGGACGTGGTAGTGTTGCTGGGGGTGTTGTCCTCGAAAACCTGTACGTAAGACCCAAATTCCAGCTTCAGGTCATTGTAGTCGGGGTTCGCGCGCCCAGTCATGATGGTGAGAGGGCTGAGAGTGTCGGAAATGCCCTTCTTCGCCGGGAATTGATTCAATTGTTTTGCGGCATGCTAAACAAATGCTTGAATCATCACCTTTGGAAGACGTTAGAAAGGTAGACCGTGGATGGTGGTGCGCGCACGCTCCTTCATCGTCCGAATGGATTGTTTGACTTCACCAACATGGTCGTTGGCGGCGGTAACGTTGAGCCTGGAAGGGAGGAAGTCGTTTCAGATGCACTCAAATTCCATGGCGGCGTGCAAATTGGAAATGTTGAAACCCCTGGACTTGTACATTGCCAAAACCGGCTTGATCTCACGGGGGAGGGTTGCTTTGTTTCTGTTGAGTACGGGAGCAACGGTGCGGAATTGAACTTTGCGAGAGATGGTATGAAAAAAAGGGTGGCCCTGGAAGTAGAAAATGTCCATGCAAAGTGTCACATCGATGTGGTGCTGCAAGATAAAATTTGGGACTTGTACCGGGTTGAAAGTAGGGACATGTTGGGAGGGGCCTTCTGTTGTTTTTCCTTTGAGGGCGGCTACGTCAGGACCGTAGATGAGTAGAGCCCGTTTGGCGTCATCAACGGTAACGGGGCAGTTTCGGATGAGATTCTTGGCATGAATTTGTTCGAACTGTTGCTGAGAATGGCGCCCGATCTTTCGATAAAGTGCTCAAGCCTTGTCCGCTCCTTCAATTTTGCGACGTGGGAACTGTGCCTTGTTGTTAGCTACAGTGGAGACAAAAGAGTAGTCAATAACATTCTCGTTAGAATTAGGCTGGACGGCAGCGGCGGCGTTGTGGTAGTAGAGGCCCTAACCGTACTCGATGAACTTCATGATCAAGCCATCAGAACAATGGACGCAGAGGGCAGCTTCAACAGACATGTCCATTGTGATGCAACAGAGCTTGCGGACGGTGGCGAGAGAGAACATGTTGGCCATAGAGTCAGGATTGTACCAGACAGTCCCGAAATTCTTGATGTCGCGAACAAGCGACGAAATCTGGGTGCCGCCATTCGTGTGAACCTTCAACTGACTGTTGCTGCGCCGGATGTTAGTGAGGAAATTCGGATTTTTAAAAACCGAAACAGTTGACTGGCTGTCGAGGAGTACCCAGGACGATGGGATGAGCTCGTGACGCGAGGGCAACTGAGTGAAGATGAAATCCGAAACAGGGTTTTTGTTATAAGAGGTAATGATGGCCTCGGTGTGAGAGGCTTGGAGAAGCGACACGGC
>Ga0307978_1002306_pt1 | contig 13551 bp, 7 predicted proteins | sample OrgLakmetage1056_FD_203151 | JGI IMG/M metagenome (GOLD analysis project Ga0307978, IMG submission 203151) | Saline water microbial communities from Organic Lake, Antarctica - #1056 | ecosystem: Environmental > Aquatic > Non-marine Saline and Alkaline > Saline | place: Antarctica: Organic Lake...
CAACAGACTTGATTGAATTGCTAGAGGTTGCATGCAGCTCAATGGGAATAACATAATGACATACCTTGACAGCAAGTTTACGATAAGCTTTCTTGAGTTGAGCATCGTTCGCTGTTCGATCAACTCCAAGGATTTGGTAGTAGTCTTCTGAATTCAAATTAGGTGAAGGCATTATGGTGTAATTTGACGTATGTATCTTCTTTCGTGATTGAGATTTGTGGTGTTCGCAATAATGGGCTCAAATAATGTTTAATTCTGCTTTGTTTTGATTTACAGTCTTATGTTGTAATTGTGTGTGTGTGTGTGTGTCAATCTATGAGAACAAGTACAGTACAGAGTGTCTAGTGTAGTAGTAGAGTAGTACTGTGTGTGGAATACAGAATACAGCAGCATGTGGCTTGTGGCATATTATTATGAAGTTGTTCGTTCGAAATCGAAATCGAAATCGTTGATCTTCTTTCTTAGAACTTCTAAAAATCACTGAGAAAAGGCCTAACTTTCTCCGATAAAATGTTATTTTACAGTGAAATCAATCGAGAATTGGATTATCCGATAATTCGTAGTATTATGATCGATTAGATTTTAGATAATAACGATGCAGCAGCAGCATCAAGCATCATAGATCATAGATGATCGCGATCGATGATCTTGAACAAACACCCAGAGAAAGTCTCAACATATCAGTCCCTGTTTCATAACTCTTTATCTATTGTTGCTAAACTTAATCATGAACGATCCATGTCAATATCCATCGACAATCCTGACAATCCTATCGAATTTGGGAGATGAAGATGCAACATCACTGAATCAGTGGAATGACGAAATTGAATCTAATTTTGGAAAGACGACCCTCCCACTACAAACAGTAGATGATGATGCTACCCCCCAATCGATCAAGAATGCAGCAAAGAAATTGCACGAAACTTTGGTATTTTTCTTAATCGAAAAGGATCCACTTCAGGCATTCGATGCATTGGAAGAAGCAGACATGAATATTATGAAATCCGATTTGGAAGAATGCTTGATGAATTCCAATCTCAATCTCAATGACGATGATGGTGACAATGATAGACGTAAAGCGAATCGTGTTGTCCTTGCTTTATCCCAACTCATTGCATCCCAATCTGATTCCGCTCATCAATGCCAGAGTCGAGATGTCGATACAATTCACAACATTGCCATTTGTTCGCAATTGATTCGAGCTTCCAAGAATATTATTCGTTGGAATCGAATCCTCTACATGCAAAGCAAAAAGACGCGAGACCCAAATGAATCATTTGTGACGGCCACGGAACGATTGTGTAGCGCAGGAATGTTATCTCTATTTCTACAATTATTGAAATGTGCCATGTCCAAAGAAATGAACGAGGACAGAGATGATTTAGCACGGCAGTGTGCCATCATTATATTCCACGCTAGTTATGCAGCTGCGCCTGAACCTTGCTGTCAAAAGGCCCTCAAAGCTTTCGTATCGTCACCAGTGAATGGCGTTGAAATCATTGCAAAACTAATCTCAAGGCCAAACGATTGCCAATCATCCTATTCCATCCACACTACACTCGGTTTAATCAAGATTGTGCACAATCTGGTTTCCACCATACCTCAAATGATGGAAGCATTCGACGCAGCGTTGAAGAAAGACACACCACCAGTGATTGCCCATGAAGTTCAATATGAAGTCAATCTCTTCACCATTTTGGTTTCGACGCTCGCATGGGCATTGCGATCCGAACCATCGTTCCCTTCTTCTCATCCTATGGATCGGAGGTCTGATTTAATCATCGAGATCATTCATGCCTTATTCGCGATTAGGAGCGTCGGGTCCAAACGCGTAGTGGAACGAATGGAATTGGAAAATCGTGCGATGATGACGCAACTCGGGATAATTATTTTAGATTTGCTAAGGCTGTCGAATCGAAATAAAAAATGTTACGATTGCAAGCTTGCATCATTGCTATTGCTCATGAATGCACCCAAGGAGTATGGACAATTTTTGGTGGTGAATGATGGTATTGATGAATTGCTGACGATTTTGTGGTTACAGCTGAATATGATTGTAGTGGAACATGCGGGAGATGTGCACAGTGCTCAACTTGCTGCAAAGATTTTGCCAGTCTTGATTGTCTTGAACGAGCTTGTTATTAGTAATGAGGTCATTCGGAGAGAAGTGAAAAATAACATATTCCCAGCAAATGAGGAAGACGGATTTATGGAAAAGGTTGAAGCACATAAGAAAGAAATTAGTGCAACTCCTCACAAGGGTAGAGGTGCGAAGAAGAATATGCAGCCGTTGGATGCACCTCCCGGAACAACTAGGTGGAAATTGATCAAGCTAATGACTTCCACGGAATCAAATATGAAAAGATGTGCGAGTGAGTTGCTGTGGAATATTTGTAGGAAGGATCCAAATGAATTCGTGTTGCGCTGCGGGTTTGGGAATGCTTGCCACATGCTTTCAATCAAAGGACTGTACCAGATTCCCAAATAAATAGTCAGGGGAATCGTCTTTTTTTCTGCTAATGAGGGAGGTGACCATGATAATTATTTGTATAAGCAAGCACGTGCATATCTAGTCTTCAGAGGAGTCGCCATCGTTGGTTGGTTCATATATAAATGATGTATAACTAATAAGTCATATATAATCATCGGTCTTCTTCGTAATACTGAACGTAAAAGATTCTAAAATAATATTTAGAAGTAAGAATTAGGTTCGTGCATCATTCTTTAGTTCGTTTTAATGTGCTCTTCCAACAAAATATTTTGGAAAGTTGTCCTGCAGTACCTACACTTCATTGATTTGGGATGATTAGTCTCGGCTGAATGCCAGCACTTCTTTCTTGAAATGTAGAACTCTTTTTCCGCCGATTGCTATCCAAAGTGACCACTCTTCTCTGGATGATGTTTCGTCCTTTTGTCCTCTGGTATTATGATGTTTTCAACCTGTGAAGAAAGTTAGATGAGTTTTGAATCAATAGAGAAAAATGAAGTCAAGATGAATATTGAACTGAAGTTTGCACGCTACATCTCTCGGACAGCCAAGGAAAAATTTTCTCTACATATCAGGCTACTACCCCTGTAAATTCAGAAACTCTAGTCCGAGCACCTTTAATCGTCACTGAGATGTTTTGGAGGGACAAACTTCATGTTCAAATGTGTGCAGTCAAGAAGGCTCAGAGATTGTTCACAAAAACCCCCATGTGAAGTCAGAAATGACGGTAGACAAGGTTATGCACGCCATTTTAGCGAAAACACTCGCTTGCATACACACTCATCCCTGACAAGGTACAGACAGGACGTGAAATCCTGAACTGCTCGGGAATGTATTTTCTTCCTCACCGCCTCACTTGGAACACGCTTGGCAACGCTTTTTTAATCTTCGTAGACGTATATGACATACCTTGCCCGGGATAGGACTGGTGTGACTGCAGATCGTCATTAATCGAGCCAGCTTCACAGCCGGTGAATAGTACACATTTTGCTAGTTCACGTTCAGATTCATGTTCACGTTTTCATGTTTGTTGCATTGTGAGAATGTTAAGGGAGAACAAAATGTGCGTGCTATTATTGTTGTGTTTTCGTTTCCGTTGTTGTGTGGCCAGGAAAGACGGGTGGTTCAATTACATCTTGTACCCCCCCCGGCAAGCTCTTTTAAATACCAACCCGACTAGTCACCGACTCACAAACAAGAAGAAGTGAACTACCGGAACACACACGGACAAGAAAGAAAGGGTACGAGGTACGATTGATAAAAGCATCAAACATCAAACTTCGAAGCAATACACAACTTTTCACATTTGTCACTACCATACTCTGCTCGATGTTGAGATCATCTTTGCATTTTTGTCATGATAGAAAGATGTTAATTCGAATAATCCAACGCGTGAATAATCCTATTAGGAATGATAGTGCTTCAATTATTACTTACCTTCATTTACACGGCTCTACAGCAACCAGAAGCTTGACCTCAAGTCCAAGTCTATTACGAAGAAACATCATGACCATTGCAAGTGCCAGAGGGCTACCACACAGATCATCATGGATTAGAAGACGTGAGCAATTATCATTTCCATATCATCTACAGAGCATTCGAAGCTATATCTTCTTTGAAAACTTTCTAAACAAGCTATTTCCAACAGAGGAGAATCAACAAATGAAAAGAAGCGAACAGATCATTGTCGCTCTAAGAAAGAAGCGTACGAAAATGATGGATTCTATAGATTTGCAAACACAGACGCACAAGAAAAAACTGACTGATTCATCTGATTCTACGAAGGCGAAGTTTCAACAATGGAAGCTCGCTAAGCAGGATAGAATGCGAACATACTACTCTCATCGGAAAATACAATTACGAGACAATACCAAAAATATGGTACACAACTTCCGTGATAGATCCAGTGAGACACGAGCTAGATGGAGAAGAAAGACTGTCAATAGATTGAACAGATTCTTGAACAAAACTAGACGAAGAAGTGATCGAATAAAAGGCACGATTCAAAAAATGTCATCGCATTACGTTCAGCATGTAGTCACAATAGATGAACCGTTTCAGAAAGAATGGTTTTCACCAGAAGGATATCCTCTCACTAGCAAGGATCCTCACACCGATCGATATGTCAATCCTTGGAATAGTGTTAGTACTAATGGTTTCAAAAGAGTCGAAGAGGTATGGAGGTGGAAAAAGACAAGGGGATTCCTCGAGCCCTTGCCACCAGGTGCCACAAATCTGTCTTCATCTTTTGTGGGAAATACTTCGAGGGAAGTTTTGAAACAAGAAGCACTGATTCCTATAATTGGAGAGATCAAATTGACATGGATTGGGCATGCTACCAGTTTGATCCATGTATCCGATCAGTTCACCATTTTGACAGACCCCATATTCTCCAAAAAGGCATCTCCGTTTCAATGGTTTCAAGAATCAGAATTCTTTGGAGTGCCTCGTTGGATACAGCCTTCGTTGACGATAGATGAATTGGACGACATTGACGCTGTCGTTATTAGTCATGATCATTATGATCACTTGGATCTGGGCAGTGTACAAATGCTGCACGAGAGGAGTATAGTGAAATTTTGGGCTGTCCCTATGGGCATGAAGGAATGGCTGACTGATAACATAGGGATTGATGAAAGCCATATCGTCGAGCTAGAATGGTGGCAGAGTGCTAAATTTGTAAAGAAAAGTACTTGTGGCAGTGACCTGATAAAGAATGAAGAAGTCACAAATATTGTTCTTGACGGAATCAAGATAAGTGATATACATTTGGCTCGACAGCCTGACGAAAATGTTCTGACATTGACATGTGCACCAGCGCAGCATTGGTGCAGCCGCACACCGTTTGATAGAAATACTCGACTCTGGTGTTCGTGGGCTGTTCATTCGACTCTAGCAGATCGTCATGGTAGCTTCGAACGTCCCAACGATGGTGCCTCTTTGAGTTTCTATTTCGCAGGTGACACTGGTTATCCTGAAATATTCCCTCTTCATCGACAAATCGGAGATCTATTGGGACCATTCGATCTCTCTGCTATACCTATTGGGGCCTACAAACCGCGTTTTTTCATGTATGATAGCCATTGCAACCCGCACGAAGCTTTACAGATTCATAAGGACATTAGATCTAAGCGTAGTATTGCTATACACTGGGGAACATTTCCACTAGCAGACGAATCTTTCGAAGAACCTCCAACTCTGCTTCGTGAAGCAGTTCTTGAGATGGAACATGAAGGAAAAAATCAATCTTGCCATTTTGATGCTTTGCCACATGGCGAATCTATTCATACCAGGCAACATATTGTTGAGATCTAGCATCGATGATCATAAGATACTTCAAAAAATATAATTATCACGTTTCTAATAGATTAGTGATGGTGATATGTAAGGACGTCTAGCATCAAACACTAATCAAACTAGTTTTCTCATTAAAATTAGAAGAACAAACTAAGTCTTCTCATTCAAATAAGATACAAGCGTTAAGGAACCTCATTGAAAACCAGAAGGCAGGTGTCAAGTGTCAAGAGCAAGTTGAAATTGAAACACATAATTAATACAATAAACTTTATCTTTACACCACCTCACAAAAATTATCTTGAAGTATTCGTATCTGTTGAATATAAAGGCAATTAGGTAGAGTAATTGAAATCGCTTGCTCAATCCTAGAAACCGCACAATGACTAGTACAGCCTTCAGCAACGCCAAAAAGGTCTTTGAATGCATTGACACAGCCAAGACCTTTGATACTATCAGTGAATACGTTGAAGAGGATGCAACCTTTAATTGCCAGGCGGCTGCAATGAATGATCTAAATACTGTCAAGGACTACTCTGACTGGATGGTAGATTTTGGTATTCAAACAGTACCTGGATATACCTATGATGTACATTGTTGTGCGTGGGATGAGAACACGAAGACAGCAATGTATTTTGCAACTTTTCATGCCACACATACAGGACCCGGTGGTCCTGTGGAACCTACCAACAAGACGATGCATGCGAACTATACCTATTGTGCGGTCATGAATGAGGACAATAAGATTACCGAGATGACTAAAGTATGGAACGATGGTTATTCCATGACGGAGATTGGATGGGCGTAACTTATTCAGATACCATACTCTATATATTCTTTGTTCACGAGGATGTTTGACGATTGGATACAGCTATACTAATTTTAAAGATCGTACTATTTAACTGTACAGCACTTTCTTTTGAATTTTCCTTCTTTAGCTCTGGAGGCATCTCTTTGGCCAACTTGTAACAACCCATGTTTCTGTGATTGAATTTGTTCTTTGACTTCTCGCTATCAGCCTTCGGCCTTTCTTCATTTGATCTCCACCAGATTTCTAATTTACAGCATTTATTTTCCCCTTCGCTTCACAATCTGCTTCCCTCTTTGATCGCAGGTGCTGCACAATCACTGCAACATTATCAAATCCAGCAACACTTTATTTATCATTGTCACTAATATTTGATATTTGTGTGCTAATGCACAGGATGATTCAAATCCCTATTGCAACTTTTGCGACATCATTCTCTCGCATCTGCTCCATTGTTGGGATCTATTATAACATCATTGTTCATAAGATACTTAAAAAAATATGACCATTATGTTTCTAATAGATTAACGATCGTAGTGATAAGAACCTAGCATCATATTATCATAATACACCCCCAATTCAACAACAGTTGTTAACATTCATTTCTTCTTGGGGAGAGCACTTTGAAATCCTGAATTATCCGAAAACCATTTGTTATTCGCAGCTTTGACCTTTTCTCGCATTGCATCTGGATTCACAAGCTCGAGACCCTGTACTGGAGTGAATACCATACTGCTTGCCAATCCATTTGTCTGTCCTACAGCATTCATTTGTGCCGCTTTCTTCCTCGCTGCTTTCGTGTTAGCTTGCTTGATTTTCCTCTTATTCCCTGCACTTCCTGCCATATGCCGAATGGCTCCAGAACCATCTTTTGTCTTCTCTAACAATCCCAGTGTAAGACCCATTGCGTCATCGCCATACTCACCTGATTCAGTAGAGAACCCACGACGGTTCGCTTGCTTCATCATTTCACTTTCAGAAAATTGTTCCTTGAGAAGTCTCATTCTTTTTCCTCCCCTCCGTTTCTTTGTCTCCATATCGGGTCTAAAATATAATATGGATGCAAGGAAAGTAAAAAGTTAGTGACAATAACACAGAATCCTGATTTCAAGCACACATGACATTCATTCGTATCAATACTCTTGGTGGACATAAAAGAAGTTGAACATTGCTTCGCCAAGAATAAGAGCCTTGTATAAAATATCAGGATGTCTGCGGTAAAATCGAAGGCTTCTATTCAATAACACCACAGGCAAACCAAACTTACTTTGGCAGCGCTTTCACCACAGGCGCCGTACTTGGCTCTTCCAATTTCGCAAACTTCCTCTCAATCTCTGCCCGAAACTTCTTCCCACTCTCATTACTTCTCTTCCGACCACTCTCCAAGTTCACATAATCGCACCTAATTGCCAACGCCAATTTTGCCGCAATAACTTTCAGCGCCTTCCGTTGCAAATATCCCGGCACCCTATGATACAAATCACATTCTGCAAGCATCCCCTCGTGTGGCTTTGACACTCTCGAATTCCCGCCCGCATTGGATGCTGCTGTAGCGGATGCAATGGAGGTGCCCATTCCTGCTCTACTTGCAGAGGTGGCCTTGACTTGTCCAAGAACTTGTAAATTACATGAGGGTATTTTACACAATTCAGCCATTCCACCTGCGGTCGCTATCATGCGTGCAGCGAGGCTGGCTCCAATCAGTATAGATACGCTGGGTGCTAATCGCTCCATATGACTTTCAACAAATAAAATGAGTTTTTGCTGGATGGATTGTGTCTGTTCCATGCATTCAATACAATTATTGACAAGTTGTAGCTGAGATGGCTCTAGTACTTCTCCCTGTGTAGTAGACGAAGCTACAGAGAGCGTAATGATTTGATTTGGGGTGAGCTTGGCTTCAGATATGAGTTGATCATTGAATAGTGTCAAGTCTGTTGCATTTTGGATAACTTTAATGGAGTTCTTGTATGCAATGGGGTTGGGAAGGAGTTCATCAAGTTCTGGAAATTTTGGCCTATAAGCTGCAATAAGATCTTGGTGTATTCTGTGAAGTTCATTTTGCACCGTAATAAGAAATTTATTGCTTGCGGTCATTAATTGATATTGCTGCTCGTCGTTATCATTCGCGCCCATGGACAACGTTCTGGGAATTTCAATGGCTGCTAGATGAGTTTGGAGTTTTGCATCATCAATGAACCATTTCTTGTTGGAAGCTGAAGAAGAGCAATCATCAACATTGATGACATCATCATGATTAGAGGAGTCGTTACTGTTGTTAATTTCGTCAATAGCTACTGCATTCTCTTGGTTCTGATCCTCTTCTGCGTCGGACAAATCGTCGAGGTCGTCAAGGAGCGAATCTGCAAGAGTCTCTGTCGCCATCTTAGTTCAATTACAGTATGTTTCTTTATGTTGTGCAATCGGAACGTTGATTTTTTCGCTTGTTTCGCCGTTATCTCCCCTTTTAAACTATAATAATGGTGTTCTGTTGGATGTTGTGTTGGATGTTGGATGTTGGATGTTGGATGTTGGATGTTATGAAATAAAACCTAGCTAGACTCTGTTGACTGTGGCATCTCCTTCTTGTTCCTATTCCGTGTGAGTTGTAAGTTGCCTTTTTGTCGTTGTCTTCTGGTTGTATTTGTGTGTATCTGTATTATTTTTACTTTGTTGTTGTCGATACAAAATGCTCCAGACGATCCGCCCATTGCCAGCCCTAGAGCTATTAGCAGTGCTCTCAACCTGTGAGATGTTTCCAAAATAGATTATATTTTCCTTTTTCGCCGGTCGCCGGTCGCCGGGACAAACGTAAAAGAAAAAAAAAAGAATGTTTGGTTTTAATTGTTAGAAGTTAAAATGATCTACTAAAATGATATCCTATGTGTCTATTTCCAATCTCCTCCTATTGTTTATACATATAGCACAACACCTTCCAGCAGTATTTTCATTACTACCAGTACCCCAGAAACTATCAAAGATGTCAAAGCCACGTCCAGGAGTTGAAGCAGCAGTTCGTCTCTCCAAGATATCAGACGTCTCCACTTGGACAACCATAGAAAGTCAATACACAGACATGCTGCTGCAAAAGAATGACGAGAAGCTGATGAATCTAGACCAACAATGCGAAGCCCTTGCTAGAAGATGGCAGACTAGTGAGGACGGAGCGTACTGCACCTGTGATGAATTATACACTGTCGTTGATTGGAAATTTGCCAAGGGGAAAGCCAGACCGATGCTGTGGAAACAAATTCGATCCAATAGCGAAGAAAGCGTAAGGGATGCATCTCGACGCGCTTTTCAATCATTAGAGGATGTACTGATACATCATAATGAAGACAGATTGAATAAAGCCCTCAGACAGGCCTTGGACTTATTTTCAGTGCTGAAAGGAATAGGGCCTGCCACTAGCAGTGCGTTTCTTAGCTTGTATAGACCGGATCTGTTTGCCTTTATGGACGATGAGGTACTTGAATGTTTTATTGGGCAGAGAAAATACACAGTTCCAGCTTATTTCCAATTGAATGATGAATGCAGGGTACGCGCGAAAGCACTGGGTGAAGGGTGGACCGCTAGAAGGGTGGGGAATGGACTTTGGTCTGCTGCTAGACTTTCTCTGTGTGCGGATCGAAATGATTTGACATTGGACTGTAGCAATTGTAAAGAGCAAGAAGATCTTCCAGATGCAGTGGATCCTGAAAGTAAGAATTCAGCAAGCAACGGACAGAACAAAAAATTAGTGACGAAAAGAGACGAAGAGCAAGCAGATAATTCGGAAGACAGTATTGCCAGTAGAATGGCAAAGAGAAACCGGCGAGCTTAAAGTAAAACAAATGAATTGACACGGTAGGCCGCTGGTGGAAGTTCTAATTTTTTGCTGCAGTGGGGGTGGGGACTTACACATCATCATAAAGAAGCATCAAAAGGAGGTCATTCTACCCATGGTGACGTATTACCATCGGCCAGCGACAGGCAGCTTTCAGTCTTCATTCTGATATATAACCGTTTTTTCATCATGAAAGCATCGGCTTTAGCTACGATACATTAATAAAGTCATGCGCAAGAAATAATACATAAGGTACCTCTAGTTTGAAGACAAAAATTAATGGTTGCAAGAACTGATTGTGTAAAGGGTTCATTCTCATAAAATGCACACCCCATTACCCCGAAGAGCTGATTCATCAATTCTAGTTGAAATCGCATATTGGGAACGATGCTATTATGCTCTGCTGGTTCAAAAAATCTCCTTTGTCGATGATTGAGAGCTTAAACAATCCGGTATAAAAACATTCTTAGGCACCATATCGATGCAAAGCAACAAAACAACCATATGACAACGCGATACGCAGCCCTCTTCCAATAAACGACAGAATTGGTTCGACACACATCCTAATCAAGAGTCCATTATCCCTGTTTGTCGAAGTTTCTCCAACTTTGACATACTTGCATTGTATTCCATTCTAATGCCACTCTTTTGCACTCTGTAGGCGTCTTGAAGAATCCTCGAGCTATTGCTGTAGCTGTTGTTGTCATTCATACTTCCCCCGCAGAACAAGTGAGAATGATGCATGCTGTGATGTTCTTCTTGCTGAGAATGATATGGACTTCTCCTCTGGTTTATGTTAAGAAGAAGAGACCGTTGTCTACTAGCTTGTGGACATGCTATTACTGATGTCCGGCCAGCTTCCTCTCCATTCTGCCTTGCAATTGTTTTATGCTGCTCGTAAAGATAAGCTCTTGTTTTCAAATGAACGTTCATGAGCTGCTCCTTTATCATAATCACTCTATTGGCCTCTTTTGCGATTTGCAAAGTTCGCTCTTGAAGAGCAGACACATCATCCAGCACCACCAATGTCTTAGATCCTGACGGCGATGAGGTCGAGATTGAGGATTCCGTTAGTACCTCCTCGTCTTCCTGACTTGGTTGTGGAATTGCAGCCAAGCTGGAGACATTCGCATTACTACTACAGGACATGAGCTTGCATAGATCAGGACGACGCCTTCTGAAGAGCTTATGGTAATAAACACCCATGAAAGGTCCGTGAGGAACAGTAGCGAACTTCCAGCGGAAAAGCTTGCGGGTGAAACTGGCGAACTGGGCTTGCTTCAAGTACAAAGGAAGGATCTCGCTTGCAAAGCGCTTCTTGTCCATGATGGCGAAGGCTTTGCCACCAGGCAGCCACTTGATGATATCAGAATGCTCTGATGTCTCGTCTAGGATCTCAAGTAGCTTCTGGGGAAAGTTTTTCTTAACTTTGATAGATTTAGTCCTTCTTACTTGCGGCTTCTCAAGAACAAGCAAAGAAGAAGGCCGATTTGTTGAAATAGATTGTATAGCATTGCTTTGGTCATGGTTTTGGGTAGGTACACCTAGGATGTGCAATGGCAAAGGTAGAGATGAATGCATGGGCAAAGACGGAAGTAGGAGGGCAGGCATAGCAAGGTGGTTTGAATCCTGAGGAACAACATGACGAACTGGCAGATCAACAGCAGTATCGGTATCAGGAAAGCGAGGAGGGGAGCTGATTAGCGATCTACGGACGAGGAGAGATGTGAGTGTGTTTGCAGCATTGAGATCTTGCTGGTAGGTCGTCTTTGAAACAGTATTCATCATCTGCATTGATTGTGTTATCTAATTTTGCAGGTTTACTTTATGAAATGAAAAGGATTGAGGATGATCGATACTCTGTTAAATAGGGTTTTCGATGACCACTCGCATCCATGTCCGCTTTTCTTAATGATAGCGGAGTAAAAGACGAAACCTTCTTGTCGACACGCATGCAACGAAGAATTAAAATGTCTCTTTTCTCGGAACTACTCAAATAACGATGTGGTCATATTTCATTCCATTTCGATGTACGATCAAATTGAAAATGATCGCATTACACCCGGACTGCTATTGAAGTAAATCAAATAATTGTCATATCTTTTGCTCTCTCTAGAGAGAAGTATGGCTTTCCACAAATAATTCTTCCATAGTGGATAGCAGGAGTGTGGACGGTTACCTATATTACTTCGATCGCTTCATAAATATTTTATTCTAGTAGAGAGTCTGCTGTCACTTAGAGTCCCATTTCTCAACGAGTAAATAATTCTGTTGCATTTACCTGCGCTAATAACATTTCAACCCCCTGGCTTTTATGATGAAAACATTCCTTAGATAATACAAAACAAATGACTGCCAATTTGAATTATTGTTATAGTACCGGAATCATCATCCCTCCTGCAGCAGCAATACTCCTTCCAGAAAAGATAATATACCTACTCTAGACTACTACTGAAACAATAGTTGTAACGGCATGGAATCATATTGTTGAACACGTAATTGAACGATTGCTTTATACAAAAAGAAGCAGAAAGATACTATACTATTGATGATGATGATTTTTCAGTGGTGTTCAATGAGGAATAAACGTAATGCTTAAAATTCTTCATAGTGGTGATTTATTGCGCTCAAATATTTGGTACGACTGCTCAAGAAAAAATTAGGCTAAATCATGAGAATGCGCATTATACTGAAAGAAGGAGAAAGATACTACTACTACTGTTGTAGGTATGCACAATTGATGATGATGATGATTCAGTCAAGATGATGGTTAGTGGTGTTCAATGAATAAACGTAATCCTTAATTCTTCATAGTGATTTATTGCACTCAGATATTTGGTACGACTGCTAAAGAAAAAAAGGCTAAATCATGAGAATACAGATCAACTTCAAGTGAATAACTGAGTCTTTTATTCCGATTTCGAAAAGGGCCATGAATCCGAAGATGAAATGGAATACTAATTTGATCTAATTTGATTAAGGAAGGGACATTCGAACATGGATACGATTAAGGTGAATACCAACAAAAGGAAAAGCGGACATGGATGCGAGTGGTCATGACAGATGACAGTTCTTCACACATAGTCAATTATCCTCAACACTATTCATTTCACATTTCATAAAGTAAACCTGCAT
>Ga0307978_1002307_pt1 | contig 13551 bp, 14 predicted proteins | sample OrgLakmetage1056_FD_203151 | JGI IMG/M metagenome (GOLD analysis project Ga0307978, IMG submission 203151) | Saline water microbial communities from Organic Lake, Antarctica - #1056 | ecosystem: Environmental > Aquatic > Non-marine Saline and Alkaline > Saline | place: Antarctica: Organic Lake...
TGAATCTCTCTACTGCGTTTTCCGGCAAGACATTTACGGTTCCTCGATTATATTCGGGGCCGTCTCCGAACGAAGCATGTTGCGGAAGCAGCTTCAGATTCCGCCTCTTCCTGAGCCGAAGTTTAGCGAGACGTGCCGCCACAGGTTCAAAGTTTCGGACGGTCGCCAAAACTGAATGCCAGCCGTCATACTTTTTACAGGGCGAAGAACTAATTTCCAGAACCAAAGGCTTCCGCTTCATTCTCTGAGCATCATTTAGCGCTATTTTTCTTGAGTAAATTACGCTCAATAAAGCGAGCAAAGCACTTAAACCGGAGATGATAAGCGCTATGTCAGATTTATCCATTTTCGGCGTCCGAACTTTTTATGTGACTGCGCTCTGAGTAATCTAGTGTCCAGGATGAGACACACTTTCCTGAGAACTTTCAATGTTTTTCGAACATCCGCTCCGGTTCGCAGAGCTTCCTCTGACAGCTTGCGAGAGTGAACCGATCCTCAGCAACGCTTCGGCCGAAATCTTCGGGAGCATTTGCAATCTGAACACCATCGCCCTGCTCGCGCCCGCCCCCGAACCACCACCCATAATTGAAGAACAAAAGGAGACCGGCACGAGCCCGCGTTTCTATTTGCCGGTTTATGCCACCCTGCCACCCCTCTGGCGATGTTTGAGTTGAACTGCGGCGCAGATCACGCCTGTGTCACGTCAACACGGAGGCGGTCAATCATGACGCAAAGGGAAAAACTCACCGAGAAACTGGTCAGGGCCGCGGAGCCAAGACCAGGCATTTACCAGGTTTTCGATGAAGACGTGCGGGGGTTTTCGTTGCGCATTTTTACTTCCGGCAGTCGGCATTTTGCACTGGATTACCGCGTCAAAGGACGACAGCGCCGCTTCACCATCGGCAGGTGGCCGGAATGGACGGTCACGGCGGCGCGCGAACAGGCCAAGGCGCTGCGCCGCGTGATTGACGATGGCGGTGATCCTTTGGGCGAGCGGGAAGCCGGGATGGCGGCTCCCCGCATCCCCGATCTGATCGACCGCTACATCGAAACCCACACACCAAATCTGGCTCCAACCAACCGCGCCGACCAGATTTCGATGCTACGAAAACTGGTCCAGCCGGTCTGGAAACACAAACTGGTCGAGGACATCACGCTGGATGATGTCGATCGCTTGCTGAGCGACGTGGCCAAGGGCCGTGCCCGCCCCTCCAAGACCAAACCCAACAATCGCGCGCGCAAGTTGCAAGGATCAAAACCGACCCCGATCCGCGCCAATCGAACCGGCGAGGTCTTGCGCAAGATGTTCAGCCTCGCCGTCCAGTGGAAACTGCGTCCCGACAACCCGGCAATGGGGTTTCACCGGCGCATCGAGACCGAGCGCGAACGCTATCTGAGCATGGATGAGATTGATCGTCTGGCCAAGGCGCTGGGCACGGCTGATGACCAGCGCGCCGCCAGCATCATCCGCATGTGCATGTTGACTGGCGCCCGCCTTGGCGAGGCGCGCACCGCGCGTTTTGAGCAGTTCAATCTGGAATTTGCCACATGGTCCAAGCCCGCAACCACCACCAAGCAGCGCAAGGTTCACCGCCTGCCGATTTCGCCGGATGTGGCCGCCATCGTGCGCCAAAGGCAAACTGCCGTGTATCCGGGCTGTCCGTGGCTGTTCCCCGGTGATGTGCCCGGCCAACCGGTCAAGGAAATCCGCCGCTTCTGGCGTCAGATCCAGACCGAGGCCGGGATTGCGGGTGTGCGAATCCATGATCTGCGTCACACCTTCGCGTCGCTGCTGGTCAGCGGTGGCGCATCGTTGGAAATGATCGGAAAGCTGCTGGGGCATTCTCAGATGCGCACGACGCAGCGCTATGCTCATATGATGGAGTCGCCGCTGCGCGACGGGGTCAATGCTGTGGCGGAAATGATGAAGCCGCAGCTGCGCGTTGTTCAGGGCGGGCGTTGAACTCGCCCTGAACGGGCATCAATGCCGTTGATCAGACTGGGTCGTGCTTACTGGGGCTTCTTGAGGGCCCGCCAGATCGGGCTGAGCTTGCGCCGGATCTGGCTTTCATCCGGCACAGACCCATCCTTGGCATTCGCCACGAACCATTCCTGGCCTTCCGCCACCAACTCAGCCTGCGATTCCGGCAATCCATGCTCAAACAACCTGATCATCAGGGCTTGAAGCATCCCCTCCCAATCGTGCCGCGACGACCGCCCGGGGCTGACATGAACGCGCTGCAGCGGATCGTATTCATCCTCAAAGCGCTGGACGGTTCCTGCCGTCACCAGAAGGTCACCCAGTTCGATTGCCACGCCTTGGGCGGGATCGGTCATGATCTTCCATATCGCAGTGCCCTGCGGCCGGATGCGCCAGATCATGCAGGCCTTGGAATCTGGGCGATTACGCCGAAACAACGGCATGATGTCCTCCGCGCAGACCACGACCAGTCCAACCAGCGGTTCGGTGCCGTCGCATTTGACCAGCCCGATGCTGGTGACGATTTCAATGATCCCCTCGGTGGCCCATCCCACAATTTCAGCAGGTGCACACCCCCAGCGCACTGCCAAATTCTCCAAAGTCCAGAATACACGTGCCGGTAAAGCCATTGCTTCGTCCTTTTCACAATTTTGATGAAGGGCGCGCGCGGCATTGGTCACAGACGTGCCGCCGCAATCCCGGCGGCACGTAATGCGGCAACCTCTAGTTGTTAAAGGGACGAAAGCACTCGCCTACGCGAGGTAATGGAATTCAGAAAACCTCAATAAAACAAGGGGTGGCACGAAGGGTGGTTTGAATACGCCGGTTTATGCCACCCTGCCACCCCCCGTCCTCTGCTCCCCTGCAACCCGAGACGCAATTGCTCGCATTCGGGCGCAAACAGGGAAGGAATCACAGATGTTGGATTCGCAGGACATCAACCAATCAGGGCCCGACATGGGCCTGCTCGAGGATTGGATCAGTCGCCATGATCTGGCGATCAGCCTCGGAATATCCGAGGATACGCTGTGGCGGTGGGATGCAAAGCGGACCGGCCCCCAAAGCATCAAGCTTGGGCGCAAGGTCTATTATCGGCGCAGCGCCCTGCGCAGCTGGCTTGAGGCCAGGGAAACCACACGCAAGATACCGTCGCGGGGTCGGCGATGAGCGTGCCCCAGCCTTTCACGCGGAACCGCGCCGCCATTGATTCAGGCTGGCGTGCGGAACGCCTGGCCGAGGCGCGCGCTGTCTTGGCCGATGTCGCCCATCATCAGGATGGGCTGATCCGCCTCGCAGCACGCTTGATTGTCAGCCACGGAGAAACGGCCAAGGAGCGCAAGGACGCCGGTGTGCTCCTGGTGGTGCTTGAGGCCCGCAGCCCGGTGCAGCATCGCCATCGCCGTCGATCAGGCCAGTATCCGGAGGCATCGTCATGACGCGCCGGGGAACCCCAGAGGCCGATCTGCAGCGTGCGGTGGTGCAAACCCTGCGCGTCGTCCTGCCCCGCACCGCCATCATTCATCACTGCGCAAACGAGGTGACCGAACCCGGCCCCCGCGGTGCCAAGTGCCAGGCGATCCTGGTCGGCATGGGCGTCCATGCGGGCTTCGCCGATCTACTGGTCATTTGCGATTGCCGCGTGCTGTTCCTCGAGTTGAAAGCCCCCAAGGGTCGTCTGCGCCCGGCACAGGAAGCGTTTCGCGATGCCGTGCTTTCGCAAGGCTTCGGCTGGGCGCTGGTGCGCAGCCTCGACGACGCGCTGGACGCTTTGGCCGACCACGGCTTCACAACGCGCATTGCGCCGCCCGCCCGGAGGTCCGCTCCATGAGCCATGAAGCCACCAACTGGGCCATCAAGCAGCGCGGGCTGAAACCCACCACCAAGATCGTGCTCTGGCATCTGTGCGACCGGTTCAACCCGGATTACGGCTGCTTTCCCTCATAGGTGCGGCTGGCGCATGATTGCGAGATCAGCCGATCAACGTTGAACGACCACATCGGCCAGCTGGAAGCCACAGGCCTGTTGCGCCGCGTACCGCGCATCGATCCGGTGACCAAACGACAGCTGCCCACCCGCTACATCTTGGGCTTCGAGCCGGGCTTCAAACCCGTTGATGCGGTTCCATGTCCGGAAATCGGACACGGGGTTTCTCCCCTCGGCCACGATACTGAAACTGGGGATGAAATCGACCCCTCCGCTGCCATTTCAGGCGAACCGTGTCCAGATTCCGGACACGGGATTGATGCGCAAGCCGTGTCCGGATTTTGCCCCGACCCGTGTCCGGAAAATGACCAAAGCCGTGTCCGGAATCCGGACACTAACCTTGTAAGGGAACCTTTAAGTAAACCAGTAAAGGAGGAGGAGGACGCGGCTGCGCGAGATTCTGATTTTGAGAATTTCTTCGCAGAGCTGCTCGGGGCGCTGGGCTTTGCCGCCAGTGCCAGCCTCCCTGCTTGGTGGCAGGGCGGGCCTGCGCGGTTGCACGTTCGCCGCTGGATTGATGACCTCGGACTCTCCAAAGACCGGATCGTTGAGGTCGCGATGGAGACCCGGAAGGATCATCCCAATCCGCCCGATGGTCCCAAGGCGCTGGATCGGTTCATGGAACGCGTAGCAGGGCGCGATGCGCAGAAGGCTGCCGCAAGTGGCAGCGCCCTGAAAGCCAAGCGCAGCCGCAAGGCCCAAGGGAAGCCCCCGCCCAGCCCCGATGAGCTGGCAGCGTTCTATGCGGCCAAGGTCAATTCCGACGAATATCTGCCCGCCAGCATGATCAGCAACGCCATGTGCGAAGCGATGATGGCCCGGAGGCTGGTGACGGCGGACAGGCTGCGTCAGCGGGGAGTGCGGTGAATGGCCTGGTGTCACGTCCCCGGCACGGATTGTCCCTCTGCGCAGGCGGCGGAGGCCTTGATCTGGGCCTCATGCTGGCCGAACCCGGCTATCACACCCGCGCCTTCGTCGAATGGGAAGACTGGCCCCGCGCCGTCCTCGTCGCCGCCCAGCGCACTGGGTACTTCGCCCCGGCCCCAATTTGGGACGACCTGCGCAGCTTCGACGCACGGCCCTTCCGCGGTGCCTTTGACACGGTTCTCGCCGGATATCCCTGCCAGCCCTTCAGTGCCGCTGGCAAACGCGGTGGCGCAAACGATCCCCGTCACCTCTGGCCCGAGGTCGCCCGCGTCATCCGGGAATGCGCCCCCGAGTGGGTGTTCCTCGAAAATGTCTCGGGTCACGTCAGCCTCGGCCTTGAGACCGTCCTGCGAGAGCTTTGGGACATGGGCTACACGCCTGCGGCGGGTCTCTTCAGCGCGGCAGAAGTTGGCGCGCCGCACCAGCGGTTGCGCATCTTCATCCTGGCCCACACCGATGAGCCTGCATCCGGGCACCGCTACTTACAACCCGGCCGGGAACAGCGACTTCACCCGCAAGGCGGAAGCGCTGGCACTGGGCATCACCAACTGGTCGACGCCCAAGGCGACAGATGGCGCGAAGGGCGGTTCGGGGCAGCGCTACGGTTCAGGCGGGACCCCACCCCTGCCAGCGCAGGCGGCGCAATGGCAAACGCCGGTGGCGGACGACCAGGTGGACCGGCTGCGCGGCAAGATCAACAGCCGGGGCGAGCCCAAGCTGAGTGCGCAAGCGATCCAATGGCCCACACCGGCGGCGCAGAACTGGAAGGGCAGCAGCCCGACCAGCGTGACGCGGGCGGATGGCAAGAGCCGGATGGACATCCTGCATTACCGCGCGGAACAGGGCTTCACCCACCCGGACCCGGTGATCAGGACGGATGGGCCACGGTTCTCACCGCACGCCCCGATCTCGCGCCCGCTTTGGGCTTCGATGATTGCCTCGCATGGGCGGGTCGTCTCGCGACGGATCCTGAAAGCCCGGGCACGGCGGCGGCTCAATCCGATCTTCGTCGGATGGCTGATGGGCTGGCCTATCGGGCACGCGCTCTGCGCCTGCTCGGCAACGGAGTTCACCCACTGGCAGCAGCACATGCGTGGCGCACTCTCGCGGGTGCCCATGGCCTCGGGCCCGTGGATCTGGCGTCCGAGCGAGGAGCCGGAGAGCCCAGCGCAGATGAACCTCTTTGAAGGATTGCTGCCATGAGCATGCAGGGACGGATCAGCCGGGCTGGCGGCGGACGGGTGAAACGCGCGCTGGGCGTGCAGGCTGTTCTGGAATGGGCGTTCCGGGTGGAACAGGCGCAGCTGGAACTACCGCCGCCTAAGGATGGGGTCGAAGAAGGCTTTGGGTTCGGCCTTGAATATATCCTGATGCAGCGTGCCGAGCTGGGCTGCAAAGTGGACGGTGGCCAACACAAGATGGGCAGCTACACCCATGCGGATGCCGAGGTGATCGCCGCCACCGTCGCGGCGATGCCCGACAGCCTCGGTGGCATCCGCATGGCCATCCGCTTGGCCGAACTGGCCCGCGCCGGGCTGACCCCCGACTGGATGCCCGGCGTTGTCCCGCGCTGCGTACCGGTAGAAACCAAGCGCAATCAGCATGGCGAACGGTCGACCACCGTCGTTGTCGGCACGGAACGGGTGCTGACCCGGGGCAAATGGCGCACAGTCGAGGTCTTGGCTTGCCCAGTCACCTGGCGGCCGCATCCGGAACAGATCGCCTCCGCGCGGCGCGGCTATGACGACTGGTGGCAGGCGCTGGATTGGGTACGGGATGGGCTGATGGTGGGCAGGATGCTGCGGGAGGTACAAGTGACGGTGGTGATGCCTCGCAAGAAACCTTGGTGAGTGCCGAAAAGCCTAAAACCATATTAAACCGTACGGCCTCATCATAGATAAACGATCCCTCGCGGGAATATGATCCGTTGCAATCTTCTCATCTCTCACGCACAAATTGTGTGATGGATCAGCCGAGTAGCAATTTTGAGTTTTTGGATCATTTGGACGGGGAGCTTGCCAATCTTGGCAGGCTGGCCGAGAGCTATTTTCAGGATGACCCCAGCACGAGTCTCATAAAGCTCCGCCAGTTTGGTGAACGCCTTACTCGGCGCCATGCCGCGATGGTTGGTATTGACCTCCAGGTCGCCGAAACTCAGTCCGATATTCTTCGACGGTTGCAGTATGAACGCGCCGCACCGGAGCGTGTGCTGGATGTCCTTCACCACATCCGCAAACTCGGCAATGCTGCGGTCCATGACGGGAAGGGCGATCACCGGGAAGCTCTCGCCTGTCTCAAAATGTCAGTTCAGCTTGGGGTCTGGCATGTTCGAGCCAGCACTTCCGACGGAGCGTTCTCGGCTGGTCCGTTCCTGCCTCCACAACCGCCATTCAATCCAAACACAGAGCTTCAACAAGAGCTGGACCGACTTCGCGCGGAACGAAACGAGGCCCTGACAGCTGCGCAAAAAGCCGATGAGGAAAGGCAGCAAGTCATTCTGGCGGCGGAAAGCGCGGCTGCGCGCCATCAACGCGAAATCGAAGAGCGCATGACGTGGGAAGCTCTAGCGCAAGATGCCGACCGACAGCTGCAGGAGTTCGTTGAGCAGGCACAACGACAAGCACCGACAGCCAAGATGTCGTTCGTCATGGCTGCAAACGAAGCTGCTGGGGTGATTGATCTAGATGAGCAGGCGACACGCGCTCTGATCGATCAACAGCTCCGCGATCGGGGATGGGAAGCAAACAGCGTCGAGTTGCGCTATGGCAAGGGCGTTCGCCCTATCAAAGGTCGCAATCTGGCCATAGCAGAATGGCCAACGAAAGTTGGCCCCGCAGATTATGCCCTTTTCGTAGGGGAGGTGTGCGTCGGAATTGTCGAGGCCAAGCGCTATCGCAAAAATATCTCTGCAGCAGTTGACCAGTCAGAGCGGTATTCAAAGGGCTTTGATTGGCCCCGAAACTCCGATACTTGGGACGATGGCTTTTCGGTACCGTTCGTCTTTGCGACGAATGGGCGTCCTTATCTAAAGCAAGTTGAAACTGAGAGTGGCATCTGGTTCCGAGATACTCGATTGCCCAATAATTTGCGCCGGGCCTTAATGGGCTGGTTCACCCCCGATGAACTAATGTCTCTGCTTCAAGTAGAGAAAGAGAAATCGCAGGAGGCACTTAAAAACCGTTCATTCGATTTTGGTTTCGAGCTTCGACCATATCAAAAAGCAGCCATCCAAGAAGTAGAGAAGACACTCGCGACCGAAAAGCGCGAAATGCTCATAGCGATGGCAACGGGTACAGGCAAAACAAAACTTGCCATTGCTATGCTCTATCGCCTTCTGGCAACCAAACGTTTCCGGCGTATCTGTTTCGTTGTGGACCGTTCTGCTTTAGGAACCCAGACCAGCGACGAGTTTATGAGCACCGCAATTGAAGGGCCGAAAACCTTTGGCCAGATCTTCGGCATCATGGGGTTGGAAGACATAACCCCGGATCCCGAAACGCGCGTCCATATCTGCACAATCCAAGGCCTGGTCAAACGGGTTCTTTACAACTCAGATCCAGCTGACGTGCCCCCGATAGGCCAATACGATTTGATGGTGATCGACGAATGCCACCGGGGATATTTGTTGGACCGTGAGATGTCGGATGCCGAACTGAGCTTTCGCGGCCAAGAGGATTATGTCTCAAAGTATCGCCGCGTTTTGGAGTATTTTGACGCGGTCAAGATCGGCCTCACCGCGACACCCGCACTGCACACAGCACAGATCTTTGGCGATCCAATCTATACGTACACCTACCGCGAAGCCGTTGTTGACGGCTGGCTGATCGACCATGAGCCGCCCATCCGCTTTCAGACCGAGCTGAGCCGGGCTGGCATCACTTTTGATGCTGGCGACGATGTCGAGGTGATGGATAGCCACACTGGCGAGGTTGAAAATGTCATCACTCCGGATGAGCTGAGCTTTCAAGTTGAAGGCTTCAATCGTAAAGTCATCACGCAGCCGTTCAATCAAGTCGTGGCTGAAGAATTGGCAAAGCACATTGACCCCAGCCTCGAAGGGAAAACGTTGGTCTTCGCGGTGACCGATGCCCATGCAGATATGATTGTGCATGAGCTGAAAAAAGCGTTTGAAGCCCAGTACGGATCGATAGAGGATGCATCCATCCGCAAGATTACGGGCAGCGTTGATAAGGTCGGCAAACTGATCCGATCTTTCCGCAACGATGCATTCCCTCAGATAGCCGTGACAGTGGACCTGCTCACCACGGGTATCGACGTGCCTAAAATCACGAATCTTGTATTCATCCGCCGCGTGAACAGCCGCATTCTGTATGAACAGATGTTGGGCCGCGCGACACGTCGATGCGACGAGATTGGCAAAGATGTCTTTCGTATTTTCGACGCCGTAGATCTTTATGCCTCGCTGCAAAAGCTCACGCAGATGAAACCAGTGGCCAGCAATCCCAAGCTGACGTTTGAGCAACTCTTTGACGAATTGGCGACTGTGACGGAGGAAGATCAGCGCGAGCTGGTGCGTGAACAGGTTCTTGCCAAATTGCACCGCAAGCTGCGCAAATTGCCAAGCAGGGTGGCCGAGGCAATCAAAGACCTCACAGGCGAAACCGCCGAGGAGCTTCGTGACCGCCTCAGGAACCATTCCCCCGAACAAACCGCCGACTATGCCAAACGGTTCGCGGGCCTTGGCAAAATCCTCGACTGGAACCCGGACGGATCAGGTCCGAACCTGATCCCGATCTCGCACCACGAAGACAGCATGCACGCCGTCACCACGGGTTATGGCGTGTATGACAAGCCTGAAGACTTCCTCGATACCTTCACCTCGTTTGTGAAAAACAACCAAAACCGCATCGCGGCCCTTTCCGTCGTTGTCCAACGCCCTCGCGAACTGACCCGCACCGAACTGCGCAATCTGCGGTTGGAACTCGACAAAATGGGCTTTTCGGAAACCAGTCTGCGCCGTGCTTGGAATGACGCCTCTAACGAAGACATCGCCGCATCCATCATCGGCTATGTGCGCCAAGCCGCCCTCGGCGATCCGCTGATCCCGTTTGAAACCCGCGTCCAGACGGCAACCAAGGCAATCATCGCCAAAACCAAATGGACCGACCCGCAAAAGACCTGGCTGAGGCGCATTGCCGACCAGATCACCAAAGAAATCGTCGTGGACCGCGACAGCATAGACCAAGGCACCTTTGCTGCCCAAGGGGGCTTCAACCGCCTGAACCGAGTGTTTAATGGTCAGCTGGAAACCATCCTGCACGATTTTAACGAAGAACTCTGGAAAGTGAGCGCATGAACCCGAACACCGCCGATATCGTCGCCAAACTCTGGCGCGAGGCCAAGACGCTGCAAGGCGCGGGCATCTCTATTCTGCACTATGTCAACGAACTCACTTACCTGCTGTTCCTCAAGATGCTGGAAGAAACCAACCAGGCGGGTCTGATCCCCGCCGCATATAGCTGGTCTGAACTTTCCAAGGCCGAAGGCGGCGACCAGCTACGCTATTACAAGAAACTGTTGCTCGACCTCGGTGATCCCAAGATCGTTCATAATCCCATGGTGCTGGCGATCTTCACCGATGCCATCACCCACCTGCGTGAACCCAAAGACCTCAAGACACTGACCACCAACATCGACAAAATCGACTGGTTCACCGCCCGCGAGGATGGTCTTGGCGACATGTATGAAGGCCTGATGCAAAAGGTCATGTCTGACACCAAGTCCAAGGCGGGCCAGTATTTCACCCCCCGCGCCCTGATCGACAGCATCATCCGTATCGTCAAACCGCAGGCGGGCGAGATTGTCCAAGACCCCGCCGCTGGCACAGCAGGTTTTCTGATCGCCGCTGATCGTTACATCAAGGACGCCACGGACGATCTGTTCAAACTGTCCGAAGACCAAGGCCGGTTCCAACGCCGCCTCGCATTCAGGGGCCATGAATGGGTGCCAGACACGCACCGCCTGTGCGTGATGAACATGCTGCTGCACGGCATTGAAAGCCTTGTTGGCTGCGAAGACAGCTGCGCACCGCAGGGCGAGGCATTGGGTAAGGCCGATCTGATCCTGACAAACCCACCCTTCAACAAGATGCCGTCCAACACCAACCGCCCAGATTTCACCCTGACAGTGGGCGAGCGGGTCGGGCCGATGCCGTTTCTGGAACATGCGATCCGCAGCCTGAAATCGGGCGGGCGCTGTGCGATTGTCATGCCCGACAACATCCTGTTCGGCGATGGCGCGGGGGCGGAACTGCGCCGGTTCCTGATGGTGAACTGCAACCTGCACACCGTTTTGCGCCTGCCCACGGGGATATTTTATGCCCAAGGGGTCAAGACCAATGTGCTGTTTTTCACCCGCGTGACCGACAAGGTCTATCCGGCCAATCACACGACGCATGCGACCAAAGCGGTCTGGTTTTATGACCTGCGCAGCAACATGCCATCCTTTGGCAAGACCAACGCGCTGACAGCGGCGCATTTCGCGGCATTCGAGGGCGTGTTCGGCCCCGATCCCCATGGTGGGTCGGCGCGCGAGGAACAGGGAGAGGCGGGCCGTTGGCGGTGCCTGACCCGCGAGGCGATCACGGCGCGGGGCGACAACCTTGACTGGACATGGCTGCGTGATGAAAGCGGCGACCCCGAGGATGCGATGACTGAACCCGATGAGATTGCCACCGCGATCATGGGGCATCTGCGGGCCGCACTGGAGGAAATCGAGGGGCTGGCCGAGGAGTTGGACACCGCGCCGCTGGTGGAGGCGGCAGAATGACGGGGCTGCCGAAGGGGTGGACTGCCGCGACGTTTGGCGATTTGTTTGATTTCAAAGGTGGCTCGCAGCCGCCAAAGTCCGAGTTTTTCCCAGAACTAGTAGTTGGTAGAATTCGGCTTCTGCAAATTCGTGACTTCGGGTCAGATGATAAAGCAGTGTACATCAATGATGCGCCAAAATGGCCGAAGTGTTCGGAAAAAGACATAATGGTTGGGCGCTACGGCGCAAGCGTTGGTAAAATCCTCACAGGAAAAGCTGGGGCCTACAATGTTGCATTGATCCGCTGGATATTTGACGAAAGTAACCTTGAGCGCGAATGGGTACGGCGGTTACTGCAATCAGACATTTTTCAGCAACCGCTCCAGAAAGTTTCGCGCTCAGCACAGAATGGTTTCAATAAGGAAGACGTGGCGGGAATACCTCTTGCGCTTCCCCCACTCCCCGAACAACGGCGGATTGTGAGGAAGCTCGACGCCCTCACCGCCCGCACCACCACCGCCCGTACCCACCTCACCGCCATCGCAAAGCTGGTGGAGCGGTATAAGCTGGCATTGTATCAGAGCGTTTTCTTAACTCGCCAAAATCAGGTCGAGTTGGGTATGATCGCAAAGGTCGGCACGGGTGCCACCCCCAAGAAAGGCGTCGCAAGGTTCTACGAAAATGCCATAGTGCCTTGGATCACCAGCGGTGCAGTTAACAGCAAGTGGGTCACGAAGCCCTCTGGGTACATTACTGACGCTGCGATTCAAGAAACGAATTGCAAAGTTTTCCCCGCTGGCTCTTTGCTCATGGCCATGTACGGCGAGGGGAAGACACGCGGGCAGGTTGCAAGGCTAGAAATAGCCGCAGCAACCAATCAGGCTTTGGCTGTGATCCACGAGATCGACGCTTCAAAAGTCGATCAGGAATACTTGTTCGGATTTCTCGATAGCATTTATCTTGAAATAAGGGACGAAGCGGAGGGCGGGGTACAACCAAATCTGAGCCTGGGAAAAGTGAAGGCTTTCAAGTTGCCACTCCCTCCCCTCGACGAACAACGCGAAATCGTAAGCCGGATCGAAACCGCCTTCGCCAAGATCGACCGCCTTGCCGCCGAGGCTGCAAAGGCCCTTAAACTGGTGGGCCACCTCGACCAGCGCATTCTGGCCAAGGCCTTCGCTGGCGATCTCGTCCCCCAAGACCCCTCGGATGAGCCCGCCGAAACCCTCCTAGCCCGGATCCGCGAAGCCCGCGCCAACGCCCCCAAGGCCAAGCGGGGACGCAAAGCCTGTGCCAGACAGGAGACTCCATGACCACCAGCTTCGCCGATGCCCTATCGCCCCTCGCCAGAACGATGCCCCGCTCGGCGCGGAACATCGAAATCCTGCGCGTTTCTGCCCAGTTGGACGGCGAAGATTTTGCTGCGTCTTCCAACGCAGCCCGTGAAGCTGTTCTGAAATGGGCAAGCAAACGCGCAGGCGCGGCCCTGCCCAAAGAGGCGTGGGATCACCGCGATTTTGACTTGATGGCTGGCGGGCGCAACAGCGCGGCCGTGCGGATTTCCACTGACGCAATGGACCTATGGGCATTGCGCGCCGAAGACCCTGACAAAAATGTCGCGGGGCGTATCTGGTCCACCGAGGTGGTCATCGGCGGCGCGGTCGGGCAACGCCCTCATTTGAGCTTGCGTTTGGTTGTCAGCACCACAGAAGCCGATTTTTCGGTTGAACCTCACGTGCCCGGCACAATTTTGCAGATGATCGAGACACCTGGCCTGATCCGTGGGTCGCGCGAGATCATGAAAATTCCCCGGCTGATCAGAACCGAGAATGATGCCGAAGACCTTTGTGATCACCTGGAAGACCCAGAACGCCGCCTACCTGTTTTCGTTC
>Ga0307978_1002310_pt1 | contig 13540 bp, 15 predicted proteins | sample OrgLakmetage1056_FD_203151 | JGI IMG/M metagenome (GOLD analysis project Ga0307978, IMG submission 203151) | Saline water microbial communities from Organic Lake, Antarctica - #1056 | ecosystem: Environmental > Aquatic > Non-marine Saline and Alkaline > Saline | place: Antarctica: Organic Lake...
GTCGAAGGTGAAGGCGAGTGGAATGCACGCAAGCATGGCGGTCCGAAACGGCGCGTTTGGCGCAAGATCCACCTCGGGATCGACGAGGAAACGCTGGAGGTTCGGGCGGTCGAGATCACCGGGAGCGATATCGGCGATGCGCCGGTGCTGCCGGACCTGCTGGGCCAGATCCCGCCCCATCAGGAGATCGGCAGCGTCGCCGCCCACGGCGCCTATGACACTCGAAAGTGCCACGATGCGATCGCCGATCGTGGCGCCGACCATGGCGCCGACGCCGTCATCCCGCCCCGCAAAAACGCCAAGCCGTGGAAAACCGTCACCGCAAGGGCGGTGGCCAGAAACGAGGCCCTGCGAGCTTCGAAATACCTCGGCAGCGCGATCTGGCGAAACTGGAGCGGCTACCACCGCCGAAGCCGCGTCGAAACAAAACCTCTCGGGATCATGCTGCGCATAACCCTGTCGGTCAGCGGATGCACTGCGTGAAACTGCTGGGCCAGCGCCTCATGGCGCGGGACGTCGACCGCCAAGTCGCGGAGGACCAAATCCGCATGACCGTCATGAACGGTTACACCGCCCTTGGCATCCCTGTCACAGAGGCCGTGGGCTGAATCCGTCAGGGGAAAGGGGAACCTCGAACTTCAGAGAATTTGTGCAACAGAGCCGGCAGCGATGAAAAATGGATAACGTATTCTGCCACTCTAAGAGCACCGAAGCACTAGATCGGCCTACCGAAGTGCTAGATTCTTCTGGGCTTGAAACATCAACAAGGTCATCTAACAACCTTTTGAAAATGTCGTTTTGTCGCCAAACCGCATTCCAACCAGTGAAATTGCTGCGCTCCGCACGAATGGCCGCTTCGGTGAGCCACGCTGCAGCATCCTACATGTAGGTCGAATGGCAGCAGTGGGCCGATCACGTCGTCACCTCCCCCTGGCATGGTTCCTCCCCGGCCCTGAATGTATGCGGGGGGGGGGGCTCAGCGCGGCATTTCGCTAGCGCCTGGCTTCTTCACCGGGGAAGCCAGGCGGAATCCACCTCGAGAGGCGTTCTAAGTAAAATAATTCAATAACAGTTGGTTGCGAGACGTAATCTACCCTTCGGGGTGGATTCTTGACAAAAACAGTAAAATCCACTGTAGGAATTCAGGAAGCCACTTTGGAATCCACCCGAGCCTACCGCCTCACCATAATCCCATGCTAGGGGAGAAGGCCTTGAATCAACTTCCAAATTTCCATCAACAAAACTGCCCCCCGTGACTCATGCCTTGTTCATCGAAGAATAGCGCCCGCAGGTATGCCCTCGCGGACGTTTCGTTTTCCCCGACATCGCAGATCCTGATGCTGCCGCTGGCCCTCCTGCCCGCGCACATCGGCTTGCCCGCCCTGCCCCAAATGAAAGCCACCCCATGGACCGGGTCTTTGCGCCGAGCCAGATTGAATCCTGGCCGATCTACCGGCTGCGCCCCTATGCCCGCAACACCAAGATCCACGGCACCGATCAGGTGGCAAAGATCGCCGCTAGCATGGCAAAGTTCGGTTGGACCGTGCCCTGAATGGTGGCCGACGGTGGAAAGCTGATCACCAGGAATGGTCGGGTGCTGGCTGCTGCCATGCTCGGGCTGAAGGACGCACCGGTGATCCGACGGTCGTGATCACCGACAAGCTGCGCAGCTATTTCAAGCAGATAAAAACTTGGCGCCGAACGCTGACCACCGCGCCCACAAGGGATTGAATAACGCCATCGAAGGGTCATAAAAGTCTACTCGCAAGCGCGAGAAGATATTCGGCCGGTTCAAGTCACATCCGCCGGCTCAGAGATTTCTGTCCGCTCACGATCAGATCAACCTGACTTTCCATCCCCGCCAATTTCAACTCACCGCAAACTCATACCGCCACGCCCGAGCTGACGCGTTCAACCTCTGGGCAGAATACACCATCGAGATGGTGGCGTAATTTACAGACTAACAACACCCTACGACACGCGGCTAAAAACTTGGCAATGCCGGATAAATTTGTTCATACACGCAAGCTACCAGGTCGGATTCGCAACATGAATCCCCGCAGTCAACTGTTTGTGCAACAAGGTCAGTGTTCCGGGCCATGTCGGTGCAATGTCGCGCTCGGGCCAGGCTTGCCTGTAACACGAGGGCCGCCGCCCAAAGTACTTTCCGAACGAATACGCAAAATGCGACAGCGTGTTAAATCCCGATGCTGTCGCGATTTCGCGGATGCTCAGGCTGGTGGCGATCAAGAGGACCCGAGCATGCTGCAATCTCAGCAGTAAGCTGAACTGAACCACCGTGCAGCCAATATTCTGCTGAAATTGGCGTTCAAGTTGCCTTTGTGAAACCCCCAGCGCTTCAGCTACTTCGGGGACGGTTAGAGGCTCGGACAAATGGGCCTCAATCAGAGTGATGGCCTGCCATACCATCGGTGCCATTGTATCCACCCCACGGCCCACGGTGCGCCGCTGCGGCGCATCCCCGGGGCGAGCTGGATGGTACAGCATCTGATCCGCAATCTCGCCTGCCAGCCGCTCACCGTGGGCGTCTAAAATCAATTTAAGCATCAGGTCCACGCCTGCCAATGCGCCTGCGCAGCTCATGATCTTGGAGTCGTGAATAAAAAGCTGCTCTTTGAATGTGATATCGTGAAACTGCTCGTGAAAGCCCGGGGCCCAAGACCAGTGCGACGCCATCTCAAGTCCTTTGGCCATACCTGTGCGCGCTACCAGGTAACAGCCTAGTTCGACCGCACAGATCCGCGCGCCGGCGCGCGCTTGATGGCGAATCCAAGACAGGGTTTCGCGTTTTGCGTATGTTTCGCTCCCCCAGCTTGCCACCACGAACACGAGTTCGTCGCGCCGATTGCGCTCGGGCGGCATACCGGCCGGTTGCTGCATGCCGTTGCTGGCCGTAATCATTCCACCGTCAAATGAAACAATCTCCCATTCGTAAAGTGGGGACGGTGCCAGATAGTTCGCGACCCGCAGCGTGTCGATCATCGTAACGACGCTCGCCATGTTAAAGCGGGGTACGATCAAAAACGTCACCTTTTCCGGTATATTTAGCGTCGATTTCACGTCTGGCTCCGGCTTTTTGTTTGCTCGAGTTGCAGGCTGCTTGCATCTTGCATCTTGCAAACCATCATCGTGTTTGCGTTGGAGCGCAAGCAGCGCAGTCTGATCAATCAGGAAATGCTGGTTGCGTTAGGTGAAATGCGTGGACTTCGAACCTATTTTCACAGCGCGATCCACAATAGTGCCACACAGGAGGAGTTGTGGGCATCGCTGATCTAGAACTCAACCTGTAGTGGCGTGCCCACCGCTATCGAGGCGTTTCGCCCGGCGAATGAGGTCTAAACTCAAATAACTACAGAAACGGCATAGTGACGCTTTGGCCCGCACATTCGTAGTGCGGGCCAGTTTGTTGGCGTGGTCCGGAATTTTAAAACCGCGTCAGGATACGCCTGCCGGGTTCGCCACGTCGCGGCCGATGGCGGCCAGATCGGAATAGCGATCTCCGATGCGGTGATGCGGGCGGCCGCCCGTCGCCGCGCCCAATGCAACGACAATTTCATCCCCTGCAGGCGCGTCGGGAATTGAGAACTGCACCGTCAAATAATGCGAGCGGCGACCGGTGTCGTGCTTGTCCATCAACGGGATCTGGATCTGCGAATTTGCTGGGCCACGCACGTTGGTGAAGCCGAGATAGCTCTTGGCGCCGACGGCCTCGCGGTAGAAGTTTCCAAATTGCAGCGTGTGGATCAGAGCCGAGGCATGTTCCAACTCGCAATTGGTGCCGGCGATGCAGGCCTTGCCATAGGCCTCAATGGCGTCGCCCGAACCGGCGAGGGCAATCAGGCGCTCGGTCAGCATCTTGCCCAAGGGTGGGGCCATGCGCGCAATATCGGGACCGAGGTCCTCGACATAGCCTTTGCCGGCCCAAGGGTTTGATACCACGGCGGCGACACCGATCATGCGCAGGGGCGGATCGGCGGGGCGCTCGCCCTCGCGGTGGATGGTTTCATCATAGGTGACGACTTTTCTGAGTTCTGCAAACATGGGCTTGTCCTCGAGTTACGGAGTGAATGAAGGGGTGGGTATGATCCGGTGTACCGTTCCGTATATATTATCACCTTGGTCGATACCGAAATCGGCGTGGCGGAACTCCTCGCGGTAGCGTGTCAGCATGCTGCGTTCGGCGTCGGAGGCAATGGCGCCCCAGGGGATGTCGTCGAGCGCGCAAAAATGCATGTCGGACGGAGGCGTGCCTGCCGCGCTGCCATAGTAATAGATCAAGTGGCTACCGCTCTGTTTGTCTTGAAAGACGGCATAGAACTGGCCCAGCTCGGGGGTGAACACTACGGTGGGGGCATCCCCTTGCCCGGTCAACTCGTACATGGTGCCGTCAGGCGCGATTTCAGTCATAACTCAGTGTCCTTCAGAAACATATTGATCGCGAAAGTTATATCCCGATGCGTTGGTCACTGCATGGCCGCAAGGAATATGATCAATCAAGTACTGTCCTGCGGTGGCCGCGGGCTTTGCTATTTGGCAGCAGAAGCGCCATTGATTTTCTGATCTACGCAATTTGTGATCCTGCTTTGCGCCACGTTAATCGCGGGGAGAGGTGTAAAAGCTCGCATTTTTCGCCACGATGTGACGAAAATACTTGTGCGTGAGGATGCCATCTCAATGAGAGCGAGCGGGCTCCTTCAGGAGATATGATTGTGGCCGCAAAGGCGCTGGGTTTGCACAATGTTCAGGTTGAAGCTCAAGCTTGGCGATATTTGGATAAGAATGGCGAGAAATCGAAACAAGTGAATGGCATTTGCGTCAACGATCGTTCGAATGACTCGTCGAAGCGTCCATAAAAGGGGCGCGAAACACTGAAATGGGTGGAAAACTTCAATGTACGCGAACATCAAGACAATTGGCCTGGCGGCTGGCCTTGCCATCGGGCTATCGGGCATGGCCCACGGCGAAACGATGGTCTTTACCGCCTGGGGCGGCAGCACGCAGGACGCCGAATTTCAGGCGTGGGGCGCGCCGCTAGTCGAAGAGGAGGGCGTGAACATCATTCAGGACGGGCCGACCGACTATGGCAAATTTCAGGCGATGGTCGAAGCCAATAAAGTGACGTGGGATGTGGTCGATGTGGAATTCGATTTTGCCTATCAGGCGGCGCGCGACGGGCTGCTGGAACCGTTGGATTTCTCGGTGATCGACCGCGACGCCATCGACCCGCGATTTGTGACTGACTACGCGGTGATGTCTTTCCCGTTCAGCTTTGTCTTAGGCTATAATGCCGATCTGCTGGGTGATACCAAACCCGCAGGCTGGGCGGATCTGTTCGATCTGGAGGCATTTCCAGGCAAGCGGACGTTCTACAAATGGTCCTCGCCCGGCGCGCTGGAAATTGCGCTGCTGGCGGATGGAGTCGCGCCTGAGAATCTCTATCCTCTCGACCTTGATCGCGCTTTTGCCAAACTGGACACGATCAAGGATCAGATCGTCTGGTGGGGCGGCGGTGCGCAATCTCAGCAACTGATCGCCTCTGGAGAGACGCCTATTGGTATGTTCTGGGATATTCGTCTGTGGCCGCTTCAGGCGTCGGGACTGCCAGTCCAAATCCAATGGGAGCAAAACCTGGCTTCTGCTGACGTGCTAGTCATTCCCAAAGGCGCGCCCAACAAAGATACCGCAATGAAATTTATCGCCAATGCAGCCACCCCCGAAGGGCAGAAGCGGTTCTTTGATATTATCACCGCGGAAGAGGTCGAAGGCGGCGTTGGCGGTAGCGGTAATGTGCAGACCCTGCCCGAAGGTGGCGCTAATCAGGTCACGATGGACCTTGCTTGGTGGGGTGAAAACCGCAACATAATCGCCGATCGCTGGTATGCATGGCAGGCGCAGTAATCGCCTGACCAAGACCTGACAGACCCCGCCCATGTTTCGCGTCGCCGGGGTCTGTTGCTGTAAAAAGGACGAAAACATGAGCGCAGCACAGACGCGGCGAGAGCGCAGACAAGGTATCGGCCTTGCCATTCCGGCCATGCTGGTGCTGGCGGTCTTTTTCGTGATGCCGGTAGTCTCACTGCTGCTGCGTTCGATCACCGAGCCGGAGTTCGGCTTGCAGAACTATGCCACGCTGATCGCCACCTCTACCTATGCCAAGGTGTTCTGGAATACGTTCATGGTGGCCTCGGTTGTCACCGTCATCACGATAATATTGGGCTATCCGGTGGCCTGGATGCTGTCGGTTCTTCCAGGGCGGTGGGCGGCTGTCGTCTTTGCGGTGATCCTGCTGTCGATGTGGACCAATCTGCTGGCGCGTACATATGCTTGGATGGTGCTGCTGCAATCCACCGGCGTCATCAACCGCTCGCTCATGGCTTTGGGGATCATCGACACGCCACTGCCGCTGATCAACAACCTGACCGGCGTAACCATCGGCATGGTCTATATCATGCTGCCGTTCTTCATCCTGCCTTTGCAGGCCACGTTCCGCACCATTGATCCAAGCACACTGCAGGCGGCGTCGCTTTGTGGAGCAGGGCGCTGGCAGGCGTTCCGGCGGGTGCTGCTGCCACTGAGTCTGACGGGCGTTCTGTCGGGCGGATTGATCGTGTTCGTGATGTCGCTGGGCTATTTTGTGACGCCCGCACTGCTGGGCGGCACATCAAACATGATGCTGGCCGAAATGATCGCGCAGCTTGTGCAATCACTGCTGAATTGGGGGCTAGGCGGGGCAGCGGCCTTTGTGCTGTTGGTAATGACGCTGGCGCTCTATGCCATGCAGGTGCGCTATTTTGGCGCTCCGGGACAGGAGAAGAGCTGACATGCTGCTTAATTATGATCGGATGGGTGGCCTGCAGTGGGTCCTCGTTTTTATCACAGTACTTGTCTCGCTGTTTTTGATCCTGCCCGTGGTCTTCATTATCGCGCTGTCGTTTGGATCGTCACAATGGCTGGTCTTTCCGCCACCGGGATGGACGCTGCGCTGGTATCAGGAGTTTTTTGCCGATCCGCGCTGGATGGCAGCGTTCTGGACCAGTGCCAAGATCGCAGTTCTGGTCATGATCTTCACGACGGCGCTGGCGCTCATCACGTCTTTTGCATTGGTGCGTGGACGATTTCGGGGACGCGAGATACTGCGCGCGGCATTCCTGACCCCCATGATCCTGCCGGTCGTCGTGGTTGCGGTCGCGCTCTATGCGTTTTTCCTGAAAATCGGGCTGAACGGGACTATGACAGGCTTTGTCGTTGCGCACATGGTGTTGGCGCTACCGTTCGCGATCATTCCCATCTCGGCGGCGCTGGCGGGTTTCGACAAATCTACTGAAGACGCGGCAATCGTGTGCGGTGCCAGCCCGTGGGAAGCGCGGCTGCGCATCACGTTGCCCAGCATTCGCCACGGTCTGTTTGCAGCAATGGTCTTCAGCTTTCTCATCTCGTGGGATGAGGTTATCATTGCCATCTTCATGGCCAGCCCGTCGCTTCAGACGATGCCGGTGCGCATCTGGAGCTCGCTGCGTCAGGATCTGTCGCCAGTCATCGCGGCGGCGTCATCGCTACTGATTCTACTCACGCTGGTGCTGATGCTGCTGGCTGCACTTCTGCGCAAAAAGGCCAACTGATGAGTGATCCCTTTCTCAGTATCCGCAACCTCGGCAAATCGTTCGGCAGTGTGCGTGCTATCGAAGACGTGACGCTGGAGGTGCCACGCGGCGAATTCCTGACCTTTCTTGGCCCGTCCGGGTCCGGCAAAAGCACGACACTCTACGCCATTGCCGGTTTTTTGAGCCCAAGCCAGGGTGATGTGCATATCGACGGGCGGTCGATCCTCGATTTGCCCAGCCACAAGCGCAACATCGGCATGGTGTTTCAGCGCTACACGTTGTTCATGCACCTGTCCGTCGGCGAGAATATCGCATTTCCGCTGCGCGTGCGCCGCCGCCCGGCCAAGGAAATCGACGCCAAGGTTGATGAGATGCTGGCCCTTGTGCGGCTTGAGGGCTACGGCGACCGGATGCCCGCGGCGCTGTCGGGCGGGCAACAGCAGCGCGTGGCGCTAGCGCGGGCCCTGGCCTACGATCCACAGATCCTGCTGATGGACGAGCCGCTGTCGGCGCTGGACAAGAAGTTGCGCGATGAGATCCAATTCGAGATCAAACGCGTACATGAGCAAACGGGTGTGACGATCCTTTATGTCACCCATGATCAGGAGGAGGCGATGCGCCTGTCTGACCGGATCGCGTTGTTCAATAATGGTCGGATCGAGCAAGTGGGCACTGGGCAGCAGCTTTACAACGAACCGCTGACTCGTTTTTCCGCCGCCTTTATGGGTAACTCCAATTTCATCAAGACTGAGGTAATGGCACGTCAGGGCAATTTCGCCGCAGCCCGTTTCCCTGACGGGACGGTTGTCAAAGGGGTGCCAGTCCACGAGCAAGCAGGCGGCGGGGCCGAAAGCGTCCTCATGGTGCGCCCCGAAAATATCCTTATCGAGACTCGTAACGAAGGCAGCGGCTTGCCCGCGACTGTCACCAACGCGACGTTTTTGGGAGATTGCCAGTTGATCACTGCCCGCACATCATGGGGGGAGGACATAACCGTGCGCTCCGTCTTGGCGCCGGGAGAAATGGGGACAGCGGCGCGCGGTGAAGCGGTGCGCCTGATCTGGCCGAACGCAGGTAGTTATTTGTTCTTGTGATCTTGTCACTTGGTTTCACTGGAGCATACCATAGGGGCGTGGCAATTGCCCGTGCCTGACGGATTGATCGGTAGGATCAGACGACAGGCCGCGGTACCTTAGTTATAGAGGCCGCCCCTTCGCAGGAGTTGTTGCACCAGAACGTGTCAACGCCTTTGAGACAGTGGCTTTTGGACTTTAGGCTTGGGTTTCTTCCGTTTGCTTTGGTGGGTTGATCCAGACGGTGGTCGGGATTTTGGGCGGTTTTGGTGGCTTGCGGACAAAGCGCTCTGGCGTGGTCAGGTAGGCGGCATTCAGCGTAGCTTGTCGCGCAGCATAGACCGTTTCCGCCTGTCCGAAGTGGATCTGGTCCGGCGTCATCAAACCTATGCCGGCGTGATGATGATCCTGATTGTACCATGCCAAGAACCGGCGGCAAAACGCGCGGGCCTGTTCTATGGTTGCAAAGTTCTTTGGGAACTCGGGCTGATATTTCAGAGCTTTGAAATGGGCTTCCGAGAACGGTTTATCGTTTGATGTATGTGGTCGGCTGTGGGATTTGAGCACACCCAGATCGACCAGCATTAGCGCTGTCGTTTTTGCCTTCATCCATTACCCGGCAGTGCATGCAAAGCATGGACGAGAGGGGGCCGGCCTCGATCAGCATGGAGTGTCAATTGATCCCGCGCAACAGCATGTTTCTCCATTGCGTCGATAAACAGTTCTTTGAACTGGGCAGCGCTTTCGGCGTGCTCGACGCGCCAGCCGGCCACGCGGCGGCTGAAGATGTCCACGATGACATAGAAATAGGACCGGTTCACCGGACCCATCAGCTTGGTAATGTCACAAGACCAGACCTCATTGGGCCCGATCGCCACCAATTCCGGCATTACGTAGACGGGATGAGTGCGTTGTCGGCGGCGCTCAGCAATTTCGCCCTGAGGCGCCAATATTCTGTACATTGTGCGGATTGAACACAGGTATGTCCCCTCATCCAGCAATGCGGCAAAGACTTTGGTGGGTGTTTGATCGGCAAAACGGGGTTCGCGGAGGTGCTGCAGCACCTGATCGCGCTCCCTGTCAGGCAAGGCCCGCGAAGAAGGTGCGCGCACTTTACGCGCTGGCGGTGGGGCCGTCAGGGCCGCGTGGTGCCGAAAAACGTTTGCGCTGGACAAAGACAGTGCGGAGCAAACAGCAAAGGTCAAACCGCTGCCAGCAGGCAGAGCAATGGCGGCGGCCATCATGATTTGCCGCTGCACTCGTGCGTCTGCTCCATCTCGTCCAGCAGCGCCGCCACTTTTTTTGGATGATGATAATGGCTTCCGCCTGATCCAGGCGACGCCGCAATGTCGCAACCTCACGGTTGGCCTTAGCCAACTCGGCTTGCAACGGATTGACGGGCACTTTTTGCGGACCGCGATGGCGTGGCTGCAATGCGCCCAATGATCCAGCCCCACGCGCTCGGCGCCAATCAGTCAGGGCAGGGGAATAAAGCCCCTCCCGGCGCAGAATGCTCGTGACCATACCCGTATCTGCGGCACGGTCTGTCTCATCCAGAATGTGCAACTTATATTTGGCTGTGAAGCTGCGCCGTTTCGGCGTACTCATCAGCTCGGCTGTAGAGACAGCCGGCGCGGCAACGACGCGGGTAGGCGCCGTGTGAGGCGATTAGCGTGTCACATCCGGTATCCACCAAAATCGGTGACTGTGAAGGCATAACCATGTGTTCGTGGTAAGCACCAAGGGAACCCCCTCTATTTTGGCCTGATCTGGCCTGCCATTGTTGCGCGAGGCTGGCAGTTTGTCGGCGCAATGGCAGGGGATTTGATGTGAGCAAGAAGCGAAGGGGCCGGGCATCTCAATACACGGATGCGTTCAAGAGGCAGTTGGTTGCACAGAGCAATATCTCGGGAACAACAGTTCCGATGATTTCAAAGCAGCATGGTGTGCCAACCAGCCGGATATATTCTTGGCGCGGTGATGTGCGGTTTCAGCCAAGCGATATTGAGACGCCAGGCTTCACACCTGTTGAAGTGGCTGATGTGCCCATGTTGAGGACGTCGCGCCAACCCGATCAGATGCCCGTATCGAGATCACGCTTGAAAATGGGCGCAAGCTATCCATCAGCGATGGCGTCGACGCAGGTTTTGTTCTGGAACTGGCGCGCGGTCTGGCGGCATGATCCCTATGTCGGCGGATGCAAAGATTTGGCTGGCGGCAGGCATGACGGATATGAGACGCGGCTTTAACGGCTTGGCGGCTCAAACCGAACAGGTTCTGGTGGGCGATCCATACTCGGGCCATCTGTTTCTATTCCGGGGCCGTCGTGGCGACCAGATCAAGATGATCTGGTGGGATGGCCAAGGAGCGTGCCTGTTCACCAAGCGGCTTGAGCGGGGCCGCTTTGTCTGGCCGTCGGCCAAGGAGGGCAAGATCAGCCTTAGCCGTGCACAGCTTGCGATGCTGATGGAAGGTATTGATTGGCGCATTCTTAAGAAGACTTGGCGGCCAAGTATGGTTGGGTGATGGTCATGTTTTATAAGCAAATATGATGATTTTGGATTCACAGGGCGGTGTCCATCTGGTAGACAATGGCATGAGTAATACGCTTCCAAATCTGGCGGATTTGCCCCCTGATGTGCGGGCCTACATCGCCGCGCAGACAGCGGAACTGGTTGCAGAACGCATCGCCCATTGTCTGGTAGTCCAGAACCGCGTCACCATCATTGCGGATCTGCGCCTGCAGCTGGACGGACACCAGAAACACCACTTTGGGTCGCGCTCGGAAAGTCTGGATCAGCTTGCGCTGGAATTGATGCTCGAAGAACATGAGATTGCGCAGGCCGCAGAGACCGGCTGCGATGACGACGCCCCAGACGTTGAACAAGAGGCCAGGCTGCCGCGCGCGCCGCGTGAGCGCAAGCCGTTCCCCAAGGACCTCAAGCGCGTTGAGACACGGATCACGCCCAGTAATGTCTGCACTGACTGTGGCGGCAGCTTCAAGGAGCTGGGCACAGACGTCATGGAAGAGCTGGAATATGTGCCCGGCCACTACATCGTCAATCAGATCATCCGCCCGCGTCTTGCCTGCGCCTGCTGCGAGGCTGTCACACAAGCCGAGATGCCATCGCGTCCTACCCCCAAGAGCTTTGTTGGCCCCGCGCTGATGGCTCATATCCTGGCCAGCAAGTACGGCTACCATCTGCCGCTGTATCGCCAGAGCCAGATGTTTGGGAACGAAGGCATTGAACTCAGCGGCTCCCTTCTGGCCTCTTGGGTGGGCAAATGCACAAAGCTGCTGGAACGGGTATCAAACGCACTGCGCGATCATGTGTTGGCGGGACCAGCCATTTTTATGGATGATACCACGGTCAAGCTGCTGCAAAAGGGCAAGGGTCGTGGAAAGAACAAGACCAAAACCGCACGCCTGTGGGTCTACACCAGAGATGAGAAGCCCTGGGGCAGTACGTCGCCACCCGCCGCTTGGTATCAGTTCTCCACCAGTCGGGAGGCAAAGCATCCCAGTCAGCATCTGCAAACCTATAAGGGCTTTGCCCATGCAGATGCCTATGCAGGGTATAATGACGCCTATCGGACAGGACGGGCGACGGAGATGGCCTGTATGTTTCATATCCGCCGAGAATTTGTGAAGGTCTTTGAAAGTTACAAATTACCCATGGCGCAGGAAGCTATCGAGCGCATTGCCAAGCTATACGAGGTCGAGAAGCGGGCGCGGTTCAAATCGCCCCAAGATCGCGTGGCCCTGCGTCAGGAATACGCCAAGCCCATCTTTGACGATCTGGAGGTCTGGCTAAGGGCTCAGTTGAACAAAATGTCGGGCAAGACGCCGCTGGCTAAGGCCATCAAATATGCGCTGACCCGTCTGCCGAAGGCGCGACCCTATCTGGATCACGGCTTTCTGGAGTTGGACAACAACACAGCCGAACGCGCCGTCCGGCCTGTTACACTGGGCCGCAAGAATTATCTATTCATGGGTTCAGAAGCTGGGGGCAAATCTGCCGCCATAGCCTATACTCTGATCGAGACATGCAAGCTCAACCGTGTAAATCCAGAAGCTTGGCTTGCATGGGTGCTCGAACGTATCCAAGACCATCCCGCCAACCGCATCGGCGAGCTGATGCCATGGGCGTATCAGGCAATGGTTGAGGAGCAGAAAGCTGAGCCCAAAGCAGAAAACGTCGCTTGATAAGATGTAGCGTTGCATGCATTCGGTGTTGTTAAGATTAGTATTCAACTTTTTTTCAGCCTCCATTCGGCTAAGTCTTTGTAGAAGCCATCGTTGCCTTGACTGGCCTCAATGATCTTCTGGAGCCACTGACGGGTTTCATCGAATCTTTTTGCCGTCCAGAAGCTTTGAGCAATCACATAACAAAAGCGCTGCAAATCGGGATCGTTAGGCGAAGCCACTTTTAGTGCCTCGAAAACTACGATTAATGGTTCAATTCGATGAGCGATTTTTTTTAGTCCATATTTACTTCCATATTTACCTGGCTCTTCCCATCCCTTGAGGGTGTATAATTTCTTTTTCAGCGCCAAAGTGGCAGCAGGTGTATCAGGAAATTCACTAATTACACGGTCATACCGGCTCTGTTGCACAAATCCCATGAGGGATTCATCTCGTAAATCCAGCATGGTAGATGGGATGCATGATCAGACCTACACCCCGAACCTACAAGACCAAGAACTGGCCAGCCTACAATGAAGCGCTCAAGCGCCGTGGCTCGCTGACGATCTGGTTCGACCCCAAGATGAACTGGGAGGCCGCGCCGACAGGCAGGCGTGGCCGCCAGCAGAGCTACAGCGATGCCGCCATTCAGACATGCC
>Ga0307978_1002313_pt1 | contig 13522 bp, 10 predicted proteins | sample OrgLakmetage1056_FD_203151 | JGI IMG/M metagenome (GOLD analysis project Ga0307978, IMG submission 203151) | Saline water microbial communities from Organic Lake, Antarctica - #1056 | ecosystem: Environmental > Aquatic > Non-marine Saline and Alkaline > Saline | place: Antarctica: Organic Lake...
CCATTCACTGGGGACGTGTGATGATGATGGTCGACAAAGCCTTGCTGGTCCAAGTGACCGTGTTCGGCACGGAGGCTGCCGAGTTGCGGCACGAGCTGCAAGGAGCGGACCGATTGTCCAGCCAGGAACGTGTCGAGTTTGACCTTAAGAAAGGTCACGTCCATGAGACCTTCGGGCTGACGGTGCGCGGCCACGGCATCGGGCGATTCATCTTGTTCTTGTTGGGTCACTGCCGTTGCTGCTTTACTTTCGTCCTTGTCGCAACTGCTGTCGAAGACAATATTGCAGCCCTCGGCTCCCACACCTAGGTTCGCCAACAAGAGTCCCTTGGCCCCGCCTTCGTCAAAGGTTTTGCTCATTTTGTGAAAGAGCGGGTCTATGTCAAAGGCCGAGTCGAGCTTGTTGAGGTTAATGTTGGCTGTCGTGTTGCGTATGAAAATAGAAACAGAACAGTAGTGTTTGTGTGTGAGAGAGCGTAACGGACAGTAGTTGTTTGGAATGCACGCCACGCTTCATGTATATATATATCCGGTACGTACCAATGTGCGTCTCGAGCGTACTGGCATTCTTGCTGCGAATGCGGCTTTCCGTGGGCTGTTGGGCATTGTCGTTGCCAATATTGTCCTTTTTCTTTTGGCAAGGCTCGGAATGCGTGCGATTGAGATTGGCCAGTACCTTGTAGGACGTGAGATGGACATCGTCGACGCGGTAACTGTAAATCTTGACGCTCGCGTCCAAGGTGCACGAGGCCTTGGTAAAGTTGACGCGGCCCGGAACGACGTGATTGTCTGCTGTCGTGGAGTTGTTGCTTTTGTTGTTCAAGGAATTCGCGTTCTTGCTGCTCTTGTGGAGACTCGTTCCATTCGCATTCGCATTCGTCTTTGTATTCGTCTTTGCACTAGTATTGTTACTATTGTTACCATTATCATCATCATTGTCGTCCATGAGAAACTGGTCAATGTTTTCAATGAGACGAAGGTTCCAACTATTCGAGGCATTGATGCGATTCTCAGCGTTCATGCGAATGGCTTTTTTGTAGAGTTCGCCCAGGTTCGATTGGGTATCTGCTGCGGTATCGTCTGGACCGTCGTTGTCATCGTCGTTGTTGTTATTTTTGTCAAAGGCGGCTGAGGAGAGTTTCAAGAATCGCGCCGATGAACGACGGCGGCGACGACGCGCCGTAGCGTTTGCAGTACCGCTACCGCTGCTGGTACCACCACCCATCATAAGGGACTTTCGCGAGAGCGACTTGCGACCCACGAGGGATCGAGGAGGAATGTTCGGGAGCGCGTTCCTGCGAGTGTTGTTGTTGTGATTATCATTGTCTTCCTCCTCATCGTCGTTGTCGTCGTCATCGTTGTCGTAGCTGTCGTCATCGGAAGCCAAGACGAGCTCTTCAACGAGAAAGTGAGGTTCGACAGTGTTGGCATCCAGCGTCTCGAGGACGGTGGCGGATGGTGCTCGGGAGCCAGTGGCAGCAGTCCTCATCATGGTCCAGAGCTGGCAAAAAGTGGGTCCAGCCCAATCGAGAAACGAGAGCGTTTGGTCGTGCCGGCGTGAACGGTTCGGTCACCCTAACTAGAAAATTCAAAGCAATGTCCTTGTCAACCGTCATATTATTATTATCTTGTGTAGTTGTACATTATATGTATACAATTGAAAATCTACGTACGTAATTGTACCGGTACTCATGCAGGTCCACTCGAAGATTTCTACGGTAGTGGCAAATCCATCGTTTTGCTGTTGCACCTACGACGGTAGACTACCGTATCATTACGCCTACGGTCTAGTCTAGTCTAGTCTAGTCTAGTCTAGTCTACGAAGCTACTACACAGAGACCATGAAGTACTCGACTACGTGCTTACTTGTCGCGGCAGCTCTTTTGCAGAGCCGCGAGGCGCTTTCTTTTGCGACAACGTCCACGTCGAGGTCGTCGTTCTCGGTAACACGAAATCACCATTATCCACTACCGGTACTGGTACTAGCAGCAGCAGCGCGGCATGCCGACAACGACATCGACGCTACCGACGCTACACGAGGCAAACAGAACAATTACAGTAGCAGCAAGATACTCTTCTCAAAGACACTCGCGACAGCGGCCTTGCTCTTGACCACGTTCGTTCCCTTGTTGCAGTCGCCTACAGCAGCCACGGCAGCAGAATCGCGCGTGGTGGGACAACTCAAAGGCAGCGGCTTGGTCTTTAAGGATACGCTCCAGATTGAATCCTTTGACGACCCGAAAGTCCGTGGCGTGACTCTCTACGTCAGCACCTTTCAAAAACCAATCACGGAGCGCATGGGCCGAGGTTTCTTCAGTGATCCAGCCTACGCGTCCGTGGCGTGTGCCAAGACGGGACGCGTCGCGGTAGCCGACAACATTGCCACGGGCTCGGGCGGTGAAGAGGTGTTTGAAGAAAGTCGCAGTCTTTTGTTCAAGACCCTGCGGGTGCAACGTCTTTACGACCAAGCCAAAAATACCGTTGTGTACGTGAGCTTTAATACCCGCTTTGACAAGGGCGACGATAGTAACAAGTCGAGGTTCAAGAGTTCCCTCTGTGCCGTCAATCTGGATGAGCCTACTGCTACTGCTGCTGCTACTACTGTGAATGGTAGTGGCGCTGCTGCTGCTGGCAAGTTGGAGTGACTGCTGGAATGGACAAGAGCTACGCTATACTATACTCTAGTAGAAACTGAAACAGCACGTCTTGCTATCGACTGACTGACTGATTTGATTTGATTTGATTCCTTTATTATCTGAAATCCATTCCAATCGAATCGTCCAGCTACTACTCTACTAGAGACTACTAGCTACTACTTAGACTACGACGTAGCTAGGCTAGACTAGCTTTAGCGATGACATACATCGAACCAGCAGCGTGAGATTGTGGGTCGGTTACTACGTAGAAATTGAAGGAGGCGACTTCGGTTTTCGTGCAATCCAACACATGCATCGGCCACTCCATACGTAGGCCCGCCTTTCATGTGGCTTCGGTGACCGTTCAATGTCGTTGCAATTTGGTGTCGCCAATGGATTTGTCCGGCGCTCACCTTTTGGACTGCCGGTAGTCTATAAAGTCTCATATATTACCGTCGACTGCATGCCCGATTGCGTGTAGTAGTCTCGTTGGCTTGATTTATTATTTCGGTGCGCTTGTCTTCTCAAGATGGTGGTCGCGACTCGATCCAAAGTCCAGGCTAAAGCCAAGTTCATGGCAATCGCCGACAAGCACGAGTGTCCTAGCTACCTTGACTTTTCTCGGTGGAGCCTCTACCAGTTGATTTTCAAAATCCCGTCGGAAACTTGGTCTAGCAAGGATAGAAGCAACTTCATGCCCATTGTGAGAACTATCTGGAAGAACCCGAAGCCATGGAAGAACAGCGAGTCCTGGTGGAAGCTCCATCACTTTGAGGGGCTTCAAGTTCTCGGAGAAGGCGCGCATGGAACGGTATTCAGAGCGCTACACAAGGAGACGGGCTACATTGTGGCGCTCAAGAAAGTTAGCACGTCCTCGCGTCATTGGGAGAGCGAGCTGGACATTCATAAGTCACTGGATCATCCTGGGATTCTTAGCATGTTTGGCCACTTTTTCGAAAAAGAAAAGACCAAGTGGGATAATACTAAAGACGAACATTTTGTCTTCCTTATTCTCGAGTTTTGTCCCGGTGGCACCTTGGCCGACCGCTTGCGAAAGAGCCGCTATAGCGGCCTCTGTGAGAGTCAAGTTGCACAATATTATGCGGATATTGTGGACGCTTTGCAGTACCTTCACTCCAAGTACATTCTGCACAGAGATATCAAACCCATGAACATTTTGTTGACAGAGGACAATCGTGCTGTACTTGCTGACCTTGGTGCATCCGTTCGCGATTCCAGTCCTCGTCGCCAAACCTTTACCGGGACTCTCGGTTTTATGGCACCGGAAATTACCCAAAAGCTTCGAAGCGACGGAGATTTCTACAACGAAACGGTGGACGTGTGGAGTCTTGGGGCCCTTCTCTTTACTCTTTTGGTGGGCAAAGAGCCGTATCCCCGTGAATATTTCTTTCGTCCCAGTCCGTCCTACGATAGCGTCAACTGGCAGCGCCAGCAAAGTGAGATATCCGACATCCTCAGCCTTCCAAGCAACACCGGGGAGTATTCGGTACCAGGATACGGGCATCTCATAACGAACGTCGTACCAAGCCGTGGGCACGAGATCGTGTCCCATCGCCGTGATCGTCTCCCGCCCGTTGACATTCCCCACACTCTCTCGGACGAGGTAAAAGACTTGTTGAAGCGGCTCTTGGAGGAAGATCCCAATGAGCGCTTGTCGTTGATTGAGGCTGCGCAAAACCCTTGGGTTAAGCTGTTCACGTAACGAATGAATCAATCAACCGTAGCAAATAATTTCTTTACGAATCCGTCAAAGATGAAGCTTTGTAGTAGTAGACTAGTAGGGTCTACCAGGTATCATTGCAGCGTATACTGCTCCTACCGCAATGGTACGTTGTCGTAAAATTATGTGTGATGCAATATTCTATAATGATTGTAAACTAGCCCATCCTGAGCAGCTGTATCGAGGGACCCAGCCCCCCAAACAGTACTGCTTAGAAACACTTGTTACAGCATGGGCACGGTACGCGGCTGTTACAATCGGCAGAGATATACGAGAGATCGTGATCAGTTTTCAACTTGCACAGTTCCAGCGGAACAACGCCGGTCAAGAGGTTGTGAAAGAGTCGCAGCGTCTTTAAGCGGTCCAGCTTGCCCAGTTCAGTCGGAATAACCCCTCGGAACTTGTTCTTTTCCAAATACAGAATTTCTAGTTTCTCCAAGGTGCCAAGCTCCGACGGAATAAGGTTAAACTCGTTGCTGTGAGCCCAGAACTCTCTGAGTTCCCGCATACCGCCCACTTGACTGGGCATCGGTCCGCCAAACTTGTTGCCGTAAATGTGCAGAGTCTCTAGTGACCGCATGTTTTCAATTTCCGTCGGCAAGAATCCTTTCATTTTGTTGTTGTTCACTCGAAACTCGCGCAATTGCGTCAGCATACCAATTTGGGACGGAATACTCCCTTCGAACTGGTTGTCCTCCATGGTGAGCGTCTTGAGGAATCTCAATTTGGGAAACATTTGCCCCGGGATGGTACCTCGAATCAAGTTGTTTTGGACCGCAATCAGTTCCAAGGACCGAAGATTTTCAATTTCAGGTGGAATGGTCCCGGAAATCTTGTTGTTTTGAATCTCGATTTCGACCAGGTTTGTTAGTTTGGCGAGGACAAAGGGAAATTTGCCCGTCAGCTGGTTGTCTTGGACCCAAAAATGACGGAGCTTGTGACAGCTAGCAAGGTCCGGGATGGCGCCTTGCAGCTGGTTATTCTCAAGATCAAGTGTTTGGAGGCTAAACAAGCGCGCCAACTCGGGGGGAATAGACCCGGTGAATTTGTTGTGACTCAAGAGAAGCAGTCTGACTTCCTCCACCAATCCCAGCTCTGCTGGTAGCTGCCCCGAAAAGTCGTTGCGTTGCAAATTCAATGCTTCCAAGAGAAACATGCGTCCCATTTGATGAGGAATCGTTCCATGCATGCGATTGTTACTGAGATCCAGATATTCCATCGTGTCGAGTCCCTTGAACTCGGGTGGCAACGTTCCATAGACTCGGTTCGAGGTCAAGTTGAGACCCACAATGGGAAGGTTATCGTCGTAACGAGTCACAATGGCTCCTTCTACCATCTTTACCTCGCAGTGCACACCCCACCACGAGCAAATGCCTTTTTCGGTCAACCAAAAGTCCTTGCGCGTCCATCCCGGATTTGGAACACCTTCAAACTGCAATCCATCAAATTCAATGGGCTTTTGTTCTCCGGCATGTTCTTGAAACGACAGATACGACGAATAGTAAAAAGACGCCAAGGCGTATCTCTGCAAGATCATGGGGTCACTCGCCTCCAACTTGGCTGAATCACTATAGGCGACCCACCGCAAGGCGTGATACTCTGGCGCAGCCGTGCTCAGAAAAACGTCAGAATGACTAAGACCTTGCGAAATAATCTCATCGTAAATGGAATTGAAGCGATTCGAATTTTGTTGGCGTACCACTTTTTCGGACGGTGGTCGTCCCGCAATGGTGGTGCCCGCAAAGACCGCTACGAACATACCCATGGCAATAGCCATGAGCGTAAAGAGGCGGCGGCGATTGCCCAACAGACTGCGACACGCCACTGTTATGGGGCCGACACGCTGCTGCGAGCTGTTACTGCTGTTGCGCTTGTACACGTCACCGACAAAGTCGTCACCACCCATGGCGGGACTCGCATCATGCTCGTCAGTAGTAGAAGACCGGCCACCTCGAAACAAGGCGGCGACGGAAGACATAAATCCAGTCTTTTGTTCGTGATAAATACCAGTGGCGTGGTCCATCAAATTGAGTGAGGTTCCCGGTTGCGGATCACGGTTTCCAAAAATACTGGCGTTACCTGCCGCTCCTGCTGCTGAAGAGGTCGATCGTCTGTTGGGTTGCACGCCGGTATCAATGCTGCTGCTTTCCGTTTGTCTCGATCGAAGAAAGCTACCGTCCGTCTCGGCAAAACTGCTCGTGTCGAGTTCCATACTGGGTGCCGTACCAGAGGCGGCGGCTTCCATGAGTTCCAACTGGCGCTGGCGAGCGAGTTTGCGTTCATATTGCGACTTTTTGCCAGCGGTGTTGCTGTTGCGATTAGAGCCGCTCATACTGCAGGACTTTCACGTAAGTTCTTTAGTAAACTGTGGTGCTTGGTGCTTCCTCTTGGTGGTGGTAAAAGTGCTCTGGTAGAAGTGGGCGTTGCAAAGGCAGTGGTGTGTCTAAGCAGAAACAGTAAGGAGAGACTATGCAGCAACGCAGATCTATTTTAGCTATGATCAACAGCAAGGCAATCGAATGCTTATGATGGATGCTAGCTGTATGTATGATTGCCACAACAACAAGAGAAGCAACAAGCGAGTCTTTTCGTGAGCGTCGAGTAGCGGGCCCTTGAAATGACCATTCTTCTTGGGCCGAATGACTCACTCCAACTTGAGGCCTTTCTGGGGTAGAATCAATCAGTAACGTGGATGACCCGAACCCGGCGACTAAATAAGTAAGTAAGTTTATCCATCGGGAACACCTACAGAGCTGGCCGATTTGAAATGTCTAAGCAGAACTAAGAAATATCGTTGGTCCGTCATCCGCCGCACAATCTCCTTTCCCCATCGTCTTACATACCCTCTCTAGACTATTGTAGTATGTAGACTACGAGACCCGCTAACACTAACATCTACACAATCTACGAGATGGTTAACATCTTCGCTTGTTGGAAACGGGAGCTGTATGGCGACTTGCGCGGCACTTTTCACGCGGCGACTCCCGTAGCACCTTCCGCCTATGCACCCCCCCCTCACTTCAAGGCGTCCACGTGCTATGCTGCTGTCTAATAGTATACGTTTAGTAGCTCAAAAGTTGACAACATTGTCAAAGTAAACGTGCTCGAGCGTCAAGCCCTCTGGAGGTGCTGGTTTGCAGGGATTGTCGTCACGGTTGGCTTGAGTACCGCCGTTCAGGTCCGACGAGAGCAGTTTGGCAAAGGCTTGTTGCGACAGTCTCCCTCGACAAACATCCAAAGCAGTTCCCACCATGTTGCGAACTTGCTTGTACAGCGCACCCTTGAGGTAAAAATCAATCCGGTAGTTGGCGTTGCCGGTGGCGTCATCGTCGTCATCGTTTTCTTCTTCGGCCACGAGATGGACCGAGTACACGATACGAGTAGTGTCGAGTCGTTTGCCACCAGCCTTTCGTTCGAGTTGTTCAATGGCCCCGGCAAAGGCCCGAAAGTCATTGGAACCCTCGTAACACCTGAGTGTGGCGTTCAACATGTCCATATCCAGCGTGCTGGGTTGATCGGGATGCCATCGGCAATGCCGTTCGAGAGGATCCATGACGGACGCGGCCGAGAAGCGATATGAGTACAGTTTGCGAGTCGAATCATAAATCACGTTCCACGCCAACTCGGTAGATGGTGACGTTCCCATAGTCTTGTTGGCTGGCGGTGGTGCTACTTGAAGATTCCAAAGGCGCACGTCGGATCGTAGCATACGATTCAACGAATGTTGGACGCTTGCCAGCGAAGAATCATCGTCGTTGAAATTCTTCCTAGTAGCGTCGGGCGACAAGTCAAAGTGAATGGCTTGTCCCCGTGCGTGCACCCCAGCATCGGTACGTCCCGCTCCAACGACTCGGACTGGGTACTGAAAGCGCTCGGATAAGACGCCTTCGAGTTCGCCCTGGACCGTTCGAGCAGGAGGATCTTGCAGTTGAAACCCTTGAAAACCGGCGCCGTTGTAAGCGACGCGAGCGCGATATCGAATCAGATTGGGATCGTACGAGTGAACCGAGTCAAGCGAGAAGAAGACTGCAAGCAGATAGACAATGACCGTTGCCACAGTCGCCACCGCCGCTGGCCGTCTCATGGTCATCGCGAGATCTTCGCTTTATTACGTTTGAACCACTCATTTTTCTTTGGTAGGAGTACCGCTACGGTAGGTGCGCGATGAATGATTCGATTCGATTCAATTCGATTGTTGATGCATTTTGGCGCTAAAGAACTCAAGAGAAGAAAATTTCTGGTCCCGAGCCTGCGCCAGTAACGAAAGACTACAGTAGCAGCTCCACTAGACTATGCAGAACCCGGTCGAACCGGATTCATCGATATCACCCCCACCATGTTGGATCCATCCATGGCATTTGAAACCTCAAACCCTTTAGCTATCGCCAGGTGCTACCTGACATATTGTCGAAGAAGAACTCCAAGGTTGGACATGTCTAGCAGTTCAACTTCTGGATACTAAGTCATGTCTAGCAGCTTAACTTCTGGATACTAAGGCATTTCTACTGGCTTAACTGCTGGCGCCCAGCCACAAGTCGTCTTCGAATGCCTACGAGCACAAGAGCTGTTGTAGCTGAGCATGGAGGCCCACCTGCCATATCCGCCGACACCGTGGGCGATACATGCCGCATTCGATAGTAAGTACAGGTCGACAAATACATTGTAAAATGCCGATGCTGGTAAGCCCCGCCAGCCGTCGGAGCGCTTGAGAAATTCGGCTCCACGATCCAAATGGAGTGGCTCCGACCCACCCAGTCTGGCAACAACAGTGCCATTGACTCGTTGGCCGTAGCCAACGGCGTACTTAGTTGCGTTCAACGAGTCGGACGCAAAGTACACGGGCTGACCGGGTCCAAGCTCTGACGCACAGTTGACGCTGTTCTCTATCACCTCATTGCTGCTCTCGTCACGGATGTAGCGGGATCGCAGGTGTGCCGCAACGTATCGACCGGGCACCAAGCGAAGCTTGTTCATTAACTCTTCGATCTGTGCTGCCACTGGCTTTGCAGGGACAAATAGTGTACGCCAGACTTCGCCAAAGACTTGACGAAAACCTAGTTCATTGCCCGACAACATGGAATTGTAGTATGCATCGCCGTGCCCACTCGTTTGGTGGCGGACAGTGACCAGCTGAATAGGCCTAGCGACTTGGCGAAGAGCCTGGGCGGAATCTCCTTTCACCAAAGCGCTATTGGCATAATGCAGTCGTTGATCCAGCCAATCAGGTACTCTCCAGTCCAAGCCGCCATCAGGCGGCACGAGAAATTCTTGTAGAGGAGCGGGACGACTCCACTTGATGAAGAACAATCGGCGCGTCTGGTTTGCCATGAGAATAATGGCTGGAATGCTCTGGAGCCGATCCGAAGCTCCACCACAAACGTTGTCAGTGTCCAAGCACCGCATCACGAGAAATCTTTGGTCTTTCCAGTTGGTCTCGTTCAATAATTTCACTTGGCTTAAATGCCAATCAAAGTACTCTTTCATCCATCCAGGGAGGTGCGCCGAGGTGTTCCAGAGCGGCTCTACTTCAGTCGTGTTCACCGGCTTGTCAAAGAGCTGATCATGCAAAATGTAAGCTGCAAGAGCGCTCTGCATCACGGCACCCCCCTTCGCCACGCCGCGTTTGCCCTTTGTCAGCGACCATTCCTTCGTCAAGTTTCTCATCGAAAGAAGCAAGATGGACACAATCGCGAAAATGTGAAGTTTCGTTCGCACCGATACTGCTACCACCGATACCTTCGATACCATCGATACCGATACTTCTCTCATTGCCACCATTGGGATCAATGGTTCTGAATGCATGCAGAGGTGCAAAGGTGCAAAGGTGCAAAGGTGCAAGAAGTACGGTATGTATGCGTTTTTATTACCACCGAATGAAAGATAACTGGATTTGTTATGTCCCGGATGAAAAAAAATTGAAAAAGCCCTTACAGCAGTGACTGTTGAACCTGCCGCGTAACCACTTCCGGGTTACACTCAGATCCCGACCACAGACAAGCCGTATCGCCTAGCTCTCATCTCAACCAACGATCTCACACGACTACAAAGACTACGACCATCTGCCAACGCATCTTGCAGCAGCTTTCAGTGGTCTTTCCACTACTTACCCATAAACTAAGTAGTTCATCTTTATGATTGACATCGTTTCATCAATAGAACTACTTAGTCCCCCCAAACTCCATCACTTCTCAGTGCGTGCCGCCGTTACCGCTCTTCAGCTAACCTGCACAGGCCATCGTTGCCACCTCTGCACCACTCTTCAGCATTTTACCAACCATGACTGCTCACAAAACCACCTCGGCGTTCCCTCATCCATCTTTGACACCGTCAGCGTTGCGCCCCAGTTACGCCACGCTAACTGTCTGGCAGAAGAACCTGAGCGACAACGCAACCTCAGTGAGCTCGCACTTGGGCAACGGACGGCAAGGCCACCTTGCTCTGACCATCTCTGAAGCCAAGTACCTCGCCATCACCAACAACGTCGCGTTTGTCCCTCCTCTCAACCCTCCGCTGCAGCCAGAACAAGCAGCCGGCGCCACCGGACCACAGATCACGGAGGCGAACCGTATGCACTTGGAGTTGAAGCAAACCTTCAACACTTACCAAGCCGTTGATCAAGCGTTGCGCAACCTCCTCCTAGCCGCTGTTCCGCACGTATATGTGAACTCTCTCAGCCACGACATCACCGGGTTTGGAAATGTGTCAGCACTGACAATCATGACCTCACTTTGGGCAGGCCGAACTCGCCAAGAATCTTACCCGCATGAGCTCCCCCTGGAATCCGCCTCAGCCAATTGAGGATCTTTTCCTTCAGCTCACCCGCGGAAGCCAGTTTGCCTCCGATGGCTCAGAGCCCATTGCGCTTTCCCAAGTTCTTCGCATCGGCTACACGCTTATCGCGAACACCGGACTTTTCGCCGAAGCATGCCGCGAATGGCGCAAAATTCGCGACATCGACAAAAACATGGACACATTTCAAGTACTCTTCACCGAGGCCGAGCAAGACCGCTCCTCTCTACTCACGACTTCCAGCCAAGCGGGATACCACGCCGGAAACGCCACAGCCGTGATCGCCACTACGCCTTTTGCGCCAGCCGCAGCCGTTCCACCTCCAACGGAACACGCGCTTGCTATGGCACGCGTCCAAGCCACGGCCGACGCCACTCAAGAGCAACTGGCCACCTTGATTGCTGCCATGAAGACCCAAACCCGCGACCGCCCCAACAACAGCGGCACTTCCTACTGTTGGACCCATGGTCACACCACCAACAGTAGTCACACCAGTGCATCGTGTCAAAAACCAGCGGACGGTCACGAGGTCACCGCCACCAAGACCAACACGATGGGCGGCTTGGCCCACGTCTACGGTTGCTAGGAAAGATTGTCCGTTTCTGACACCCCCGAGATCGCCAGCACAACCAGCACTGCCAATGCCGTCATCAACAACCCCAACCTGGCAGAACGTTTTGCTTTTTACCACGCCTCCATGTTTTCACCCGCGCTTTCTACTTGGTGCGCAGCCATCGACGCTGGCCACTTTACCAGTTGGCCAGAACTCACGTCCGCCCAAGTTTGCCGATACCCACCACAGTCTATTGCCATGGTCAAAGGGCACCTCAACCAAGAACGCGCCAATGTTCGATCCACAAAACTGACAGCCGAGAAGCATGAAATTACAACTTCTCATCCTGTCCCGGATCCAGCGCCTGAGTCACTAGCTCCGGAACCAGCGGCTCTCAAAACACATTTCTTGTACGCCGACTGCCAACCCGCCACCGGCCAAATCAACGCGGACCCCACCGGCCGTTTCCTTGTTCCGTCCGTCAGTGGAAACTCGTACATTCTCGTCGTTTACGACTACGACAGCAACTATATTCACGCGGAACCCATGAAGAATCGCACCAAAGAAGTCATTTTGGCGGCGTATCAACGCGTAATTTCCCTCTTGAAATCCCGCGGGCTCCAACCCAAACTCCAGAAGCTCGAGAACGAAGCCTCCCAAGTCCTTCAGCAGTACATGGTGGAGGAACACATCAACTTCCAACTTGTCCCGCCTGGTCTTCATCGACGCAACGCAGCAGAGCGCGCAATTCGGACATTCAAAAATCATTTTATTGCCGGATTATGCACCACGGCAGCCGACTTTCCTCTCACTCTGTGGGAGCAACTCCTGCCACAAGCGCTCATGACGTTGAATCTTCTACGCACATCGCGTATCAACCCCCGCCTATCGGCCTGGTCCCAAGTCCATGGAACTTTTGATTATAACCGCACTCCTCTGGCACCACCCGGCACCCGCGTTCTCGCTCACGAGAAGCCTTCGCTCCGCGGCACGTGGTCACCGCATGCCGTTGATGGCTGGTACTTAGGCCCAGCCACGCTCCATTACTGCTGTTACCGGGTTTGGATTCTCAAAACCACCTCGGAACGCATCGCAGACACGGTTGTCTGGTTTCCGACAAAAGTTTCAATGCCAAAATCTTCCTCCACCGATGCCGCCATTGCAGCGGCGCGAGACTTAACCTCCGCTCTCTTGCACCCATCGCCCGCCTCGCCACTTTCACCCATCAGTGACAGCTAACACGCAGCCCTACAACAACTGTCCACAATTTTTAACGAAATTACGGACCAGAGTCCCGCCAAACTCTCGACTCCAACAACCGTCGCAACACCAACAGTTCCCCCTGGCTTCGAGCCCCTGCCGACGCATGTCCCTGCAGCACTTCCAAGGGTACTATCGTCACCCAGCACTGCACCATCAGTTCTGCCTGTACCACTTCAAAGGGTGCCGAATCAGCCCCAACAGGATCCGGCACCTCCAGCCCCGGCCATCAACGCATTGCCCGAATCGCCCACCGAACCTTACCAAGCTCGCACCCGCAATGCCGGCCAACGGCGCCGCCAACGACACAATGCCCAGCGCGCCGCCACCAAGCAAGCATCCAAGCAAAACAAGAAGAATGAATCCACAACTTCTCGTCCAACCACTCGCTCAGTCTCGAACCCCAGCAAGCCGAAAAAACGCCACGGCACCAAAATTACCTCGCACACTGTCAATCACGTCAGTTCCGTGTTTGCCGAATCCCCACCGTCTCATCCAAAGTCTACACCAAAGCCCATCACCCATTCCTCCCTGCCTGCCCATG
>Ga0307978_1002317_pt1 | contig 13516 bp, 13 predicted proteins | sample OrgLakmetage1056_FD_203151 | JGI IMG/M metagenome (GOLD analysis project Ga0307978, IMG submission 203151) | Saline water microbial communities from Organic Lake, Antarctica - #1056 | ecosystem: Environmental > Aquatic > Non-marine Saline and Alkaline > Saline | place: Antarctica: Organic Lake...
GATTGATTGCTTCGCAGTCTTTCCTAGGGGTTCCGGGCTGGGGTTGGGGAGCCAACGTACTTAGTTACTCCCCGAATCTAGCACACTGCGCCGTCCAAACTAGCAGCATGCAACATCGTGGCTTTGCATCACGATGGTGTGAAGCGCGGCGGCTCGCCCCGCGCGGCCACGTCACTCCCAAGCTCCACGAGGAGTGAGGGAGCAGAATGGATTCGGACTTTTCGGTCTATCTTGTTCCTGCGCGCTTTCGATTTTTGCGTCATATACGTGACTTAAAGATGGGACTGATTCTGCAATTTCAAATTGGGTCATCTGTAGGAAACGAACAACCTGGTCCTCGCCGCCACCACGCCCTTCGCTATCAATACCTTCGCACCTCGCACCTCATGTCCACCGATGAGATAAAAACGACCGTCTCTTAAGAATATAGCGACCAAGGCAACCATAAATTCTTTTCGACTACCATGGCTGGTGGTACTATGGTTACCATTGAAGAATTTAGGGCAGAAGCAACGATAAGAGCTACCCTCCGTAACAAGAGCTGTGAAAAGGCGCGCAAGGAAATCGAACAAGCCTTTTACCGGTCCAAACTCAAGGACCATGCCAACGAGTACCCTGCGTTTAGTAAAGAGGAACTGACGATGGGCAAGTTTCTTGGTAAAGGAGGCTTCGGCTCTGTCTACGATGTCCTTGCCTTTAAAGACGGGAGTGCCCATCCTTTGAAAGGTAAGAGGGCAGAAAAAGATGACGAGGCTTCAGGAGTAGAATCACGTAGATTCATCGCCGAGCACTGCCATAGAAACGACGGAGACGCGCGTTATGCTGTCAGGCTTTTGAACGAAGATGTCATCAAGGACTCGCACAAACTCTACTTGGGGGTATTGGATAATGCCGTGCTGACCAAGTTCCTGGAAGGTATTGACCACCCGCACATAATCAAGTTGCGTGCAACTGCCAAATCCGATCCATGCAGCGCAGACTATTTTATGGTTATGGACAAGCTCTACAGCACTCTTGATAAACGTATTTTGCAGTGGGAGAAGAAAAGGAGTCGCTTTTCAGGGTTCATGGGCAAGTTTACCGATCCGAAATTAAAGAAAACGCAACAGCTCTGGAACTACCGAATGTCTGTGGCATACGACGTTAGTACAGCGCTGGCTTATATGCATGAGCAAAACCTTGTGTTTAGAGACTTGAAGCCAGATAACATCGGTTTTGATATTGACGGACAGGTGAAGATCTTTGACTTTGGTTTGGCCAAGGAAATCTTCCCAGAGGACGCGGACAAGGATGGCCTTTACAAGCTAACGGAAATGACAGGTTCACTGCAATATATGGCCCCGGAGGTCGCCATGGGATTACCGTACAATGCCACTTGCGACGTTTACTCGTTTTCTGTTTTGCTTTGGGAGATGCTTGCCCTAAAGCGTCCGTACGAGAACTATGCCCCAAGCGCAATGCCCCAAAAAATATGGTCTGGACCACATAAGCGACCACTCCTCGACGCGTCTTGGTCCGAAACGATCCAGAATATGCTGAAGAAGGGCTGGTCCAAGGACTACGTCCATGAGCGCTATTCCATGAAGCACATGTCTGCGATTCTGCAAGAAGAGTGCACCAAGAATGAGTAGACTAGGCAAGCTGCAAGAACAATGTAGAGAGATGTAGGACAGTACAATAAGTAAAGTAAGTCGAACTGTAGAACTAGCTAGGGACTGAAAAAACGGTCGTGTTTATTGTAATACAGGACGGAAAAGACGACAACGATACTTACGATGAACGCTGGACAAGATCGAATATCTAAGTGCGGCTAGCGTTTGAGACACCACACGGGTATCGTTCGCTACAAAGCTACAAAACCGTGGCAAGACGATGCCTATATCACCCACGTTACATCGGGTACGCCTTTATGTAGTATGTGTTGCCATAATACTGAGATATTACGTCGTTGATGCGAACATGCTTACATCGGCGTCGTCGACCGACGAAAGACGGCTTATTGTGGGTGGCGCCGAGTCTACTCCGTTCCGTTATTCATACATGGCCAGTTTGAGCACTTCCGGAGAGCACGATTGTGGAGGAACTCTCATTGCTCCCGATATAATACTGACGGCTGCCCACTGCATCTCGTCAAAGACAGGTGGTGGTGAGGTACGACTCGGTCGGCACAACTTGTCCGATACCAGTGTCGACAACGAAAGCTTTTCCTGGGAAAGTGCACGGACGCATCCTCGGTATTTCTCGCACAGCAATGTCATAGGTACAGTTGATGTGGATCCTTACGATATTGCACTGTTAAAGATCAACGGCACATCGCAGCAGACGGTGGTGCCCATCAATCGCGATGCAACGGTGCCCTCGCCTGGCGAGCAGCTATTGGCTTTGGGGTGGGGTACGACATCTGTTGAGAATCCGCAAACCTTTAGCAACATCCTGAGAGAAACCCTACTAGACTATATTCCCAACGACGTTTGCATAGAAGCAACAGGCACGAGTTCATCTGGATTCATGGTAGACTATGAACGTGAGATTATTGACGTTTCGCTTTGTGCGGCCGACTTCAGTGGATCGGATGCTTGCGCCGGCGACTCGGGCGGACCGCTCTTGATTGATGGTGTACAGGTCGGAATAATATCAGCATCTTTTGGCTGCGTGCACCCGACTCTTCCTGGTCTGAATGTTCGGATATCACACGTTCACAACTGGATTGACGAGGCCGTGTGCGAGCTCTCTGCTGCTCCTCCTGGCGATTTTGGTTGCTCTATAGAACCTGCGCAAGAGCAGCTCGAAGATCCAACCGAATTGACGAGACCCTTTCTAACAGTCGTCATTCAGTTGGATGAATTTCCAACCGAAACTGGTTACTCATTAGAGGGGTTGTTTCTAGACGGGAGTCGACTCGTCGCGGCCGTCTACCCTGGTGTATTTGGACCCGAAATGGCTAATAGATTGGTCACCAATAAGGTGTATCTACTAGATGCGGGTGCCCAGCCAGACAAGTATCGCTTTACAATGACTGACAATGAACACGACGGTCTGATTCCGGGGTTCTACCAAGTTTGGCTGGGCGACGAAGAGGAAGGGATCATGCTATTCGAAGGCGGGAATTTTTTTCTCGAGGACGTGCACACGTTCGATAATCCTCTATCAGCAACTTCAAATGGGCTCAACAAGATTCCAGCTCGTAAGAGGTGGGTCATGTTTTTAATTTTTGCTGCGAGCATCTCTAGCTAAAAAGGACCCATCCAACCATGAACTCTTCATCTCATTTGTTTATATAATATAAGGACTTTACAGTTAACCATGGGGGCCTGACCCAAAGCTATCAACGGCGTTTTCATTCATCTTGCGTCCAGCACTCCATTTCTCCCGCAATTATCTCATGGGCAAGGAGGCGGTGATTTTGTTCGGGGTAAAATCTATGCTGGGGAGAATAGTGTCTGAGACTGCTAACGGAAGGCATATACAAATCACAGTAGCGTCGAAGGGAATGAGCGAAGAGTGACGGTTGGTATCGTGCTCGAAATACTGAGCCAAAGTCGTTGCCCAACAGTGAACTTTCGCGATCCCTCCAAATCGAAACCATACGTTCTAGTGCATCAAGAACCTCGGTGTCTTCTTCAGTTCTGATCGCAACGCCAAGGTGAACTTGAATCTCTCGTAAGGCAGTAAGAATTGCACCCATGGTCTTCTGCGCTAGACCGAAGTCCGACTGAGCTTGGATTTCCATCTCAAAACCGACCTCAGGTGTGACAGCCGCCGTTGTCCATCCAAACTCTCGTTTTGCATCAACTAGATCGGCAAATAGCGAATCACCAATGTATAGTACGTTTGACGTTGCGACACCGGCAGCTCCAAACGTGTCCTCGCGAGAGGCACCATTGGTGGCGGGAGGCCAGTCCATCAGCCTCGTGAGCTCTTTCAGGCAGCCCTCGGTGTAGACCTTGCCCTTCTCAAATCGCTCCACGGGCCTGAACTGAAGTCTCCTGGTCTCTTGGCAAATTTCTCTGAATGGTCTTGCATTGTCGGTATAGAAATTGGGCTTGCCTGCACTTGTAATGATTGCGTCCCAATCGTCCTTCCATTTTTTTCCAAAAACATAACGCATACCAGCATCTACGTACCAAAATGGCGAATTACTCACGAAAATGAGCCGCTTCCCCGCTGCTTTGAGGTTATGGACGACTTGCTGTAAGTTTGGCGTCGGTTCGAAGTAACGCTCTGGGTTGCTCGCTATGAGACGGTGAAAGTCGCCTGAGATGTGAGTCTCTCTAATCGCCGAGACGACATCAGAAACTGCATTCTGTGGAGAGTATGGAATTGCACGGTCCTTGAAGAACTGGATCGTATCGGCAATGAGGCAACATTCTGCCATGCTGAAAATGTCATTAAGTGGTTTGATTCGGTTCCTTCGCTCCTCCGGACGCAAAGCTCGCTTGCCTCGGTACTCGAGGAAAATACGAGACGTAGGAATCCTCTCTCGACCCTCCCAAGCCACGGCAACCTTGTGGGTATACGAAAGATGGCAAATCCATCCCGTTTCCTTGTCGACCGCGAGGCCTCTGATACTAAAGAACGGATCGTACTTCAGTCCAGAATCCAGCATCTCGATCGGATATTGCCTGTCGTGCACTAGACGCTGGAGAGCCATTCCATAAATGAGCTCCAAGAGTTCCTCATTGTACATTACCAGCGTGTAATCAAAGTCAAAGCCAACAGTGTCAATCTTGCCGAGATCCACGTAGGAATTGGCAAAAACTTGCTCGTTCTCATTTCCGGCCTTTTTAGCGGCTTCGACCTGCTGGCGAAGGTCCAACTTTTTGGAGTGCGTATGCATGCTCTTTAGAAGTGATTCCGTCGTTTCGAGGATGTCATTGACACCTTGATGTGAATGTCGTGGAAGCGTCATCATTTCTACCGGTAGAGCATCGCCATCGGCAACGGCATCAATCAAATCGCTAGATTCTTCCAGAAAAGGGGAAAATGCTACCACTTTCCCTGGACCGTCCTCGTCATTTTTGCGTTTTAAAGGATCTTGTCCATCACCGCTCGTTGATCCCGTTACCGATTCATTTGTAGTCACAGAAGCCCTCCGTCCGAGATTCGGTGCTCTGGCCTGAGAAAGCATGCCGTGTCTCGCAACAGCAGTAGTAGTAGTAGCGAATCTCGATCGAGAGACAAACGCAGAACTTGTGGAACTCATGAGGGACAATAAAAGCCATATTATCGCTTGCATCATAATAAAGGTGTCTACTAGCTTAGCGCTGGACAAAATAATGGATGCAGTAGAGTCAAGTGCCGGGCAAGAGGTTTGTGATGTGCTGCTCGCATATCGATTATCGATGTGAGAGATCGAGGATTCGATAAAACAGAACAAAAATGAAAAGACGCGCGCCGCGGTGACGTCATCGTCTTGGTACCGTACGGCGGTAAGGTAGGCGGTACTGTAGCTAGTAGTCTATGGTAGTAGGAAAGAGAGGCTGGAGAGCTATTAGTCTACCCCGAGGACAATACTATCCATCGTCTTCGCTCTCCGACGAAATAGCTCTGCCGTTGACAGAACAGATCCTTGCTTATGTGGCCATAATGTATCCTCTCAGCTCAAGGAGTACTACCGTACTCTAGCTAGAGTATATAGTAGCTAGGTGTAGCTACTATGCTGAATGCTTGTCATAACATTAAACATTAAAGATCACCTATTATATAGCGCTTTCAATTTTTGTTACACACGTTTGCATTGCAACAGTGAAGCGTTTGCTTCACCAGTCGAGTCAAGGCGTCAGTTCACTCGACGGATTGTGTTTCACATTAAGTTCTTGGGAACCTGCTAGCCAGTTATATACTACGGCCTCGCCACTCCTGCAATTGAAGCAAGTTATCTATAAACTGTGTATGCGCGTATTATCCTGGTTGCTTGGAGAATACCTCAAGCACCCACAGAAAAGCGAAGCTCGACGGCCAGATTATCACAACTAAACGACGCCTCTGACCAGTTTTCTTCCGTCAAGCCACCCGGTTCGTCTCCGTTGTCCGGGAAGTAGTAGTCAATCGCTAGATTTGTGTACGTCTGAACACCACTTATGAGCTGGTTCACTGAGGTAGACACTGGAGGGACGACGTTAGACTGTACCACGACACTATCTAGATACTGCTCAAAGTCAGCTTGGTCCAGACACAGCTCAGTCAAGAGCTGCTCGTCCACGTAGGCCACGACTGCTGGATAATCGTCAGCGCCAACTGGTATAATTCCATCGTTGACAAAGTCTCGATCCCGAAAGGCGTCCTTGAAGTCGCAATCCCAGCTTGTGAGTCGCTGCTGATAAGTGTTTTGGAGCGTCTCCAAGACTAGAACTCGGTTGATAGTGATCTGGTCCGCCAAAAAGGTTGCCAGTGTGTCAAAGGTTGCGTTCAAACCACTCGCTGTCTCGTTCAAGAAGGAGGCAACCGTTGCAAGATTTGTATTCAGCTCCTTTAAGCGATTGTTTTCAAGTTCGAATCCATCCAACGTCACCTCGAGATTGCCGATAGTTTCGTTCAATTGTTCATTGCTATCGGCTAGCTGACTGGTTTCCTCCGAGAGTGACTCGCTAGTAATCAAGAGTTGTTGGTTGGTATTCTCCAATCGATCAACCTCGGTGTTGAGTTGGGAGTTAAGAGAAGCAAACTGATCATTTTGTGCTTGCAGTTCCTCCACACGTGCTCCTAGCTCGAGTGCGGTCGTATTGAGTTCAATGTTGAGTGAGGCAAACACTACATTGGAGGCATTCAATTTATCGTTGAGGAATTCAAATTCAATGAGAGACGAGTTGAGGCGATCATTCAAGGACTCCAGCCGGTCATTCTGCACCGTTAACCGATCCACCTCACTTTCGAGACGATCGACTTCGATTGTCAACTCTTCAATCTGGTTTTGCAACCCGGGTATACGGAACCATTGTGATATGGCATACGCAAAGGTTCCTCCAGCTCCAAGCACAAGAAATGCCACCAAGCCAAACACTGGCTTACTCAAACCAAATATTAGACTCTTGTTCGAAGCGACATTCTTGTGCTCAATTGTCAATACCGAGTTGTTAGTCGTACCCGGGCTCCTGGCGGTGTCAAAGGACGAATCTGCCGTTAAGCCAGTTGGCGCGGGAGAGATCTCTGGAATGACGTCGCCTTTGGACTTTCTCGGAGTAGCAAAACGATTAGTCACTGATGTAGTTTTGTCGTTATCCTCGTCCGAACCTATTGGTATCTTGGTATTGCGGCTCATGATTTCCTGCGGAGGAGCGCTGTTAGTTCACTCTCGAGGGTTTTGTGAAAATAGACTGCAAGTTTGTGAGTGGTCCTCATTCAGAATCGAATTCTGGGTGAATGATGTCCCGGATGGCGAGTTGAGTTAATCCCGTACGCCCAATCGTGCCAAATAAGCGACTATGCAATATCGTCTGGCCGAGCACCGGCAAATCTGGATTTCGGCATCAACATCTCTGATTCTCTGATCACAGACGTAAAACGTATCATCGTCTCACCATGGTGTTAACCGAGCAGAAACTTGCGTCCAAGCCAAGATTGAGTGGATGGAGAGCTGTGCTAGGTTGCACTTATGAATCTCTCGCTTTCTTTCGCATCACTGTGGGTATCTTGTTGACTCTGGAGCTCATTCTTCGATTTCGTTTCTTGCACGCGTTTTACTCGGAGGAGGGCACCTTGCCGCTGCGCCTTGTAAGGCCCAAAGTCGATGACTTGTTTAAAAAAGTGTGTTTACACTGTCGATTCGAAGAGCTATGGCAGACACAGGTGCTTCTTATCATTCAAGTGATTCTGGCGGTCATGCACACTCTAGGAATTCAAACAAAAGTGTCTTCCATTCTCTCTTGGTACCTGTACTTGAGCTTGACTCTTCGCAACACATGGATGAGCTACATTCTGGATCGATACTTTCACTATATGCTATTCTATTCGATGTTTTTACCACTTGGTGAGCGATGGACCTTATTCTCGGCGAAAATTCCCAAGAAACATGGCCTGATAATCTCACCCGCGACGATTGCCTTTAAGATGCTCGTGATTTGGATTTACGTGGATGCTGGATGGGGCAAACTTATGGACCCGCTCAAGGGCTGGTCGTACTACGCCGACCCACTTCCGGCTCTAGATACCTATGCTCGCCATACTGTCACGGCGCAGTATATGTACGCGCTCTTGGGACCGCCTGGACTACGGGTCATGACGCCCATCGTTGTTTATATCGAGCTACTGGCGGCACCCCTCGCGCTGCTGGGAGCATATATGGGAAGCTCGGCGATAGTATATACGGCTGTAAGCCTAATATGCTCTCTGCACGTGGGTATTGCGCTTACTTTGCGGAATTCGTCGCTTTTAAGTTTGGTGGCGTGTACAGCGTGGTGCCTCTTTTTACCGATTGGAGCTCCAGCGGTCTCGTCTCGATCTACAAAGATGTCGACCCGGCGAATGTTGGGTACTCTACTATCGATTGCGATGATTGGATCCATGGTGGTGGGTAATGTGTGGTTGGAAACGATCAGCCAAGCCTGTGATCAAAGTGTCAAACACATTTGGAGCACCTTGCTCCACAACCGGTGGAACGTGTTTGCAGGGGCGGAAGAGTACGTGACCTGGGAGATTGCGCCTGGAATGTTGCAAGACGGGTCAATTGTAGATGTGTGGGGTCGTCACGACGACGTCAATTGGAACTTGCCTGGAGGCGGTGCGCCTTGCACTGCAACTGCACGGCCCGGGCGGTGGCGCTCTTTTCCGTACCTTGCTGGACTCGAAGGGGAGGATGGAGATGTATTGTGGCGATACCTATGTCAAGAATGGGATCGCGAGAATGATGCTGATCTCTTAACGGGTCGCAAATTGCTCCGGTACAACTTTTTCATGTTACAAGCCGACGTTCTTCCGAACATGGGGTTTAGTGCGACGAGGAAACGGTTGATCAAGTCATACGAGTGCGTTCCCACTGAGATGTTCGGTACTAGTTTGAATGATCAAACTGATAGAGAGACGAACGATGATGCGACGGAAGGAGAAGCCCGTGATGAACTGTAATGAGACTGCTCAACTCTATGAAAACATATTCAAGCAACTGTTTTGTCTTTATTCATACGGAATATATTAGAGGACACCTTCCAAAATGTCATCCATGGACGCTGTGAGGTGGGTGTCCCAGCTGTTGCGCTCGCCGAATGGTATTTCCCCTTGGTCCGCGGTTGTGTCCAGTCCTTTGACGAAGATGTTCGTACCAACGAGTGGATGTTCCACTCTCTTTTGCGGCTGTGGCTTCTTAGGTGTCTTGACCCCACCGTAGCTCTCGGATACATACTCCATCTGATGCTTCCTGTTACCGGTCATGACTGCCAGCATGTCGTTCGAAATTTTGAAATGGTGAAGTTTTTGAGAAAGCTCCGGTGACCCGCAGAAAGACAAGACGGAGCAGGAGCTGCGGCGAGTCGCAATCAAGTCCAGCGTGTGGTTTTCGATGATCTCTTTCAAGTCGGGACGGCAACTGGATCGCACCGGAGCGATAAAGAGAAGTTTGCCTCAGCTCGTCTTGTAGTTGTTTGTTTGCTGCATTGTCTTTTGTCGGTACCGTAAATAGCGAGTAGGCATGCATCGCGTGCGTTCTCTTCTCCCCAGCACTCAACGAGTGCCTCCCATGTTTCATTAACGGCCAGGAAGAGCTCTCACACGAGGGCGGACGACCGCGAGATCCAGACAAGTTCAAGACGCTCGAGTGTGGAGACGCCATCGTTGTGGGTTGCCTTCTTGCACGATCTGTGACGAGGTTTGACCGTCATACTCCAGCAGCGGACGGTCGTGTATCCAATCAGGACACAGTACCTTGCAACGTTGACTACATTCAGTTCTCCGTCACTTTCGTACATCAGAAACCAGAACCAGTCAGCAAATGGCGCCAACACACAGACAGCAACGCTAGGAGCTGAGTTCCATCCCATTAAAAAAAGAGAAGAGGGCAAAGCCGAGCTGAAAGATAACGGTAGAAGCTTCGAGGGCCGCGATCGTTCCATGATTCATTTCGAACCCACTGTTGTTCCAAGAGAGTGTCAAAGCGAGCAAGAAAGCCCCAAATAGGGTGAGAAGAGCTAGCAACATGACCCCATAGAGTGAGATTTGCGTTGTTCGCGCATTGCTGCATCTTCTTTCTAGCTGCAAAATCCTTCTGATAATCTGGTAGTTCCTCTTCCTCGCCGCCTCTCCTGTTCTGGAGCTTCAACGCGTCGTACACGTCGAGGCTGCGGTGGATGCCTTCTGACATGGAATCAAGGCGCGTTTTGAAGATGTCGTTGCGCTTGCCACGACGGCACGTGTTCACCTTATGGGCGATTGATTTCTTGCGGCGCGACTCTGCTAGCTCAATCTGATGCACTCGATCTTGATGGTCTTGGAGCTCAACGAATCGAGTCGTAGTAGTAGGTAGGGTCGCGACGCGTGAGCTGGCGAGCGTGCTGGTTAAAACGACTCATTATGGGGAAAATCCCTGTACTAGTACCAATTGAGAGTGCATGAGAGAACTCTTCCTTCCGGTTCCGGACAAAGCTCGTCCCATACGGACCCATAAGCTCAAGGTTGATGCTGAGGGTGCTGCCTGTCCTACCCTCTATGGTGCACTTTTCAAGGACTAGATTCCACAGCTTTCCGGTCCAGGACGTTCCGTCAAACACTTCGATGTAAAATCTGCAAAACAATCGACACCGAGAACAGCGTGAGCGAGGCTAGAGAGCTTTGCAGGTTTGATGGGATGTTGCCAGATGAACCTACTCTAGAAAAGGCGAGTCCGGTCCTGACGCAATCGAGAAGGGATGCCAAGAAGAGTCGATACAGCTGAGGCGCAGAAATTCATACTGCCCCGGGCTGAAAGCGAAGAGAGTAGGGCGCCGCATCTTCAGAATGACCATCTTGGCTCGACCTTTAGCCGCGGCAGTAGCAGACGAGGCAACGAGCTTGGCCTTGTAGTGGTGATTGAGATACATTGCCGCCCGATCACGGAGGTAAAACTTAGCTCTGCAACTATAGAGTTGCGTATGGTGTGCCTTGCTAATCTTTAGTTAGTTGGTCTGCTCGAGAGGGCGACTCCGACTACTTACATGACTGGCATGTGGGTCGGGGTGAGTAAATCTACCTCAATTCTACACGACGCGAATATCGCATATTTATAGCTCCGTGAGGTCACACAATCACTAGTTTTGCTTGCCCTTGACGCTAAATACTCCCTTCTTCATGAAACCAATCGAAGGCGCTGGACCATAAACCCGTGAAATTGTGTTCTTCTCTTTGCGCTTTGCGGCAGACGCCGCTTTGCTGGCGGGTATTACCAGTCCAGCTTCTTTGGCTTCCTTTATTTCGCGTTCTAGTCTTTCAGCGGCTTTCTTCTTGATGCCCCGAACAATGGGAAGCGGGACGGCTTGCCTTTTCTTGTCTCGGCCCGTCAGAAGTTTGTAGTGCTCCTCTTGATAGTTTCGTTTCTGTTTACCAACAAACGCCTTGGCTCCAACCGACCGTACTTCTTTGGCAGTGTCGTTCCAGTCCAGCAGACCCTTACGGCGCCGCTTCTCCGTGTAGAACTCATCTTGCGCCGCTTTCTCAATAGCACGGGCTGACGGTCCTCTGGGTGGTTTCTTGGAAATTGGAAAGCTGCTGGCGCATGTAACGACTTGTACTTCCGGACGCTTCCGCTTTATCGTGGTTTTCTTAGCGTTGGTCGCCTGTACCGTACTCATTGTTGTGGACGTTTTCGGTGTGCAGCGCTTCGGGGTAGGAGGGGTGATGGATGTAATACTCCTTGACTTGGATTATAGACTACCAGTACTGCACTGGATCATCGTGATACTTCATGGTTCAAACGTTCAAATTTTTCGTTGGCGGGAAACGGAAATGTCCCATAACCCAAAAAGAGTTTGCTCGTGCAACCCATCGTTTTTTCACAATATCCTTCAAAACGTCGTGCAGCACCATGTCGTTTGCAGGGAGATCAAGCTCTGGCGGCCGCGGCGGCGGTCGTGGCGGCGGAAGAAATAGTTTTGGTCGCGGAAGTCCCGGAAGAGGAGGTCGCAGCGGTGGAAGAGGTAGTTTTGGTCGCGACGAAGGTCCTCCCGCGGAAATCGTTGAAGCCGGTCAAGTCCTTCACGAGTGTGACTCCCAGCTCGTTTGCAAGTGGACGATGGATGAAAAGGTGCCCTATTTCAACGCCGGTATCTTTTTGGAAAACAAGCGCAAGATTGGTGTGGTGGATGAGATCTTGGGAAAGGTATCTCTCATGATGTTTACCATCAAAATGGATAATGGTGTCGTGGCCAAGAGCTTTCAACCCAACGATCTGCTCTACATTGGAACCGATAAACTGCTGCCTCTGAGTCGCTTTACGAATCCGGGAAAGTCATCTGGAGGTCGCAGTGGTGGACGAGGAGCCGCTCGTGGTGGTGGTAGAGGTAGCTTTGGGCGTGGAAGCCCTGGAGGAAGAGGAGGCCGTGGTGGCGGACGAGGTGGTGGTGGTGGTGGTGGACGAGGAGGAAGCTTCGGAGGCAGAGGTGGGAGCTTCGGAGGAAGAGGTGGTGGGGGTAGAGGCAGAGGAGGAGGAGGCCGGGGAAGGTACTAAGAATCTAGCTACCCTCTACCTCTCGTTATTATATCCCTTCGCATGTCGTATTCTGTAGAATAAACATGTACGAATATCACTTTCATCTATTACGTTTACGTATCACATTCACTGAACAACTATTTTCTAGTAGAAGTCGAAAGGATTTCCTTTTGGCGACTGAGGTGGCTCTTGCTGTTGCGGCGGCATACCTTGTTGCTGATGCGGTTGCGCCAAAGGCGGGGCTGAAACTGCATTATGTGGCATACTCATCGTTTGCGCTTGTCCTGAAGGGCTTGGAATGCCGCCAAATCCACCGCCACCGTTTTGCTGCTGTTCCATGCCCATCTGTGACGGATGTTGTGGCATACCAATCTGAGGCTGCTGCTGCGGCATACCCATCTGAGGCTGCTGCTGCATGCCCATCTGTGGCTGATGCTGTGGCATACCCATCTGGGGCTGCTGCTGCGGCATACCCATCTGGGGTTGTTGCGGTTGCTGCTGCATACTCATCTGAGGTTGTTGGACCAAAGGTGGAGCCGGAACGCCGTTACGAACGCCTTGCGGAATATTCGACTGTTGTGGAGTCTGTCCAGGAGACCTGGGAGTGCCAGAAGGGCTTTCGTTTGGTTTTTGCGCCATTCCAGATGACATCTGACCCTGAGGTTGCTGCATCATGCCAGGGTGCATCTGTCCTTGAGGTTGCTGCATAATGCCGGGGTCCATATGTCCTTGCGGCTGTTGCGGCTGCATCATTCCTGGGTGCATCTGGCCGTGCTGGGACGCATTGTGAGCCTGTGGCTGCGGCTGCTGCTGCATCTGCGGAGGTGCAGTCGGTATGGGAGCTGACTGCTGCAACTGATGGGGTGGTTGTGGTGTCGCTTGCGGACTCGGAGCGCCCATTGAAATCTG
>Ga0307978_1002320_pt1 | contig 13502 bp, 13 predicted proteins | sample OrgLakmetage1056_FD_203151 | JGI IMG/M metagenome (GOLD analysis project Ga0307978, IMG submission 203151) | Saline water microbial communities from Organic Lake, Antarctica - #1056 | ecosystem: Environmental > Aquatic > Non-marine Saline and Alkaline > Saline | place: Antarctica: Organic Lake...
GTCATGCTAGCTCAAGTCCTACCATCAGCGCACCAAGAAACACACCAAGCGTAGGAAATCGTGATCAAGCATCCGAAGATAATGCTACAATGGCAAAGAAAAAAAAAGGCAAGAAAAGTAAAAGTCTGACGCCTTTAAGACGAAGGCTAACAGAAAGAAGGCTGACAGAAAGAAGGCTGACAGAAAGAAGGCTGACAGAAAGAAAAGTTAAGAAGGCAAAAAACAAGAGACGAGAGCGTTAGACATGATCGCTGTACCAGTTGTGCGTCTACGATGCGGACTAATAAATTATGCTATACTTAATCATTTGTTAGGCTGGTTGTCTCCATCTCTTCTTCATAGATATATCATTAAAAAGCTAAGATTTGTCTGTCATTTTTTCTCGTGAATGTTTGAGAGAGCTTAGCCTCGCTTTCAAACGTAATGCGTTGGTCTAAGCACTTCATTCTTTCACAGATCACAGCTTCTAATTGTACCATTTATCACGAATCAATGACATCATTAGCAAGTCCGAGTTTAAAACACTGAGTAGTGAGCTATCAAACAAAAGGAAAAGTTGCTTGGCATTTGAACCCCAAGACAGCCGAAAAATCAAAAGTTTCCTCGAGCAAGGCTCCTACCCAAAGCAATGACCATGATACTGTCACCTAGCATTAGAAGGCTGCGAGTAGGTAGATGCTAACCCGAGCAAGGCTCCTAACCGGCGCAATGGTGCTGCCACTAGCCACAAACATTTATAGGCTACAAAATGGCAGTCAAATGTCATGTTAAGCAAGGCTTCTAAGCGAAGCAGTATGGAGTCAAAGAATGATTGATACAAAATACGCAAGACTAGATGAGCAATTATGAGAGAGTCCTTCATTCCAATGGTGCCATTATTCACCGTGCCTGCGTATAACTTCTGCTTTTACGTAACAAGATTTAGTACTACTTTATTTACATTACACATACTACACCCACCACCTATTTCTTTGAGAGAATCGTACCATTGGAATATAGTAATTGAAGTCTGTTGATGGCAATTAGAGAATGCACTGCAGCCTTCAACTTCCTCTTCGCATTGAATCTCTTGAGATTACTAATAGTAGAAAACGTCAAATCTGCTCCTTCTAAATCTCGATCTTCCTTATTCATCCATTCGCTATTGAGAGCCTCTCTCGCACTAAAGCGCTTCTTAGGATGCACTTCTAGTAAAGAATTCACAAGACATTTTGCTTCTGGGCTGATATGATCCCAAGACTCTTCGTCGAACTCATAATCCGCTTTAATAATCTTTTGAAAGAGTTCAGGCTGGGTATCTTCTATAAAGGGAGGGTAGCCCGAAAGCAAAATGTAGAAGATGACTCCTATGGACCACATATCCACCTTTGTGCCATAATCGTGGCGAAATAATACCTCTGGTGCTACATAGGAGGGTGTACCGCATTGTCTTGTCAAGTCACCATAGCCATCATTTGCGTGATCATCGCATGTAGTTGCAAAGCCAAAATCTGCCAATTTTAAGACGGCGTCATTATCCCTGGAAACCAGTAATAAATTCTCAGGCTTGAGATCCGAATGAACTATACTCTTACCATGCATGTATTCCACTGCATTTAATAAAGCCCTCATGGCATCCCTTGCGGTTTTCTCATTGTAATATTCTTTTTCCACAATTCTATCAAAGAGCTCTCCTCCCTCTACCTTTTCAGTAACAAAAAAGTATGAATTTGGCTCCTCGAAGAAATCAACAAGTTTGATGATATTGGGATGATCTAATGATTGTAAAATTGTTGCTTCTCCTATAATTGCCAGTTTGTCATCGTGCGTTAAACTCCCTTTTGGGATACATTTAATTGCGAAGACAGGGTTCTTAGGCTTGGTAGGGTCTTCGTCTTTGAGAGATTTGGCATCGTAGACGGTGGAGAATGCACCCTTTCCTAAGATAGAGTCAAAATCGATGCTATAGCAGTAATGAAAGTTTTCTTTAGAAGTCTTGAGTTTCATCATTTCTACCAGTCAAAAGCTGTTCAGAGCTTGCTTGCTTGTAGCTCGATTTATGTTATGTTATTTGTTTTGATGAAAATAGAACAATCTGAATGCACAAGCAAAGCTATTTAACAACTAAAACAAGCTGTTAGCTGGTCGTAGCTGGTATCGTACGGGTAGATAAAAGTAGCAAGTCGCAAGCAAAGCAAGCAAGCACGAACCAAGAAAATTTCTATTTCGGCACAGACAGATCATAAAATATCAAAGTCGTAAAACCCAAACTATCCTTGTACAGTAGGGATTGATAAATTTCAGATCTCTATGAAGGATGTACTCGCTTGTCGCTTGGTACAATGTACAACATACAACAGTACTTACGCGCGAACGTCATTTCGCTCTGACCCACATTAAAAAGTTCGGGATAGATTAGCAGAGATTAGCAGTTTGAAATTGGATTGATTAAGAATTAAAACAATAGTTCTGTCCGAACTGTTTGTTTTAACGATGGTAGGATCGATTTGAACCACGACGAGCTGTTTCACTTCTGACGGGATTGCTAAGGACGACCGGAACTCGTACTTGTTCTTGAGTGCGCACTACGCGTGATGTTTTTGAAACGTTTATAGGATACTTGAAGCAGCACACATCCGTTATTGCTTGTCGAAGCATCCAGATTACTTGCGACTTGCACAATTCGCGAAATAATACGTACACATTTATGACAATGGAACACTCCGTCCACCAAAGCTCTCAGAACTCCTCCCTGACTTCTGTATTTTTGTTTCTTGATCTGACTTGATCTGTCTTGATGCTATTCAAAAGGTCCGTTGATGGATAATATGAGTTTCCGTTGAAAGGATATACCAAAACAGCCCAAAGAATTTCCACGTGCTTTCCCCGTACAAAAAAAATATCGCGGGATTGATAAGCTATTTCTGGCGATGATTTGTTATTTCTTCAGTTTTTGCGGGTTTGCTTTTAATGATAATAACAGCATTTTCTTGAGTGGGCCTATTGTACTTTATTTTCAATGTTTGGATTCTGGATCAGATACTTGCACCAGACAATCTCCCCATACTTCTACCGGATCGCAACTTTATCACACGCTTGTTTTGTTCGTTAGGGAGCAAAAAGGTTTATTTTTATACTTCGTATTTGAAATTGGAGAAAAGAATTTCAGATTCTGTCTGTCCTTTGACATCTCTAAAATAATCATATCACCGAGTATCACCTCAAAAATACTCACACGACGTGCACCAGAAGAGCAGCTCTCTTCCTTTCCATCCTGTTCCAAAATTCGTTCCTGAGAATACTGAAAAAGTCCACAACCGTCGAAGTGATCACTACCTTGACATAACACCAGCATAACACTAGACTTTCTACAGTAACACAAACTAGACTCAAACATTCGTACATTTACAGCAAACATGTGTATGGCAATAAAGGTAGACAAGAGAACTAATCCACTCTTCATAAAATCTCAGCATGATACCGACTCTGGCTATTCGAACGATGATGCTTCCCAGAATGACATTTCACGTGGGCTACTAAGCAATATCACGAATGGTTCTGAATCTTCGTTACAGCCAAAACAACATTCACAACCGCATAGCAATCAGACTAAAGCTATACTGGCTAGAATCATTTTGTTATTAGTATTTGTGTTTATGAGCATAGGGATGGAAATACAGAGTAATAGTGTGCACAATGGGGTTACACGGTTGAGAAGTGAAGTGAAACAATCTACGATGGACATTGAGCTTAGAAGGGCGAGGCGTTTACAGAGATTACAGAAAAATGATGATAGAGTTACATTCATGCATGTTTGAATTCAAAGTGCCCCTAGAAAGAGATCTTGCCGGAGAGATGCTGGTGGTTTATGGGGAAAATTGAATTGAAGCACTAGTCTCTGTAGCGATCCAAGCAGTGTATAGACATAGAAAAGTTGTGTATAATTAGTAGCAACCAAACGAAACTATAACAGTTTGACACAAGTTGGTCTTATAGTTTACGGTATGAAAATTAAGGAAGAAGAGTCGCGCTCTTAATTGCAACGTAATGACTCAACCAGTGGTAATCACCCGGTTGAACAGAGAGACTGTGCATTCTGTCAACATCATCGAATCCGTCAATGACCATTACAAAGCAGGGATCTGCCTCGCTCTTTATCACATAAGCTTTTTGACTGACCGCCAGGTCCATGATTTCTCGTATTGTCTGATATAAACATGGTAGAAACAAAACTTTAACCCTAGAACGCGCGATTTTTCACTGCTGTTCTCCTCATTTAATTAGTACGAGTAGAACAGAATATGCGGTATATCTAGAGTAATGTCTTCCTTCCTCGCTAGAATAGAAAGAATTGGCATTGAGCATGGCGATGTGTTCACAATACTGTGATTCATAAGTCCATCTCAATTCTCAATCATCGTTGGAAATGTGTGAGTTCCAACGGAATTGATTTGAATTTCAATAGATGCAGTTAGAAGTTGGATTGATTAAGAATGAAAACAATGGTTCTGTCCTAGCTATTTGTTTTCACGCTAATACCATAGGATCGATTTGAATATGATGAGCTGTTTCACTTCTGACGGGATTGCGTAGGACGACCAGAAACGTACGTACTTGTTCACATCGCGTGATGTTTTTGAAACGTTTGTATAGGATGCTTGAAGCAGCACACATCCCTTCCTGCTTGTCGAAACAACCAAATTACTGGCGACTTGCGCAATGCACGACATAGACTAATACACATTTATGACAATGAAACAATTCATCCTACTTCATCCACCTTAGCTCTCAGAACTCCTCCCTGATTTCTGTATTTTTGTTTCATGATGCTAAAAAAAAAGGCCCATTGATGAATGATGTGACATGTGACTTCCGTTAAGAGGACCTGCCCAATTATTTCCACGTGACTTCCCGAGGGATTGGTGTAGAATCTATTTCTGGCATTAAAGGATGAAGCTGGATGAAGGATGATTTGTTGTTATTTCGTTATTTTAGTAGATCTCAGTCCTGGCGGGATTGCTTTGGAAGATTCCAACTGCTTATTCGTGATTATTTCAGTTTTTGCGGGTTTGCTTTTGATGATTCTAACAGCTTTTTCTTGAGTGGGCCTATTGTTCTTTCATTCAATGATTAGATTCTTGATCAGATACTTGCACCAGACAATCTCCCCATAAATTTACTATCGGATCGCAACTTCATCACAAGGTTGTTTTATTCGTTAGGGAGCAAGAAGTTTTATTTTTTTAATTCGTATCTGTTCGTATTTGAAATTCGTGAAAAACATTTCAGATTCTGTCCTTTCTGGTCCTTTGACATCTCTAAAATAATCATATCACATATCAACTAAAAACCACTCACACGACACGACGTGCACCAGAAGAGCAGCTCTCTTCCTTCTTTCCATCCTGTCCCAAAATTCGTTCCTGGGAATACTTATATTAACTCAAAAACTCTCACACGAGGTGCACCAGTGCAGCGCTCTTCCTTTCCATCCTGCCCCACAACTCGTTCCTGGGAATACTGAAAACGTAACAAACCCGTGGAAGTGATCATAACACTAGACTCAAACATTCGTACATTTACAGCAAACATGTGTATGGCAATAAAGGTAGACAAGAGAACTAATCCACTCTTCATAAAATCTCAGCATGATATCATTGCGCCAAACGTGGACGGTGACTCTGGCTATTCGAGCGATGATGCTTCCCAGAATGACATTTCGCGTCGGCTACTAAGCAATATCACGAATGGTTCTGAATCTTCGTTACAACCAAAACAAAATTCACAACCGCATAGCAATCAGACTAAAGCTATGCTGGTTAGAATCATTTTGTTATTAGTATTTGTGTTTATGAGCATAGGGATGGAATTACAGAGTAATAGTGTGCAAAATGAGGTTACACGGTTGAGAAGTGAAGTGAAACAATCTACGATGGACATTGAGCTTAGAAGGGCGAGGCGTTTTGAGAGATTACAGAAAAATGATGATAGGGTTGCATTCATGCATGTTTTGAATTCATTTCAAGTGCAACTGGAAAGTGATCTTGCCGGAGAGATGCTGGTGGCTTATGGGGAAAATTGAATTGAAGCATTAGTCTCGGTAGAGATCCAAACAGTGTATAATATAGACAAGTTGTATAATTAGTAGCAACCAAACGAAAATATAACAGTTTGACCCAAGTTTGTCCAATAGAGATAGGGTTGCATTCATGCATGTTTTGAATTCATTTCAAGTGCAACTGGAAAGTGATATTGCCGGAGAGATGCTGGTGGCTTATGGGGAAAATTGAATTGAAGCATTAGTCTCGGTAGAGATCCAAACAGTGTATAATATAGACAAGTTGTATAATTAGTAGCAACCAAACGAAAATATAATAGTTTGACCCAAGTTTGTCCAATAGAGTTTATGTTATGAAAATTAAGGAATAAGAGTCGCGCTCTTAATTGCAACGTAATGACTCAACCGGTGGTAATCACCCGGTTGAACAGAGAGACTATGCATTCTGTCAACAGCATCGAATCCGTCAATGACCTTTGCAAAACAGGGATCTGCCTCGCTTTTCATCGCATAATCTTGTTGCCCGCCAGGTCCGTGATTTCTCGTATTGTCTAATATAAACATGGTAAAAAGAACGTGAGATAATAACCAATAGTGACGAATGAGAAGATTGCCTAATTGCCTTGAAACAATGCTACGAAACGTACCTACAGTGGACACATAAAAATCAGGGCCTCCTGGCCTTCCTGCATATCCCAAAGTATATTTCTTATGGGGGAAATCCTTGTGATACTCTTGAAACACGACACTGCCAAGATCGGCTTCTTTGAAACCTTTACGAACTTTTGCACCAGGGTTGAGATGATTGGATATGGGTCCGCCTTGCACAACGTGTCCTGCGTTTCTGTGAAAGCTGCATCCGTTCCAAAGCCCAAGTGACACTTGCTGAAGAAAATGGTTCACAGTGTAGGGCATCTAAGACATACACATTGTGGCTGTGAGTATTGATTATATTTTTTAATTGAAAGCAAATGTGGAATATGAAAGACCTAGATGCGTGCACTTACAAACTCAATTGGAGCCATTTCAATAGTGAAGGATGTTGCAGTTCCATCCGGAATCTCTTCTGGATTAAAATCAATCTCAATCCTCACATGGTGCGGCCCAGGACCGAATCTGAACCAGGGAAAGGATTCCAAATGTGAGAAATGGTGCATAGAATAAGATGCAATTACAATAGAAAATCGTCTTGGAATGTACTATATGACCACTGGCGATCTCTTCATTTTGAAAGCGACACACTCACTTTTCAATGATCTCCTTCTTGGCCTTGTTTTGCATTGCTTTCTCCAACGTGTTGACCTTCTTCACCACAAGCTCGATAATGGTTTCCATTTCTTTCAAATCCTTCGACCCCCCATTAGACTTATCATGTTTATCCTTGGAACCTCTAAGCTGCAATTCTAATTCGTGACGACTCTGTTCAGCCGCAACTTTTTCCTCGTGAGCTTCTTTCAATTGACGAGCAAAAGAATTCTCCTTCTCAATATGTTTCGCAAGTTCTTCAGAGTTCTTTCTTTCGATCGAATCGTTAGCTTGCGGTTGCTGATATACAATGAATCCAACGAGACCAATGATGATCAATATCAGAAGGCGGACCAAGTTTTTACTACTCGACTGTTGATAAGGATTCGACGGCTTCTCTGCTTTTCTTAAGTGCATATTGAATGATTGGTTTCTCAAACGCAAAAATATCAGTGATAGCTGTGTTTGATGTAACAGCGACAAGGTAGAACGTTAGTGAGATCAGCGAGATGTTAATTGTTAAATGCTGAAGAGCACAAACGACAGAGCTAGAGGGAAGAAAGAGAGTCGTTAATAGTCGTCATAGTCTACAATACATACTGGTCGCTGGCTGTTGTTACGACCAGTGACCAGTCTGTCTCCACGTAAAAAATGCTTTCTTGGTGTCGCAATTAACACAACAAAAAGGCTCTCTTAACCTATGGGTACGGTGTAGAGAAAGATGACTTATGAAAAATATCATGTTTAAAATTTGTGATTGTGGATGACGTTATTTTGTTTGCATCAGTACATCTGGTACAGAAGTATAGCTAGCTAGGTAATAGGTTGATGATATCTTTCTGTTTTATTGCTTGGCTTGCGCTAATATCCTGTCATTTTTTCATTTGTGTGTACGCTAACTGTAGTTTGGAAGGAAATTATTATAAAATATCATCACCATGTCACATCCTTCTTGTTTGCTTGACGAGTTGCTGCTGTTGAGGATCTAGAAGTTTTAATTCTTTGCTTTTGAACTTTTCTCGCTCTTTGCACCTTTCTCACTCTTTAAACCCTTTGATTTTGAACTTTTCTCGCTCTTTGCACCTTTCTCACTCTTCAAACCCTTTGATTTTGAACTTTTCTTGCTCTTTGTCCCTTTACCACTCTTGACACCCTTGGATCCCTTCGACGATTTTGCATTTTTGGCTTCTTAAGCTCTGCGCCATTGAATAACTTGACCAGGCAGGGCAGCGCGGATGTACCATGGTCAGTATTCAATGTGTACTTGATGGGTACTCCTTCAGGAATATTTTCAATTACAACGAGGTTATCAGCAGTACTGTGGCATAAGTCAATATCATAATCAGCATTCACAACAATGTCAGTCAAATCTTGATCTTTTAAGGCTTCGCATAGCTTGTCGTTGACACCAATAGTAGCGGTAGCACAAGGGTTGTCATCATTCTCGTTGAGCGCATTCGAGAATAAATCGAACATGGCATCAGAGAAGAAACTCTGCAAATTGATGACTTCTCCATGGTTCTCAAGGAGGTAATTGAGGTCACCTCGAGGAATCTCATCGTCGGTAAATAATTCCAACCACAAGCTTCTATTTCCTGCAAGCGCATCCTGACCCTGCATGAAGTTAGCCACGCCAGGCCTAGTGCTTGAAAGAGGCAGCCCGGAAAGAGCACCATTCAATAAACTATCAGGTGTCGCCTTGCCCAACCTCACGGAACGAAGTAATCCCATAACTGTCCACGACGAAGTCTTGATTGGGGCTCCACCAGCAAATACGTACTGGGGCTTGATACCTAACTTCTCAAAAGCATCTGCAGCAGCAATGCTACTGTATCCGCCTTCGGAATATCCATAAAAGAAAATTTCGTCATTCATCTCAGTCCTTCCACCACTCTCCTCCTCAATCATTCTCTTTACATTGTGGTAAATGGGCAACATAGCAGTTCCTACAGAGACCCTAATCAAAGGAGATGGTACCAATGTTGACGAGTCGCCATATCCCGTCATATCAAACCCCATAGCAACAAGCCCGTATGATGCCGCCAAAAGGTTGAATACTATCAATGAAGGATCAGTATTGAGGAGAATACTATCAGAATGACTTCTAGAAAGAGGTCTGAAATAAGCCCATGTCTGGAGTTTGCTTGCATCTATGATAGATGTGGATCCATCATCGTTAATGTTAACTGGTAGAAAGACGTATCCCGAATGAGTCACGTCATAACCATAAGCACTGGGGTCACAGTATGGGTCCAGCATATCAAGATCTTCTGATTGACAGGATGCGCATACCTTTCTCATTTCAACGTCGAACTCTAGCTTAGGGAAAAAGTTTTCAATGATATCCCCAGCTTCTTCCAGGCCTGATGCATTCATGTTTGCAAACGTATCATAAGAGAGAGCAGCGAGCATATCAGCAGTGATGATGTTCATGGTCTGTCCGCATGCTACTTGCATGAGATCTCTATGTTGGCTGAGGTCACTAGCAACAATGATTTTTTTGAGCTCATCCAAGTCATCGATAGCGTATGGATGCTTCTTCGTTTTATCTCCAATATATTTCGTGGAAGTGGAAAACATGTTTCCTTCATCTTCTAAAATTGTTCCACGCGTTGACTTAGAAGTCGTGGATTCGTAATCTTGTGCATTAGTTGATGCAAGAAGAGCAGCAGTGGCAACGAGACGAAATATAATGGAGCTCTGGAATCCCATCTTAATGTGTTTAGTAGCAGATTTAAAGTACTCAACCAACCGAACTCAACCGAATCGAATATCTTGATTGAAATAAAATGGAGCAAATAGACGCAACGTGTTTTTTATGGATCTCCAATCTACAGCTTCTCATTTCTAGCTGCGAGAAGGCATTTGCACAGATTTGCACAATGACCGGTGTCAATAAATAATGTTCAAATGCGTCGCGGGAATGTTTACACACGACTCCTCGGGAATTAGCTCAGTGTTGTCCGAGGTTGTCCGTCACAAATCACAAAATGCAAAATGTTTGTCATTGATGAAGTGATCCAAAAGAGCAAAATGTCACGGGACATGTCTTGGACGATCATGTTCAATGGATTGAATTCCTCCCCAGTAACTCATTCTATTGCGATGTGCAGTTTCTAAAATCGGGGGCTTTTGCTGTGGACGGATTAAAGCAAGCCGAGGCGCTTCCTGAACCCAATAGCGCCTCTATCCATTCCCCTCCGTACTTATCCATTGCGTTTTTTATATCACCACTATCCTCGGCATTTACAGAGAGACAACTGTTTCCTATTGAAACGTGCAGTGCATGAGCACAAGTGTGAATAGGGTCGAGACCATAAACACTGACTCCGTTGATGAAATTTCCCCATGCAATTGACATTGTAAGCCGACTCCACCATTCATCTCTATTGACTACCATTCCAAGTAACCAAAATGAATAGTAGTGATGTAAATGAAAATGAGGATGAAATAAAGGTGGTAAAACAAAGAACATCACCAAGAAAGTGATCTCAACAAGTCTTCTGATATGGCTCGAGTCTCGTATAGAATTGCGAACGTGTAAGAAAACTATAGTTCCAATCGCTCCGAAAATAATCACAGCAAACACGGCCAGTTGCCAGCTAATATGGTTGATGAATTATCATGAGGTGGGTTGGAAAACATGTTATTTCCCAATTATCCAAACGGTGCAATTTAAACTTACGGCCACGAGCAAGAAATGTTGTAGAAAGTAATAGAATTGCGTAGGAACCAGACATTTGTAGATGCACTTGTAAAGATGGAAGAAATCAGGACTGGAAGGATGAACAGTAGCCTATCAACGCCTTTCTTCTTCCCAATCCTACCAACAATCGCAAATGTCACAGAGTATAACATGACATTTCCAAAATCGTAGTAGAAGAAGTCAGTGAGACTGTAGTATCCATCGTTTTCCCATTTGAGACTTCGCACGATCAAGTGATTGATGACAATCAAAAGGGTGGTCACGATGAGGAACTTCAATATTCTTACAGCCTCGGTGGATTCAATCACATGAAACCTTCCAATATGTGTTATTTCATCCGGTATGGCATTTGCAGAAACGAACCTGATAAAATTCTCCAAACATCGCCTGCAACTGGATTTCTCTAGGATCTCATCTTCATTTCTCGCGAGAATCTCATCTATGATTGCAGACTGGATGTCTCCTGATTCGGCAGTTGGATTGGTGGAAGCGGCTATCTCATCGGGCTGCAAAATGAATTCTTTAGGTGTATTTTCATATGGATCTCTTCTTGTTGTCTGCACACTCTCAATATCCAGACAATCGTGATCAATTGTTGTTGGAAATGAGCTTATGTCTCTATTCGTCATTGAATTTCAAAGCGCAAACTTTCAAATATTGGTCCTTGCAGTGTTCGTTTCACTGGATGTGAGATATAGATATCATATGTCACGGTGGTTGAAGATTGAAGAACCAGTGATCATTTTTACTGCATATGATACCTAATAGCTAGTAGCTAGAAGAGCAGAGAGTATTCGTGCAGTGGGGAGTGGTACTTACAATAGTGCGCGCATGTCGCATGTTGTCACAACGTGTTAGGATAGCTAAGTTAGAATTAATTAGTTAGTTTTTAGTAGACATTGTTCAATTTGAATTTTGTACTCACAATGCTAATTACTGTACTTACAAGCTCTTACAAGAAGTGCGCAAATTGGTGAACAGGCTTTACTTTCTTCAGCCTTCAGCGAGCTGCTAGCTACATTTTGTTATCAGGTGCAACACTCTTGCGTTGATCAGCATTGTGTTCATGTGAATTAATTCATTCCCAACCGTCTTCTCAGCTTTTTTCCTCTATCATCATCTTCCGCACATTTCGAATCAACGCTGGTATCACCAATCCTTCGATTAACCAACCAATTACAACAGACCGTATCTATCAGATTACACAAAGTGTGTTTCATCTTCCGCACATTTCGAATCAACGCTGGTATCACCACTCCTTCGATAAACTAACCAATTACAACAGACCGTATCTATCGGATTATGCAAACTGTGTTCCCATGTTGCAAACAACAATAATGTCTCGTCGTATGTTACTTTCTCGAATGTTTGCCCTCCTATCTTCAAACCGTCACATAATTGCTTCTTGTGTAGTCCATAATCCATAGTCTCTTGGTCTTCAAAAAGCATTCCCCTATCATATCCTCTTCTAGTATTAGGATCGGCGGAGATACGTCAGTTGGTCGTAGATATAAGCTACATGTTCATCTTCTACAAAGTGAGTGCGACGAGAATTAACAGAAATATTGTCATGGTAATAAAATGTGTGAGATCCAAGTTTATTATTTAATTTCAAATTCGAAATAAAAGGTAAAGGACGTGAAGCACATTATTCATCATTCTACCAAAAATGTCAAGATTAAATGCTTCAATCAAACTCGTAGTGTTCGTAGGGAATACGCTCTTCCTTTTACTTTCACTGGTCGTTATAATCGTAGCGAGCCTTATTACTTCTGATAAATTTGCTGCCCTCAACATCCTCAGATCATTCAAAAGGGTTGCAGTATTTACGCTCGTGCTTGGTGTTGCTGCTTTGATCGTTACGATCTATGGATGCTGTGGAAGTTTGAACCAGACAGTCCGAAAAGGTTGTATGGCTGGACGGCGAGCTCTTTGTGTGCATCAAGTTTATATCATTGTCATACTGATTGCTAGCACAATTCAGGCAAACGAGCTGGAAAGGAGAGCAGAAAGTTTCCTGGTTGTTCTTGAAAATGAAGATCAATTTGTATCCTATGATGCCTTTGAAGCGAAGCTCGACAAGCATTTCAATACTATATACTTTGAAAACATGTGCACCATGAATGATGATTCTACTACGAATGTACGGCAGGATCGTTTCTTCGTGGATTGGATAGATGAGAATTGCCCTTCAAAGATGGGAACTGAGAATTGTTTAAATGGGTGTGAGTTCCCTTGCCCAGATCAACGTCTCTGCATCGGTCAAGGATTGACCGACTATTGTGCATACCATCAGTGTCGAAGTGAAACGCTGCATGAAGTCGAGAATCTCCTTCGTCCAACAATTACCTTCCTTCGTATCATATCTTTATTTTGTTTAATCATGTTAGTCGCAACTTGCTTGCTGATCTGTTATAATCCTCGAGACGATATTGAAGTGGAATTGCTCAAAACTGGTGTGATGACAGAAGAGGATGTCAATATGATTCGTAAGCTCAAATCTAGTTCAGGAAG
>Ga0307978_1002321_pt1 | contig 13498 bp, 11 predicted proteins | sample OrgLakmetage1056_FD_203151 | JGI IMG/M metagenome (GOLD analysis project Ga0307978, IMG submission 203151) | Saline water microbial communities from Organic Lake, Antarctica - #1056 | ecosystem: Environmental > Aquatic > Non-marine Saline and Alkaline > Saline | place: Antarctica: Organic Lake...
ATTGTGGGATGAACAACAACAGGGTGATGACAACAAGGATCCATCAGTGTACATTGAAATTGGAGCCAACATTGGTGGTTGCATTTTGCAAATGCTCCTGACGACCAACGCAACAATTCTGGCATTTGAACCGCACCCCAAGAACCAGTTCTGTGTCACTTCCAGCCTCCGTGCACTAGAGAGTGTAAAGCCTGAGTACCGCGACCGCGTCATCTTCTTTCCGATCGGGTTGGGCACCAAGACTGACACCTCTACCATTGTCGCCGCCAAGGGAAACATGGGACACTCGACAGTTGGAGGAGTCAACAAGTTTAGTCCGCACAACGTCTTTGAAGTGGAGATGCCGGTGCAGATCGAACGACTTGATGACATCTTGGACACGCAGGTTACCGGGGTTGGCCTTATAAAGATGGACGTGGAAGGTTTCGAATGTTCAGTCATGGATGGTATGCCGAACACGTTGCAGAATACAAAAGTCATGCAGACAGAAGTCGCCCATAATCTGCTCAAGGGCTTTGAGGGTTGCTCCGATGCCATCCTCGTGGACAAGATTCGCGACAGTGGCTTTGATGTCTTTATGAGCAACAAACTTTTGGTAGGGCCGCCAATTCAAAAGGGATACATTGATGTTGTTGCCAGAAGGAAACATACCGCGTTTCCAACGGTTCCCTTGGAGTAACAAAATAACTATGGTCCGTATTTTTTTCGCAGCTATGCTTGGTTTTCTATTAATTAGTGGCAAAACACAGTTGGGCCATTACCGGAAAGCATTAATGCACACCCCAGAATCCTACACCAAATTAACTTTGGCCCCGTTAGATCGTATCACGACTGCTGGAAAAAGCAGTTAACAAACAACAAGTGAAGTGTAAAGGACGTGTGTTATCGCAGACCTGTTGCGATAAAAGCAGATTTACACGAACGAGATCTTGCCGTACCTCGAAACGAATCGGTACAACCCCGATAAGTAGCCATGAAGAAAGTCAATTGCGAGGCTCGCCGTCGACAGTTGCTTGGTCGCTCCTCCTCCTATCAACACGAAAACCTCGAATCGTATCTGGATCTTCTTGTCGGGGAATGTCGTCTTTCCGACGGAAGAAGAGATTATTGGCAAGAGAAAGCGCTAAGGAATCCCTTCATGGATGGATCTGTAAAGCCTATCCTTGACGGACACGATTATAGTCGAGAAACAATGTATCATAGAGTATCGGCTATCCAAATGGCGCTTGACCCAACCTATTAAGTATTTCGACTCATGCTTGCCTACCTTTCAGTTCGAGCCAGTATAGTTCACCGAGGTATATGTTCTTGCTATGCATCAGAGTCTAGTTGAGTCGCTCGATCACAATCGCGGACGCTCCGCCACCACCGTTGCAAATGGATGCACAGCCGATTGTGGCGTCTTTTTGCTTCAAAACATCGTACAGAGTGCCCACGATCCGCGCGCCACTCATTCCAATGGGATGACCCAAGGCGGCAGCACCTCCAAAGACGTTGACGCTAGAATGATCCAAGTTCATTAGGTTCATGTTGGCGATTGCCACAACTGCAAAGGCCTCATTGATTTCGTGATAGTGCACATCGGAAGCCTCTATTCCAGCATGTTTGAGAGCAACCGGTACGGCCAAGGAAGGAGTCGTTGTAAAGTCGGCAGGATCCTGCTCCGCGTCACCGTAGCCAAGGATCCGTGCCAACGGCGTGATTCCCTGGTCGATTGCGTCTTGTTCCGTCATGAGTACTAGCGCACAAGCGCCATCATTCAAGGAACTCGCGTTGGCAGCAGTCACGGTACCGCTCTTGCGGTCAAACGCGGGTTTCAGGAACGAAATTCGGTCCAACTGGACTGCGCCGGGTTCTTCATCCTTGTCGATAATCAGCGGATCCCCACGTCGTTGTGATACGTGCACGGGGACGATTTCCTCAAAGACGCCTGCTGCAACAGCATCCTGGGCGCGTCGGTACGATTCCTTGGTGTATTCGTCTTGGTCTTCTCTCGTTATGGCATAGTCTGCGGCACACTTCTCACCACACATGCCCATGTGCTGGAATTATGAATAGCAATTTAATGGAACAGTGTGAATCAATAGAGATAGAGAGAATAAAGACACAACAAGTTCATATATATACAACTGAAACACACAACATACCTGATCGGTGTACGCGTCCCAAAGGCCATCATGAATGACACCATCTAAGAGTTCCGCATGCCCCAGTTTTTTACCAGTGCGCGAACTAGACAGATAATGCGGAATATTGGACATGGATTCAAATCCTCCCGCCAGCATGGCAAAGCCGGGGTTGATACTGCCGGCACACTGCAGTGACTGGGCCGCCAGCATGACGGATTTCATACCCGACGCGCACACCTTGTTGACAGTGGTGCAAATGGTACTCATTGGAAGGCCGGCACCCAGGACTGCTTGTCGTGCCGGAGCTTGGCCCATGCCGGCTGAAACAACATTGCCGAGAAAGGCTTCTCGGATAAGGATATTATGGTCGGGTAACTTGGCCAGGGCGCCCTTGATGGCGACGGATCCAAGTTCGGATCCTTTCAGGCTCGACAGAGAGCCGCAAAACTTGGTAATGGGCGTCCGCGCAATGCTAACAATGACAATGTTGGTCATGGTAAGCGTTCTTTCGAAGATGATATACAGACGTATAAAGTTATGGAGTACCGTACAGGCAGCAACACTTCAGAGAAAGAGAAGTGTCATCTATCGTCTCTTACGAATTACGATCATCCAATTATCATCTCTGAGAACCTGCAGGATGCAGGATGCAGGATGCAAGACGGCCTTAAAGGCAGTAAGGCTGGGGTTCATCCATAAAAAAGAACAAAAAGGCCTTGCTTATTTATCGGTACGAACTTACTTATTGCTTGTTGATCTACCGTACGACGTACATACATACGTAGCTTTCCTTGCCAGTATAGTACCAATGGTAACTGTATGGCATGGTTACCGGTATGACTGTACAAGTATTTTACCAGCAGGTGGTATGCTTATTATTTCTTTCAACGGCCTGAGCAGTTTTCGCGAGGGCCGAAAATATCTACAGTATTCGTACGGTACATACAGTACGTAGGTCTCGTGAGGTATAGGTGGGCAAGTGACATAACTGGTAATGGTACTGGTACTGGTACTCCTCCGCCGCGCACAGACCACTCTGCCACTTCGAAGGTTGCAACGTACCGGTTGTCTACCATTGTTGCTGGTAGCATACATTATACATTTTATTCCACATTAGTACGCTGCGTTGGTTACTAGTGTTAATAACCTCGAGTGACTCTAGCGTATCTTACTACATTCTGCCACGAAATGAAGGATCGAACACGGTCGTTTGAAGATATTCCGACCCACCAAGCGCTGGCCGGAAGCCCCTCGCCAAGGCGTGGGGGGGGCCGACGAGATGACTTTTACCGGCAACCCAGCCAGTGGCTGCCTGGTGTGTCTCTGGATGACATTGATGTCATGAGAAGGGATCCTCCTACGCTTCTCACAGAGTCCTCATTGTCAAGGCAGGCGGTATCGACGGGTTCGAAAATCAGCCCCTTGACCTTGAGCACTACTAATACCACGAGCAAGCGAAGAAAGTCTCGTATCTTTGACGACCCGTTCGTCACAGAAGGATACGCATCCGTGCCATTGTTGGAAATGATCAAGTTGCCACGTGGTGGAGGCAGTATCGAGACACAAGCCGTAGGCCGCGTCCAGTTGGGTATACCACCGGAAACCATTAAAGACAGTATGCGCTTGGGATTGGACGTTCCACGCGTCTATATTGTCCCCGTCGAACGCTTTTGTCGCGAAATGGGTCCAGCGCTGGGCATTAATCTGGCCGAATTCGAGTTTCCAGCCTATTTCAATTATTTTGTCCGTCGTAAAAAGTGCGTCTTGGTGGTAGACTCGGGGGAAGCCGAAGAGAACATTCGCAGTGTATTTGAAGAGACATTGTTGGGTCCAGAGCAGTTCCGTACCCCAGAGTCGCCCAAGGATCACGAGCCCGAAGACTTTGATCCATCGTATCCATTGAACGCTCGACCCGACTTTTCCAAGGAGTTTCGGCACTTTCGAACCGCCGAAAAGACGGACGAGTTCAAGGAATTGTCGACGGATATGCTCTTGGAGTTTTGTCACTTTGAAATGACAAACCACAAGGGTTTGGGAAAGGATGAGATGGATCCTAACATTGGAGTACCGCCGGTGCCTCCTGGCTTTGAGTCGGAGGGATCAGAGGACGCAGATCTAATCGACGCAGAAATGAAGACCCTCAGTGCCTCGTTTTCAACGTTTGGGACAACCTCCCTGCCCGCTGGCAGCGCTAGCTCGAGAACGACGCAATTCAAAAGCCAGACGCTGCAAGACATGTTGGAACCTAGCGAAAAGGACCCATCGTCGTCGCACAATGCGGAACCCGAAGAGGGGCAACGAAGAGGTAGCATGGCGAGCCATGAATCCTTGATCAGTATCGGCAACTTTTCTGCCTTTGATGACGACAAACAAAAAGAATCATGGCTCTTTTCTCAAGTGAAATGGCTGGGGGAAGTTGCGACAGTGTGGCCCATGAGTGCTACGGAAGCGCAGATTCGAGAGCGCAGTGTGCCCCGTGCAGAGATCTTCAAAATGCCAGGAGGTACCGAATACATTATCCACGACGTTGACGAGAACAACATTATCGTTGGAAAGGCACGCTTTAGTGGGTCAGTTCAAGTTCCTGATGAAATTGCCGTAGAAGGATTTGGGGCGTCGGAAGAGTCCCAACTTGCGGCTTTGGAAAGCATCTCTCCTACCGAGACTAAGCTTGCTGCATTGGCGGGTACATTCCATCCGCCTTCATTTGGAGTCACTGTTCTTGGTAACTCGCATGGATTTGATAAGAATGGCTCCACCAGTGGATACGTTCTTTGGATCAATGGTCGAGGTGTCATGATTGATCCTCCACCTTATTCCTCGGCAACACTGGAACGCGAGGGTATTCGTCCACAAATGATTATCGGCGTAATCATCACCCATTGCCATGCCGATCATGATGCTGGCGCCTTTCAGAAAGTCCTCACTGGTTCAAGAGTATCGGTTATAACCACACCGACGATTTACAAGAGTTTCATTCGAAAGTATGCAGCTCTATCTGGCTTGTCGCCTACTCTTTTGCGACACAGCCATCGACACCGAGCTGCGATCATCGGTCAGCCTCTGCGATTCCAGGGAGCAACCTTCCACTTTACTTACACGCTTCACACGATTCCCTGTCTTGCTTTCAAGGTCGAATGGAGAGGGCGGTCTATGGTGTTTTCGGGTGATCACCTCAATTTGCCTCCATTGCTTGATGAACTCGAGAAGACGGTAGGTTCTATAGATTTGGTGATGTCTACTAGCTTGATCGTCTGCAGGTAACTAACTTTTCTAACGCGTGCTACAAATAAACAGGGTGTTTTGTCGAAAGGTCGAGCGGAGGAACTCAGACAACTACCACTGCAGGATTGCGATGCTCTGTTGCATGAAGCTGGAGCACCCCCGATTCATACTCCCCTATCGGTTCTACAGGCGCTGCCCGATCATGTGAAGGAGCGACTTTACGTTGTTCACACATCCGCCTTGCCAGTCGACTGTGGTCTTCGCGTCGCTCCGACGGGGATAGCTGGTACCATTCGCTTGGATAGACAAAGGCTTGTAGCTTCGTCCAGTGCGGTTACGTTAAAGTCGCCAGGTTTGGGAGAAATCGACCCTGCAAGTCTTGATGATGGTGGCAATCGCAACCTGTCTCTAGTTGGTGATTATTTCGAACCTGATCTTAAAGCTCTAAAGAAGAGCTCCCTCGTATCTGGAGTTCCACCGCTCGTGCATCTACGCCCAACGAGTATTTCCGACGCTTGGTTCATGCTCAACCTTCTCTCCAACGTGCCATTCTTCTCGACTCTTTCGTACGCTAGTACCATGGAAGTCCTCGAGATCGCCAAGGTCGCAGTCTTTTGTGATGGTAAAGTCGTTATTCCGGCAAACAGGAGAATAGAAGCGCTCTGTATTGTTTGGGAAGGAGCCTGTGTCGAAAGGGAAGGTGATGGTGACGGAAGACTAAGAAAAGACGACGACCCAGGTTTCTCGGAAGACAAATTTGACGAAGACGACGACTCTCCTACCATTTGGTATGCAGGCGACTGGATTGGACCAGTAGCACTGCAGCCCGACATTAAACGTTCCGCTCTAAAGGCGTCGAATAAACCTCTCCAAGACATTATCGCTGTCGCGAGTGAGGGTGTGAAAGTGATTATGCTGCAGATGAAGGACTTGGAAGCGATTCTTCAGCGAGGCTCAAAGATATATCGCAAGTACTTGCAGCTACAACTCAAGCATGCTGCCGAGGAAGCTGCAGCAATGACAACGATGCAAAGCGAAGACCTTGCGGGAAGATATCCTATGAGGTCTGGGCTAGGGCACTTCGCCTTTGATCACTTGCTGGGGGTATTGGAATGCAACTCTGTCCTTGGGAATCTGTCTGCGACCCAAAAGCGTAGCCTCGAGTCGATTGCCGAAGGACCGCGTGTCTTTGAAGAAGGATCTACGCTGTGGAATACTGGAGATCGCTGCAATTACAATTTTTTGCTTGCCACTGGTAACGTGTCGTTCAACCGGGAACAGTTGCCCAAACCGCAAGGACAAGGAAGTGGTGGCCCACCCGGACGTCCACGACAACCAAGTATCGGTGCCATTGTCGAGGTCGGAGGAGGGCGTTCTATAGAAGCTGATCGCCTTTTGTCAACGGTACCGCACGGTAGCGAGTATGCTCGTCTAGAGTCTTTGTTGATTGCTCGCGCCCAGACGTTCGGGACCGAAGATGGCATGCGAGGAGAGCATTATCTGAGTGGTCCACGAGATCGCTTTGCAAACAAGGTATTGGCTCGGCTTTACGCGAGCCGTAGATTTACGGGTAGAATGGTTTTCAGTAGAGGTTGCTTCCTTGGCGATACGACAAGGATGGTTCATATGGACCTTCTCGCTGACGCCAGGGATATTGGTGATAATTGCCATTCGTAAGTACTGATACTGATATAGTTGATGCAGACCGAAAGTAATTTGGTTAAATGTCGATACGAGACTAACCCAAAAACGTTCTCTCTTTCTCAAAACAGGTCAACAATGGTGGTAGGAGAAGGCGGATGTGTCGCCATGGTATTTCCTCGTTCGACGTTTATTCCTTTCTTGGACGCCAATCCAGGCGTACTTCTCAGTTTACTGGGAACTCAAATTGTTGTGTAGAAAATTATTCATTTGACTAATTCCATTATTTGGTGATCGTAGTGAATAGCGACGGCTGCAAGGCACCAGCCTAGCTAGTAAAGTAGATATGACCTCTTCGTAATTCGCTTTGTCTAGGTACCTTGCCTATTAGCCGCCGGTATTACACAGCTACCAGAAGACGATTGATTTCATCATTTCATGTGCCGATAGCGAGCATCACTTCTTACGATTCCGACGTGTAACTGTCAAGGCAGCCCTCAATGTACCAGTACCTGATAACTAACCTGGTATGGCATACGGCTACCGGTACCGGTAGTCTTCACTGCGTGGGCTCAAGAAATTAGCTCGCTGGAGAAGAGCGATGAACCCGGAGATATCCTCTGTTTTGTAACCCGCACCGCGCGTTTTCACAATGGTGAAAGACCGGCTGAACAGTTAGTTAAAGAGTGCCGTCTTTGGGTCTCTTACCTTGTTATTGTCGCAACTAGTTTCCCAACTCGCCGAGTGACTATCAGTGTTAAGAACGCTTGATTCGGGGCTTGCACAAGGGCAATTTACCGTTCGAAATGGACTCTTACCCCCAAGATTTGCTTGTCGGGGTCTTTCCGCTGGTGTTTGCCGTGAACGCTATTTTACCGTCCTCCAGCGAACAAGCAAGTCCAGTACCAGAGGGAGCTCCGTCGCCACGTCGCACCTTATTTGATCGATTCTTGGACGCCATTGCGGCAGTTTTAATCGAAGACGCGGAACCAGACCACAGTAGCGGCGGTACCGCCGACAAGAAACGTAACGTTTCTCTCTTTCGCCCCGACGAGGACGACGAATCTAGCGATGACGACGACTTGGAGGACTTTTCAAAGAGAAGGAATGGAAGCTTTACACCAGGCATATATGCTGGGTTTGGGCGCAAGAGTGTGCCACGATCGAGTGCGGCGGCAAGTGGTGCCGGTGCTAGTGCTGGGGGCGAGGGTAAAACGGCGTATGCTAAGGCCCTGACTCTGGGTCAAGGCTTCTTTCAGCGGGCACGGATCGAAGCGATCAGTGCTCAGCATGGATTTCCACCTTCCAAGGATCCGGAAGGTGTCCAGAACTTGGCTCACGCCTTTCCTCAGGCCTTGAAGGCGAGGTCTTCCGACGAGCTTGCCAGTCTCTTTCGAGACCACCATTTGGATGGCATTCTACCGGTCGGGTGGTTGGCGAAGCACGTACACGCTCTTCCGAGTGTTATACTTGTCGTTTGTACCGTGTGCGCCTTACAGCAAGAACAGGATGAGCACGACCAGCACCTGTTCGATACCATTGAGCACCTACAGGAAAGTTTGGTTCCAAAGAGACAGTGCAAGATTTACGTTGTCGGTCTGGTGAAGGAGGGCGTGACCATGATTCAAGCAGACGAATGGAGCACAGCCATGTCTGGCTATCCGATTGCTGGGGGAGGTATTCCGCCTCCAAAGGAGCCTCCCTTTCTCGTCACACTCCTTCGGGCGGCCACCGATTTGCAGTGCAACGACACGGGCATGCCCGCAAGCCACGCCTTCAGACAGTTGCACCAAAACATCCGGGAGGCTAGTCTCATGTATTACCTTGGACAAGCTCGTCGGACAAAACACAAGCTTGCATTAATAACAGAAGACAAGCGAAGAAGAGGACACGAATCGCCACCGTTGCCGCTGATGCCTCTAGTGATTCGCTACTGTTTCAAGATTGCCATGTTTTACGAGTTTCAATGGAAGCACGAAAAGTCACTCAAGTTCATGGCTGAAGCCTATCGTCACCTTTTGCGCTACTATCAATACTCACTTTCACGACAAGTCGTCAAGACCGAAGGCAAGCAGGAGCAGTCTCCTCCGAAGATGACGGAACGACAGAAGCATTCTGTAGCCGATGCCGAAGATAGCGTGGAAGTTGCATTGAACGACATGAACGACGACGAGGGACTGTGGTCTAGCTTGGTTCCACCACCACCCGAGGACATGATTGGACAGTGTCGAGCTGTAGCCGAATGGCTAAACTTGAAGCTGCTCTTGGCAGGTTTTGGTTCGCACACGGAGAGTGGCCTCTTGGCAGCGGCCGACCAGTGGCGCCATCACTCGCGGGTCTTTTGCTCTCGGCATCATTTGGCAACGGGAGATCAGTGGTTTGAATGGTCTTATATTGCACGTCAACGTCTTGTCGTGTGTCAGCTTGTCGAGAGACATCCGCCCACTGCACTAGGCGATCTTGGAAACGAGTATGACGAAATGATTCTCCGTTGCTCGCCGTGGAGAACTTGCGAGGCCGCCGCGGAAGCATTACTGCGACTGGCTCGTGAGATTGACCAAACGAAATTGAATGGCATCGGAACAAAGAACGATGGACTGGATCAGTCGGAACTAAGTGATCTTATGCGTAAGCGTTACGTTGGAACGTTAGATACTGACGAATTTGTGATGCGTCTAAAGGAAGAATCTCTTGTCGGCCACAGAGGTGAGTATGCTTTTGTGTCTTGCCGATTGCATGCTTTTGTGTCTTGCCGATTGCAGTGTGTCGTCATTTTTCGTATCTTCTAACAAGTCTAATCGTCTCAATTTGAATTTCGATTCTCTCGCGCAGAAAAAGCATTGGAACTTGTGCTTCGATCTATTACTCTCTTTGAGAACGAACTGCAGAGAGAGAAACGTGGTTTTTATGCCGAAGATGCGTTCCGGGAGCGATCATCGAGTCGAACTGGCGCCCGGCTTTATTACTTGGCAGGTGGAATTCTTCTTGGAATGAACCGACACGAAGAGGCTGCAGCACAACTGACAAAGGCCGCCAAGCACGCACAGGGCTGGCGAGAATTAGAGCTGGCTATTCGGCGCATGTTGATCGAATGTTACGGAAAGCACATGCCTTCGCCGTCGGACGTAAGTGAGAGTAGCCAGACGCTGGCATCCATGATTCTCGACTCCTATTTCAATGCAGAGATGAGCTCTCGTGATCTTCGTCGTGCGCTTGGACACTTCGCCTCTTTGAGCGGTGGTGAATCCCTCAAGTGGTATCACTCAAGTGTCAATGAAGAAGATTCCAGTCTACCTTTTTCGTTCGCCGTAACTTTTCCCGGGACGACTCATGCTACTGCTGGGGAACCCGTGAAAGCATCGGTTCTTATTCGATCAAATCTTGACTATGCAGTGCATGTAAACTCTGTAGTCCTCCTCAGCTTGGCAGGAGCGCTTCAGATCCCCACGAATGACATGCTTGGCGCACAGAACGCCAGTGAAGGCAGTGAAGGAAGCATTATTATTCAGGCAAAGACGGAAATCGTAGTGTCGACTGAAGTCAACTTGCCAAAAGACCTGTCAATGATCGCTTCCAATGAAAGTGGGAATGGTGGCGAGATGCAAGGTGTTGCAGGGAAAGGCTCGTTTTCAGTTAGTGCAAGACCGCGCTCGGCTGGTGTCACTTCAGCTGGAGGCGCACGGTTTGCTTCGGAGGGCGAGCTGTCGAACTGGCACAGTAATTCACAGGGGTGGAGTCTCCGTTACCTTGGTGGCAAGCCGCTTCGATGTGATGGACTGAAGGTTGTGTTCTATCCGGTGCAAGCTGAAAGGACCACAGGTAGCGTCGAGAAAGTTACTTTGATCGAGCTCACGATCGAAATGAAGAAACCCAAGACAGGTGTGAATATCAAGCGGACTCCTTTCGAGGAAGACAATTATATTGCATCCGCATGGTCAAGGCCAGAGCATGTACCATTTTCACGTGGGCCACGGTGCCTGCGAGTTCTGGGACCACAGCCGGAAATGACGGTAACAAACCTATCCGAGTCTGTTACCGACGGGAAGTCTCTGGAAGGAACTGTCAATCGAATCCTTTTAAAGCTACAAGCAGGTCCGACCGAACGCTGCACGGATGTAAAGTTTCGGGTGGACTGCTTCACTGTCTTGATGACACCCAGTGGTTCGACAAAGCGACTTGTGGCCCCGGAAAAGCTCAGCTCGGAGCTGGAAAGCTCGGTTAACATGAAGGACCCGCTTTTTCGGACCCCCATTTTCGTCCTACCGTCCCAATTGTCGGCAGAGACTTCGATCGACTATGGATACGATCTACCGGCTGGCTGGGAGCTCGCTGAGACAGGGCAGGGGTACTCGGGGACGGTGACATCTTCGATGAAAGGCGGGGAAACAGCCTTCGTTCCTTTGAATTTCTTCCGCCCGGGCGCGCTTCTACAAGAGGATAGAAACATATGCAAGACTGATTTCTATATCACTGTGTCGTACAAACAGGAGCGTGCAGCTGGCCACAAGCCCAAGATTAATAGAAGGGCTTCCCGTCAGCGGCCGGTAATGTCAGGAAGCACCAAAGGGAAGGAAGTTGATGCGGGTGCTGTGGAGCAAAGTACCAGTGTTGCAATAGATGCAGTGGATGAATCGTCCGATGAAGTGTCGCTCGAGTTTAATGGATCTATGCTTTGGGCCCAACCTCTCAGCGCGACTTTCGTTCATGGTGTACGGAAGATGTACCCCTCTGGAAGTCGACACCCATCTAATGGAGTGGACAGTCACGCCAGTGCAGACCCAGATGACGAGTTTGCATTGATTGATGGCGAAACCGTCACTATGAAGTGCTCTCTTCAAGCGGACAATGCAGTAGAAGGGCTGAAGACTGAGATCGTCGCCGTTCGCTTTGAGGTACGTCGGCTGCTCACGCCGTTTGCCATTTTTGAGTTGTATGATTGATTGAATTGTCTTACACTCATTTTTTTTATCGTTCTCACAGGAGGATCCTGATCCTGAAGCCCCATTGAGTATGTATCTCAAATCCGGCGAAGACAGCTCGAACAGTCTTTACAAAGCTGGACCAAGTGGATTCGGCCGTGTACTGGCAGCAGGCTCCAAGTTGTCTTTAGCTTACTCTGTTCAGGCTAATCTGAAAGATGGCTTCAAGAAAGGCGGAGTGACGGCTCCTTTTGGCGCTCTCTCGGTGGACTGGCTACCATCACCTATTGCACTACCAGAGGAGGTGCCGCAGGGTAGTATCGGTCTTGGCGGTATCGAAACACACGGGCCACTTGTCCTCGGTAGTCCCTCAACTGTCAGCGTTGTTGGTCCCAACTGTTACATTGAGAACACTCCGTTCGAGGCAAAGCTTCAGAGCGTCCCTTCCGCCCCCAAAGTTGCCGTCCCGTTCAAAGTGAGCTATCAAATCAAAAACAAAACCAGTCTTCACCAAACGCTGTCGGTGAATATGACAGACGGTTTCTTTGGAGGCGACGCGCAGTCCGACGGGCTTCTGATCTCTGGGCTGGTCGACGGCGAACTCTGTCTGGCCCCGGATGAGGAGCAGATTCTTTCCTACACTGTTCTTGGACTGCGAGCCGGTAAAATCGCACTGCCCTCCCTTCAGATATCCAGTGGACGATACAAGTCTTGGGTAATCCACGAAGGGCGAGCACTCAATCGACCGTTGTACATCTTTCCGTGAAGGTGTAGTAGATTACGAGAGAAAGTGAGTTTTCGATATTAAAATGTAGAATAAGCTTTATCTTTGCGACATTCGTTTCAAGCTAGAGCTCTACCGCATCTGGTTGGTTTGCAGGATGCGAAACCTCGAACCATTCATGCTTTAGACATTCCTTTTCAATCTCCACAAGCACGGGACACATTTCGACCACATTCACGCCGAACCTCCGAGCATTGAACATTTGAGGCACCAGGACAATATCGACAATCGTCGGAGAAAAGTTGCCGAGGCAATACGGTCCTACCGACAGTCCCTTGTGATGACGAGTGACCAGTTCCTCCAAAGCTATCAGACCACGTTCATTCGCTACCTTGGACTGTTCCACTGCGTTGATCTTACCCTCCGATAGCTTTTCAAAATGCTGGAGCATGACAATATTCTGCTGAGGCTGGATTCCAGCGTTGATTACCTCCACCATTTCACGAGCAGCAGCCTTCTCTTGCGGGTCCTTTGGAAGCAGGGATTTGCGGGCCGGGAAGCTGTCGTCGAGAAACTCTATAATTGCAATGGACTGAGACAGGTAGAGCTTCTTACCGGTCCTTCTGTCGGTCACTTGCAACAGCGGAACCTGTCCCATGGGGTTCATGGCAAGATAATGTTCCGTATTTTGCTCTCCCTTGAGAACATTGATGGGTATGGTCTCGTAAGCAACGCCCTTGGCGGCAAGCGCCACTCTCACGCGCCATGTCGACGACGATCGCCAGTAGCCGTACAGTTTCACGTCGGTATAGATATCTGGAGTAGTCATCACATCTTTCTCTATCGCACTCGCACTCGGC
>Ga0307978_1002322_pt1 | contig 13494 bp, 11 predicted proteins | sample OrgLakmetage1056_FD_203151 | JGI IMG/M metagenome (GOLD analysis project Ga0307978, IMG submission 203151) | Saline water microbial communities from Organic Lake, Antarctica - #1056 | ecosystem: Environmental > Aquatic > Non-marine Saline and Alkaline > Saline | place: Antarctica: Organic Lake...
TGTTATCCTCATAATTCATTTCATCTCCATGTTCCTCTCCATCTCCATCTTCGTCGTCGCTGTCGTCTGGAAGCTTGTATGCACCATCCATTCCACTGCCGCATCCACCACACACAACGCACATTTTCTTGTCGAACTTGCAAAGCAAAGGCGAACTCTCACATTCCGTTCCGCGACAGAACTCAGGAAGCAACGTCCATCCCTTCATGATTCGACGGGTCATCACGGACCGGCTTTCAGCACGTAGAGTTTCCCAGCGCTCCTTTCGAAGTTCCTCGGACGTTGGGAGAACAATTTTCTCGTGATAGTCTTCGCGTTCAGCGCGCGTAGTGCTTTCCGCTTCGGCGACCGCTTCGGCTGTTCCATTGGCAATGGTCTTGGAAAGGATATCTCGGCGAGCCGCGGCGACCTGATCTTGCGCTGCCCTCGCGTTCGCTAGAGCTTCCTCGGCCGCTTGCTCTCTCTTGGCAGCCTCCTCTTCCAAGGCCATGAGTAACGTGGCTTCTCCCATTGCCCGCTTCTCGTCAGCAAGACGCCTGGCCTCAAGTTCAGCCTCGTCTCGGGCTAGCAGGGCGGAATCAATTTCCTTTCGAAGCTTGGATTCCTCTTCCATCATTTTACGTTGCTCTTGAAGGTTCAAGTCGCCAAGCATTCCTTTGACAGGAATACTCATGGCAGTAAGGCGACGCCTCTCAAGCTCTTCCAAGCGCTTCGTTTCATCAAAGACACGTTGATTTTCCCTACGAATAGCTTCCACGAGTTCATTTTCCTTCTCTTTGTGAGCCTTGACGGTGGTGGCGTGGACTTCCTTGAACTCTTCGGCCTTTTGAACTTCGACCAAGAGACGAGACTCTTCTGCTTCTAGCTCGTCGCGCTTTTGTGGAGACGGAGGCGCAATCGATTCGGCTTGCAATGAGTACATATTGTGCATAGCATGCTGAGCAGCAGCATTAAAACAATCTTGGGGAGTAGCGACCGACATGTTGGTACTATAGAGAGCTGATGGGATGGGGGTATGTCGAGGAGTGCTTCTGGGTGTGCGTCGGATCGTGCGGATGCCTTCCAGAGAAGCGGTGGAGGGAGTTGCAGAAAGTTTGGAAGCCGTGGAGGGAGTCGGAGTCGCAGTTGTCTGCGTGCGGTTATCACTTTCAAACTGATTCTTCTCGACCTTTCGTTTCTCCTGCTTGGCTGTCTTTTCCAATGCTGGGCAAACAAAGCACTCGATTTGGCTTTCGAATTCCATGAGAGGCATACTGCATTTCTTACACTGCTTCTCGGTGAGTGAATGCCCAAGCAACATTTTGGCACCCAATACCTTGGTGGCAATATCGCGGCTACATGAATAAAAAAAGAGTGCGAATGTGTGAGATTACAGGAGACCAAACGAATCGCTACCAATCCGTCAATCCTCTACTGCGGTACTTACCGCACGCTGTATTCTGGAAGCGCCTCGCCGGCTTCGTTGCTCGAGTCCGTCTCTGTCGTAGAAGACTTTTCCAGAATAGGAGAAGCCTTTGCCTTGGCTCCAAATTTGACACTCGCGTCCGTCAAGACGGCACAGTTGGTGTCGACCACACTGAAGCTTTGACCCGCCAAAGCGGCGGTACTCGTGGTGTCGCCGCCACGTTCCTCGTCGCTGGCCGAGCGATCACCAGTAGTCTTGTGAGTGCCCTTGCTCGTGGCGTCCATGCCGGGTTCCTCGTCGCTGGCCGAGCGATCCGTAGTAGTCTTGTGAGTGGTCTTGCTCGTGGCGTCGCCGCCAGGTTCCTCGTAGCGGGCCGAGCGATCATCAGTAGTCTTGTGAGTGCCCTTGCTCGTGGCGTCCATGCCAGGTTCCTCGTCGCTGGCCGAGCGATCCTTAGTAGTCTTGAGAGTTTCGGTGCTAGGAGCGGTATTGACCGTGAGACGCTGCATCCCAGTAACTACCTCGTTAGTACCCTTTGCGACTGGAATTACTTCAAATCCTGCCGGAGACATGGTACTCCTCTTGGAATTGGCATCGTTGTTATTGTCTTTTTGGTTGACCTGGATGAACGATACAGGTTCCGGAGTCGGAATGATGGACTCTCGCGTCGTTGAATTCCCGCAGGAAAAAAACTTGCTCCCCAAGGGTGGTTTTTGCGTGTACGAGGGCATGCTAGCAATCGTTGTGTTGTCGTACTGCGAAGCTTGCGGCGACGGAGCCCCGGCCAAGTCCACCAAAATACTCCCCGTGAGTTTGGCAACGTCCGTCTGATCGAGAAACTTGACTTCTGATTCGTCCGTAATCACGTGCGCCTTGCAGCTGACGCAAAAGGGAATGCCCTGAATGGGATGGGCTGATTTTGTCGTTTCGGAAAGATTGGACTCTTGGGAATTGATCATGCGAATCAAGGCAGCGTCCTTTTTCGTGAGCTTGCCCCCGCCATCACCGCCGGGCAATGTTGATGGTGGACGCTGCTGATCATCGTCCAAGGGTTCCTTGACAAGTGGAGTTGAACATGCGGGACAGGCCTTTTCCAAGAGCAAGAATCCTTCCAAGAGACGTTCACTGAGCAAACGCTCCACCAGATCTTCTTCGTCCGTAGTAGCACCAGCAGCAGAATAATGCTCATTGTAATCTTGGTTGTTCTCGTCTAGGGGGTTGTTGTTCTCGTCCGCGCCGTGTGGCGTTGCCAAAGTCTCGGTCGTCATGGTGCACTGTTCTGTTGCAGCAGTGACTTACTTGCACAAAATACTGTCCTTCACGGGGAACTGTTACGGTGCACGTTACAAGGGAAAGGGACCATTAGCGATCACAGATTTGCAAAATGGGAGAGCAGGTTGATCGAAAGAGCGAGTTGGCGATCGGTCGGCGAAGACGGTTAATGGCGCGAGCGAGAAATGAATAAACATTTATTTGGCGCGAACCATACAGGTCGAGTCAGTCGATATTCTTACCGCTCTACTAAAAATGCCTCTTTTTTTCCCCAGTTGCCGCGCGCTCCGCAAAGGAACCTTGTGCGACTACAAGTAGAGCCTTTGTGTAACTACGGGACGAACCATCCACTACGAGAGCGATCACATACACACCTCTACAACTAGACACCATGGCCGAGACGACAGAGTACGTTCCATTGCAAAGAGTTATCAGGAGTAGGAGAGAACTAGATGAGCGACTCGACGCGATGTTCGAACGTTCGAACGAAACGCTGTAGCAGTTCAATAGCAGTTCAAAATACTTCTCCGTTTCTTGCGTTGTTCCTTACGTCTTTCTACTACTGCGTCCTGTAGCACTTTGACTACAATCCAGTCTTTCTCACTCTCTCTCTCTCTTCTTTGACCATTACAGAGCACCCGTAGATGCTGGACAGAAAATGGGCGGCGTCAAGCTGCTGGAAGGCGAAGAAGTCTTTGGAGTGGCGCACTTGTTTGCGTCCTTCAACGATACCTTTGTGCACGTGACGGACCTGTCGGGCCGTGAAACATTGGTGCGCGTGACTGGTGGTATGAAGGTCAAGGCTGATCGTGATGAGAGCAGTCCGTACGCTGCCATGCTTGCCGCGCAGGATGTTGCTGAAAAGTGTAAAGAACTGGGCTTGACGGCTCTGCACATTAAAGTCCGCGGAACGGGAGGCAACAAGAGCCGCTCGCCGGGACCGGGTGCTCAGAGTGCGCTCCGGGCTTTGGCACGTAACGGAATGAAGATTGGACGTATTGAGGATGTTACACCCATTCCTAGTGATAGTACCCGTCGCAAGAGTGGACGTCGTGGTCGTCGTTTGTAAAAAGTGCCGTGTCTACTGCAGAGACGGTTACTACTCGCCATCTAAAACAAACCAATACCTTACAGCACCTGCAGTCTCTCTTGAATTCTTGAGGAGACGGACGAATATGCGATTTAGACTGCTAGCAGGATTGTTGCGCTGTGCAGTCGGTGAACGTTTAGCTAATCTCGTATCGTATACTTACTGTAGCTATGTACTACCGGTAGTCCCCATCGGTATGCATTGACAAGCAATAAGCAATCCGCGTCGTCTCATCTCTCGATCGCCAGATGATTTGACAGTCCATACTGGTAGCCCTTTCCACTCGGGAGCAGAAGTCCCATTGTCGTTATTGTATGTACGGTACCGATAGGTTTCTGCTAGCTACCGGTACCGGGATGAGGCTGTCTTATTGGTTATTGGAGGTCTCTTTCCTTTGGTACATACGTACCGTGTACGGACGAGATGGATCCCACCAATCGCGCCTCTATCTGTTCCCGCCAATGGACAATGGAGGCCCTGGTCTATTTACCCTACCGGTACTCCGCTACTTCTACTGCATTGATTCGTTACTGGTGATGCTGTTCTTCCTTCCTGTCTGAACAGGCCTCGTAGGATCGCCTTACAGCACGTGTGGTGTGTCACCATCGAGAGCAGTCGACCATGGTGGCAAATGATATCTTAACCAAAGGTGTATTGATGTAATAAAGCTATTGCTTTCAAATGTTATGTCTAGCTGTTTATTATAACTGTAGTTGATAGTTAACGATGCCATTCATGTATAAAAGGGCCCTCTCTGATGACCGTGGTTCCTCTCGTATCAACCGTTGTTACCAGCAACCCCCCTCCATCAAGTCTTTCCTTTTGAAAGAGAGACTTCTCTCTCTCCAAATTCAAGCATATATTCTCGAAGCGGTTCCCCTACCCCTCTGTGATTGTCACATCCATTGTATTGCCTCTCTACGCCGTGTTCAGGGGAACTGTTCGATCGATCCGCTGTGTCGTCAAAGGAAAGTACCCGTCAAACGGTTGCCTGTTGCCCATTCTAGCACCTCTTCGGCCTCCATACCCTCCCTCCAACCCATCACTTACAAACGCAGGGTATGTATCACATCTAGATATCAAGCCTTTACCGCTGACTAGACGAAATAGGTCTTTCGTGGTCTCGACAAGGGACGGCCATTGCAGCTCACCATTCTCGTCTAAATGTCGTCAATATTTTTCAGTGCTCTTTCTCAGCCAGAACCAATCCCATTCCAGCACATCCGCTTCATACTCGTCTCCAAAGGTTCCAAAGATGATAACATGACGCCCATTTATTGCTTGGATGTACTCGGGGTCGTCAATTTCGTCAATGGCCATCGACGGTCTCGGTAGCAAACGGTCGTAGTTGAAGACTTAAAAGAATCTTTTAAGTCTTCCACTACTTTTAAGTTAAAAGAAGACTCAATATTCTTTTAACTACTTAAAAAGAAGATTGAGTCAATCTTCTTTTACTTACAAGGAGAACAGTCAGGCTGACGTGGATAGGATCTTGGCATGCTTGTCAAATATTATTGGCGAAGCGCCAGGAACAGGAGCGCTTTATTCTCTCAACGGCACGCCAGCACGAGAGGAAAAAAACGGTCACGAACAAAATGAAGTCACGATTCCGGATGTCCGCCTGACTTGGAGGTTGCTGGAGGTTCGCAAAAAAGATATTGCGTTACAGTATACAGTACCGGTATCCCTATAGTATCTTACAGCAACAGTAAAAGCGATCTTAATGTTATGCGAACCATCCCCTCTATTTCGTCGAGACGACACACAACGATCACATCGATAGTAAGCTAGAACACTTCACTCCACAATGAAAGTTACCTCCATTCTCCTCTTCCTCGCACTCTTGGCAGTTGCAGGCGCCCGCCTTGGCAACGAGGAAGATGACGATGGTATGCAGAGAAACCTGGTGAATGAAAAGGACAAGATCAAGGATGACAAGACCAAAGAAAAGAACCCAACACCGCCTTTTGCGACTGGGATTGCCCCTCTCGGTCCGGACGGTTCTTTGATTGACGGATACAAAGGTCCTACGTTTCACCTTCCGGACCTACCCGACCAAATCGACAGCAACAATCGCAAGTGGTTGATTGGCCTCAAGCCTGGCAAGAAGAACAAGGTCAAGTCGAAAATCAAAAAGGAAAAGATCAAAAAAGAGTTCAATCTGATCGATGTCCTTGCCGTGGAGACGTCCGTGGAGGAGGCAGAGGAGTTGGCCAACGACTCGGACATTGAGTAAGTCTAACACTACGTACAGACAAATGGTGGTCAAACCTGTCGAAAGCACAATGACACAAACTGACGCCCCTGCTTCTCTTGCACTTTTTGTAGATATGTGGAAGCGGACACTAAGGTCTCCATGGTGGCTACTTATGAGGGTAAGGCTCATCCTAGACTTTGAGAATACAGTATTTACCGTGTCCCGTATCCTATCTCACCTTCTTTCGTTCCTAACCTACTTTACAGGGGGTTGGGTGATGGGCGTTTCTCCCGATGGCGAGTGGGAGGCCTACGGTATCCGTCAAACCCAAGGTAACGCTGCATTGACAGACCACACTGAGCCCGGATACTGTAATGACCCCGACACGTTCAAGCTCGCAATCGTTGACTCAGGCTTTCGCGCGGACCACCCCGATAGTCCATGTGTGCCAGATGCTATTAATGGCGGCTACATTAATTGCATGGGAGCCGAATTCGGAGTGACGGATCCATGGGATGCCCCCGTCTACGCCTTCCACGGAACTCACGTGGGTGGTATTGCGGATGCGATCGGTGGTAACGCGCAAGGTGTCGTGAGCATGAATCCTGAGGGTAAGGGTATCTGCTATTTGTTTCCCCGCGTCTTTAACGAAGGAGGGGCCGGGGCGAATTGGTCCGCAATTTTTGCGGCTGTTGAATGGGCCGTCGCTAACGGTGCCAAGGTTATTAATATGTCCTTGAGTGGCAGCTACGCCCCTTATTCGGGACAGGCAATTTTTAATGCCATTGCGGCACAAGGTACACTGTCGGTGGCAGCGGCTGGCAACAGTGGAACCTGGCAGTATGAGTACCCAAGTAGCTACGATAACGTCATTTCGGTTGCGGCAGTCGATGCAAACAAGTGCGTACTCTTCTCAATGTTGTGAACCCACACAAAATAGTATCTCGATTACCTCTTTCTCACACTCTTCATCTCTTTTAATCGCCACCAGTGGTTGGGCTTCCTTTTCCACGTACAATTGGGCTGTCGATGTTTGTGCCCCCGGCTTGTCCGTCTGGGGCATGACCACCGCTCCTTACGCCGACGCCACATACGGACCGTACATGTATGCCAGTGGAACCAGTGAGTATCTTTCTCGATCGCATGGCGAATGTACTCTTGTGCCGCATTCACTCACTCGCTCACTTTTTCACAGGCATGGCCGCTCCTCACGTAACGGGTGCCATCGCCAAGGCTTGGTCTCGTTGCCCAGCGTGTTCAGCAAGTACCGTCGAAAGCTGCCTCGAGGACTCCGCCAAGCTCGAATCATTTATGACCCCTTACCTATATGCCTTTGGTAAAGGAGTTGTCAAAGCCGAAGATATGTACGACTGCTTGAACGGCATTTGCGGCTGCGACATGTAATATTTGTAATGAGATTTACATAGTCGTAAGCGCATACAAGCAAGAGAACCGAGACGATTGGCACGGGATACAACAAATACAGAATGACAGAAGATCGAATGAACGGAGAAAGTGACGTGAAAAGTGCGAACCGTACATACGAGTACCTAAATTAACGAACTAGTCCTTTAATTTCTTCGTGTAACAACGCGTCTAATATTTCCCTTTTCACGTTTAGTTTGACAACCTCTCTAGCTAGTCAGCCTCCTCTTCAGTTTCAGTCATGGATTCTTCGTCATCTCCTGCCTCGTCCCCTTCGGTTACACTCTCCTCATCCTCCTCTTCGTCATCATCTGGTGATGGCTGTGAGGCATGAGAAGCTACCGCTGGCTTGGTAGCCGCTTGATTCTTAGTAGATGCTCCCGCAGCTCCAACCTTTTCTAGCTCGGCTAAGAGAGTTTCACTCGCCCACCTACAAAATTCGGCCTCTCCCTTGCGCTCGTCTGTCATCAGATGATTAGAAAGATTTGTCACACTCGTCAGCGTCTTTTCAAAAAGTGGCGTGACGCTCCCCCGTCGTCCTTGCCGCAAATTTTCTCGTGCCAGAGCGGCAGTTTGACCAATGAGGTCCATGAGGTCATCAGTATTGTCGGAGCGGTGAGAAAGGTCTGGTACGACTGCTAGCAAGAGCTGTTCCAGGGCACTAAACGTATTACCGCGACTCATGTCAGCTACCACGGGTGGCTGCTTGTTGACCATGAGGTACAAAATAGCAATCCATTTTTCGTCGGGAATTTGATCGACGGCCGTAGTCAAAATAATGCGCTGGTAACACTCTAAACCGTGGCGTGAAACCTCAGGATCTGGAGACCGGCACACTGAATAGACTGCCACGGCCATATTTTGCCAAAAGTCTTGGTCTGGTGCAGCTATTAAAGGATCGACACTGACAGCATCCTTTCCCTCCTTGATCACCTTTGCTGCCTCGGCTTGCAACAATAAATCGACCTTATTACGGTACAACTTTTCCAGGCACAGCATGGCAGGGACAGTCAATGACATTTCCCCTTGGTAGAATCCTAAGACGAATCTGGTTAAAATACGTGCCAGAGCACCAGTGGCCTCCTTCGACATGGGTGGGCGATCGTCTTCGCTATTAACACTGGACTTGCTCTCTTCGAGGTCGGCGTTTGGCAAGGCATACTCGACGGTCGAAGCAATACCGTCAAATACAAAGACACGCGCAGAAGCATAATTTGCCAGCATGTCAAGTGTGTCCCCCATAAATCCCCATTCGTTCGCTGATTCAAAGTAATGGTAGCTCGCTCGGAGAATAATTGCAAGACCACAAGCCATGCGGTCTGCAATGTGCTTCATAAAGCTCTTGGGCAGTGTCATCATGAGGAGCATCAGTGAGGCTCTTAAACGAGGCCGAAGCTGTGAAATGTTGCGTACAAAATAGCTAGGTGAGTCTACGATTTTGCCAGCAAACACGATGCTTCATTCAGAGCGATAGACTTACCTCTGGAAGCTCATACAAATGAATGCTGCAACGAAGAATAGTGACGACGATGCGTTCGATAACAAACGGTGCAGGGACTTTCTTGTCTGTCACGCGGCCAAGGATGCTCTCGAACTTGTCGAGGAACAAGTTGAACAGCTCCGGGGCACGGTCTCGATTCGATAGTAAGGCTCGCGCCGCCAATTCGAGTGAAAATATGGCGTGCTGCTCCATAACTGGATCCTTCTTGTAGGGATATTGGTCGACCGTAGCCAGCAATGAACGAATAGTTTGCTCAGCTGTCGGCAGCTTGGTCGATCCCATCTGCACAACATTCTCAACATCAGCCGCTTCGGCGATAGCCAGCAGAACACGCGTATATTTAGAGAGTTCTCCCTTGTTCGGCGCAACGCTGCCGTCGTCTTCGGCCATGGAATCTTCCTCTTCAAGGGCCTTCGCATTCTTCTTGTCGAAAAAGGAGCGGAACCAACTTTTCTTTTTGTCTGCGTCTTGGTCTGACTGTGATCGGTAATATTCGTCAAGTTTTCTCTGCGAAGTCTTGGCAAACGAAGATAGAGGCAAAACGTTCCCGTTGCTGTCGGCAAAGTCATCCAAGTCAGACAACCCAGCAGGAAGAGCACGGGCGTCGCGAAGCGCGCAAAGGCACTCGATGAAAGCCGGCCAGGAGTCAGTCACTCGAGATGCGTACTTTCGCAGGAGAACAAAACTACAGTCCAGAGCCAGTAGCCCTCGGTTTGTAGCACTTCCAGCTATGTCGATATCGTTCTCGCCACTTTCGGAAGTACAAAGCAAGTCGTAGGGTATCGGCTGATCACTATCAAACGGATCATGTTCATCCTCTTCCGCCGTTTCTACCGACTCGACAGTACGATTGTTGGTAGATGCAACCGAGGCCCCACCATCAGTATTGGCATAATCCCATGTGACACAGCTAACTACGTAGTCGCGCCCCAGTGGTAGCAATTCTTTCAGAATATCGTCAACGATAGAATCCAACTCGAAAAATACGGCAATCTTGGCCATCTGCTGCATCCCTCTCAGTGCCTTGACAACCAAGGCATCATCCCAAGACCGCTTGAAAATACCAGGAAGACTCTTGAGTGCCCAGCTAGAAAGGACAAGAAACATTTCCTTGTCGTGCACCCCAGCGCGAGACATGTTTCGTCGTGCTCTCGCCGCCGGCGTAAAGAAAGGCGTTGCAACCTCTTCATTCTTCGACAAAACCTCTTCCCACGTTGCTCGGATATCCCCGTGCTCGTGCTTCTTCATGCATTCTCCCAGTTCTCGTCGAACTTGAATCTGGATATCTTTGATCTGACCATACAGTTCAGTCAAAAAGTCTTCGGGCAAATCGTCCCCTCCGTTAATACCTCGATTGTTACGGATGAACTGGACCAGCGTCATTCGGTTCTCTGACTTGATGGTAGGATTGTGCAGATCCGTGTTGAGCATAATCGTTGAAAACGACAAGACATAGACGGCGTCGGCGTTCTTAAAAAAGGTCGACTCGCCCTGTTGCTGAAAGAGTTCTTTGGAAAAGGCTTCCATGAGTCGATCAATACATTGGGCCTCACCCGGCAATCTAAACTTGGATAGAAATTTGCGCAAAGCTGCCGCGAACGTCATGCCAGTAAAGTCGAAATGTTCCACAAAGCGACTGCGAACAGACGCTTCCAATGGATACTTGTTGTCTGGCCCTTTGCTCAAATACAGGCCGAGCTGTGTCTTGTCGAGACCCGGTGTGGTATACAAAAGATTGGAGATTTCCGCCGGATCATCCATTTTTTCCAACAGCTTCTCCGCAACCGCCAACTCTCTCCATTCTTTCTTGATGGGTTCGGCGTTGAAGGCTTGTGCTAGCCTAAACATGGAATGCTTTTTCTGCTTCCGCGTGTGCAACTCTTCCAGATCTGATTCTTGACTCTCCCACTCGCGCTCTTCCTCTGATTTCACTTCACTGTAAGCCATGGACTCAATGTCGTCAAAGCTACTCATGCGACTTCCATACGAGCCAGTTCCACCTTGACACCGCCGAGCAATCGAATCCAGGACGGCCAAAATACCTTCCGTCGCGAGTCGTTCCAGGGCATTGACTGGAGCCGTATTGGGGTTGGCCAATGCTAGGGAACTTTCCGTCGAGACAACAGCCACGGGTGCTGTGGAGGAGCTACCATTGGCATTGGGCACGAGGACACCACCCGTCGCAACGGCTTCTACCGCCTTGGCACCTCCGCCACCATTAATGTTGTTGTTACTGCCGCTCGCGGGCCCGTGATTACTACCACCACCCTTTTTATTCGCTTGGCTAGGCTGTGCCCATCCAGCAGGAATGGCCGTTTTCCCCAAGGCTGCCACGACATGTTCGTACATATTTGTACACGCCACATCGCAATCGTAATTCAAGTACAAGTCTTGCATCAAGGCGGGTTCCTGACAAAACTCCAAGAGTGACTCCAAAGCAATTTCGCGTTGTTCTGGCGGCGCCGTGACTTGGGAAGTGTCCAAAATGCGCAGGTGCACCGAAGTAAAAAAGACTTCGAGAGGTACCTTCAAATGATTGCGAATCGATTGAAAGAGATTGAAAATAACGCGGAGCGTCAAGGACAAAATGACTTGATCGTCCGTCGTGGTCCATTGCAACAAGTATTTGCACAAGTCGTTTTGCAAGATCTCAATCTCGGCCGGCTGTAGATCTTCTCGGCATGTTTCCAAGGCAATGTTGACGGCTGTCAAGCTACTGACAGTGACGGACTCGTTGTGCATGGCCGGATTCAACAAGGCGGCCAGCTGCTGCAAAATATCACGACGCGCTTGCATGACGGGTTCGCCCGTTCCGGCAAAGACTTGCAAGACAATTTGCGAGAGTGAGTCCACGGCGGCCGACTTTAGCAAAGGCGAGGCCCTGCTGGCACGATGAGAAACGTGCAAGCACGTGTCCAGCAAGCCCACCACCAAGTCGGCTTGAATCAAATTGATGCTCTGCAAGGAACATCGCACCACAAGAGCTGACATTTCCAAGAGCTTGAGCACGACCTGTTCATCGTCATGGCGCCGTCTCGTAGAACTGGTGGGTGCTGTACTCGTTCCAGCAGCAACCATGGCTTTTGAAGTCCGACGCTGATTCGGTGCTTCGTCCGCCGGAGATTCTTCAAAGGTGCAGTTCAGCAAGGCATTTGCGATTTCCGTCATGCCTGCAGCCGCATTAAACGAATCGGGCACCAAAAAGCCGTAGATGAGAAACTTGTGTAGTGCCGACAAGGCAGCACCCGTCACGGGAGCACTGATCTCGCGCCCCGTCACGGCGGCACAAAAGACTGGCAAGTACATCATGGGATCGAGTGGATGTTGTTGTGCCATGGCAGCACTACTCATGCTCACCGACACTTCTGGTTCCCATTCCGACAGAGCCGCGTGCAAGTCTTGAAAGTGTTGTACGACGGGGTGGTGCTGTTCCTTATCTTCGAGTATTTCTTCCCGAAAGCGACTGGAACTCACGTAGCGCTGATCGCCGCGAAACTGACAAAGAACATTGTGGATCTCGCCCTTGATGACTCGAACTGCCGTTTCCGGCTGGACCAAGAGGGCAGTGGTCGTTCCTTGTGTAGGTGTTTGGACAGCTATGCTCACGAGTGGAGCAGCCGTGCGTCTAGGACTACTTGAGCCGTTAATGGAAGACATTATGGATTTCGTCGCGTCGGTCTTTTTCGCCTTTTCTGTCACGCCGCCGTCGACAGACACTTTCTGAGTGCTGCTATTGTTATTGCTACTTCCTACGCTACCTCCGCTACTTCCGTTCAATGATAGTGGTCTCGTAGCAATCATCTTGGGGGCCATGGAGGGGGGAGGGAAAGATCGAGGCGCCGCGATGCTTCGATTAGAGGTGTTTCGACTATCCAACATTGTCTGTTTGTAAAAGCCCAGCAAAAACTGCTTCCGCGCAAAAGGCCCAAGGACGAGAATGACTCGAAATAATTAATATGCAAACAAACGGTCATTATAAATACTGTCTAAGTAAATGTACTTGTTTCACGTGGTGGTCGTTTACATGACGTGGAAATGAGTCTGTGAAGCTCCTTGGGATAGTCACGGTCACAACGAACACAACGGGTATCGTATGTACACGTCGACGAAAGCGACGTAGAGTACGTAGAGTACGTAGGTACTAGGAGCTACCGCTACAGTAACTAGACTTACACTCCCGGCGTACTACTGCAGTTACTCTAGTAGTCTAGCAGATGATATTGCTGCGCTGTAGGAGGCACCCAACAAGCTCTGGACTGGATATGCAATCGCCTGGACAAGAACGTCGAGGGATGCAATCGATGCGAGAGCTGCTGCGAGGAAGTGCTGCAAGAAGTAACAAGGAAGACACTGCTGGATGTCAAGCCAATGCTGCGCTACCTAGCTTAGAAATTTCGATCTTACATCATTTAGCTACTTGCTAATAGAGACGGAAAATAACACAAAATTAGTAGCGTCTAGCTATAGTCTCTGCATTCATAGATTCTGCAATGTTTATCCCTACCATGTGTCAATCCTCTTCCGTCCCTTCCCACTCTTATCAATGTCTCGTTGCACGTCTCAATTATCACCTTATCGAATGCGTCTGCGAGTCCCCGACGCTA
>Ga0307978_1002323_pt1 | contig 13492 bp, 8 predicted proteins | sample OrgLakmetage1056_FD_203151 | JGI IMG/M metagenome (GOLD analysis project Ga0307978, IMG submission 203151) | Saline water microbial communities from Organic Lake, Antarctica - #1056 | ecosystem: Environmental > Aquatic > Non-marine Saline and Alkaline > Saline | place: Antarctica: Organic Lake...
CTTCGAGAGAAGGCAACTCAAGACCGTCCTCGAGCTCACTCGCGACAACGATCGGAGTAACAACGTGGTAGAGGAGGATCGAGGTGAGGGTATCCTTGCCTTCGGGACTGACCAAAAAGTTGACAACTTCTTCGGGGAGCTTTCCAAAAGCTGAGTTGGTCGGCGCGAGAAGGGTAAGCTCACCAGGGCCCGCGAGGGCATCACCAAGACCGGCAAGGCCAACAAGAGCAAGGAGCGTACTCAGGTCGCTGTCGGCAACAACGCGGTCAGTGATACTGTTGAAGACCCAGCTTGGGGTCAAGACACCGTCAATCTTGTGGACAACACCGTTTTGAACGTCGTTATTGGCATCAACAATCTTGTTACCGTTCACAGCGGGTGGCAGCGTGATAGTTACAGCCTCACCATTGCCAGCTCCCACAACAAGACCGTCGGACAAGTCACCAGCGAATGCCTCTCCAACGAAGACGTGGTAGAACAACAGGTCCTGAAGGTGTGGAATGAACTCGTCGTTGGTCAACAACAGATTCAAAAGCTCGACTGGGACCTTGCCAAAGGCATCGTCGGTGGGAGCAAAAAGAGTGAAGGGACCAGGGAGCGACAAGGTATCGACAATTCCAGCTCGCACGACGGCAGCAGTTAAGGACGCCAAATCAGGTTCACCAACAACATACTCGACGAGAGGAGGCGGAGGAGACAAGACGGTGTCGACCTTGTGGACGACGCCATTCGTGGCCAAGATGTCAACTTCGACAACGGACGACATGTCGAACATCACGGTCTCACCAACCGAGACAGTAACACTGGGTCCAAGAAGACTAGGCAGCTCGGCTCCATCCTCCAGTTCTCCGGACGTGTAGATCCCAGTGAGTACATGGTAAGTAAGGATTTGAACGAGTCTCTCACTTCCTTCTGGGCTAGTTAAGAACTCAACCTTTCCAGGAGAAAACTTTTCAAATGCAGAGTTGGTGGGGGCAAGCAAGGTGAGCTCGGCCGGTTCGGGGATCGCAATACCAGCGATGCCAACAAGAGCAAGAAGAGTGCTCAAGTCGCTGTCAGCCACAACGCGGTCCGTGATGCTGTTGAAGACCCAGCTAGGAGCCAACACACCGTCGATCTTGTGAACGACACCATTTGAAGCCTCAATGTCAGCATCAACAACCTTGTTACCGTTGATAGCAATAGGCGGAAGAGTCACAGTCAAGTCCTCGCCATTCAAAGCTTCGACGACCAAACCATCGGACAAGAAAATGGCCAAGACTTCGACTCCCAAGACGTGGTAGAGAAGCAAATTTTGAAGGTGGGGAAGGAACTCGTCGTTCGTCAACAAAGTCTCCACCAAATCAGACGGGAGGGCACCGAAAGCAGCGTCGATCGGGGCGAACACAGTCAAGGGACCAGGACCAGATAGAGCCTCCACGAGTCCAGCGCGGACGACGGCAGCCGTCAACGCAGTCAACTCAGAGTCGCTCACAACAATCTCAACAAGATTTGGAATAGTAGGACCAGGGAATTCCAAGACTTCGTCAATCTTGTGCACGACACCGTTGTTCGTAAGGATATCAACAGCAACGACATCCGCGTTGTTGAACTTGACAGTATCGCCAACGGAGACAGTGACGACGCGGCCTTCGAGAGAAGGCAACTCAAGACCGTCCTCGAGCTCACTCGCGACAACGATCGGAGTAACGACGTGGTAGAGGAGGATGGATGTAAGAGTATCCTTGCCTTCGGGGCTGACCAAGAACTCGACAACTTCTTCGGAGAGCTTCCCGAAAGCTGAGTTGGTCGGTGCGAGAAGAGTGAGCTCGCCAGGGCTCGAGAGGGCATCACCAAGACCAGCAAGACCAACAAGAGCAAGGAGAGTGCTCAAGTCACTGTCAGCCACAACGCGGTCTGTGATACTACTGCTCACCCAGCTGGGAATCAAAACACCATCGATCTTGTGGAGAACACCATTTAAAGCATCAATGTCAGCATCGACAACCTTGTTGCCGTTGACAGCAATAGGCGGAAGAGTAACAGTCAAAATTTCTCCGTTAAGGGCCTCAGCGACCAAACCATCAAACAGGTCAATGGCAAAGACTTCTCCTGCCAAGACGTGGTAGAGGAGAAGGTCGGCAAGATGGGGGATGAACTCGTCGTTTGTCAGTAACAACTCGAGAAGATCAGAAGGGACGGCACCGAAAGCAGCGTCGATCGGGGCGAACAAAGTCAAGGGACCAGGACCAGACAGAGCCTCCACGAGTCCAGCGCGGACGACAGCAGCCGTCAACGCAGTCAACTCAGGGTCGCTTACAACAACCTCAACAAGATTTGGAGAGAGAGCTTCCGCCGGGAACTCCAAGACTTCGTCGATCTTGTGCACTACCCCGTTGTTTGCAAGGATATCAACAGCAACGACAGTCGCGTTATTGAACTTGACAGTTTCGCCAATGGAGACAGTGACGACGCGGCCTTCGAGAGAAGGCAACTCAAGACCGTCCTCGAGCTCACTCGCGACAACGATCGGAGTAACAACGTGGTAGAGGAGGATCGAGGTGAGGGTATCCTTGCCTTCGGGACTGACCAAAAAGTTGACAACATCTCCAGGAAGCTTTCCAAAGGCCTCGTTGGTAGGCGCGAGAAGGGTGAGCTCACCAGGGCCCGCGAGGGCATCACCAAGACCGGCAAGACCAACAAGAGCAAGGAGCGTACTCAGGTCGCTGTCGGCAACAACGCGGTCAGTGATACTGTTGAAGACCCAGCTCGGGACCAAGACACCGTCAATCTTGTGGACAACTCCGTTCGAAGCATCAATGTCAGCATCGACAACCTTGTTGCCGTTGACTGCAATAGGCGGAAGAGTAACAGTCAAAGTTTCTCCGTTAAGGGCCTCGGCGACCAAACCATCAAACAGGTCAATGGCAAAGACTTCTCCTGCCAAGACGTGGTAGAGGAGAAGGTCGGCAAGATGGGGGATGAACTCGTCGTTTGTCAGTAACAACTCGAGAAGATCAGAAGGGACGGCACCGAAAGCAGCGTCGATCGGGGCGAACACAGTCAAGGGACCAGGACCAGATAGAGCCTCCACGAGTCCAGCGCGGACGACAGCAGCCGTCAACGCAGTCAACTCAGGGTCGCTAACAACAATCTCAACAAGATTCGGTTGTTCCACAGGGAACTCCAAGACTTCGTCGATCATGTGCACAACACCGTTGTTGGCGAGAATGTCAACTTCAACGACAGCGGCGTTATTAAACATGACAGTATCACTAATGGAGACACTTACGACGCGGCCTTCAAGGGAAGGCAACTTAAGGCCGTCTTCAAGCTCGGAGGAGACAACGATCGGAGTAACAACGTGGTAGAGGAGGATGGATGTAAGAGTATCCTTGCCTTCCGGGCTGACCAAGAACTCGACAACCTCTCCAGGAAGCTTTCCAAAAGCCTTGTTGGTGGGAGCAAGCAAGGTGAGCTCACCAGGGCCCGCGAGGGCATCACCAAGACCAGCGAGGCCAACAAGAGCAAGGAGAGTGCTCAAGTCGCTGTCAGCCACAACGCGGTCCGTGATGCTGTTGAAGACCCAGCTGGGAGTCAAGACACCGTCGATGATATGGACAACACCGTTCGACACATCGTTGTCAGCGTCAACAACCTCATTTCCATTCACAGCTACAGGCATAAGAGTGATGATCAGTTCTTCACCGTTCAAAGCTTCAACAATCAAGTTGTCAGACAAATCCTTCGCGAAGAACTCGCCAGACAAGACGTGGTACAGGAGCAAATCTTGAAGGTGCGGGATGAATTCATCATTGGTCAACAACAGTTCAACGAGCTCAGCTGGGACGGCACCAAAGGCATCGTCATTGGGAGCAAACAAGGTCAAAGGACCAGGGCCGTTCAAGGCGTCCAAGAGACCAGCGCGTACGACAGCGACAGTCAAGGACGTCAGATCCGGATTGCCAGCAACAAACTCGGCAATAGTTGGCTCGGGCGGAATCAATAGTCTGGTAATCTTGTGTAGAATACCATTATTCGCAAGGATGTCGCCCTCGTCAACCGAAGCACAGTTTACAGGGTTTTTCATACCCATCCCCTTCTTGGCCAACTTGGACATCTTTCCCTTCTTTCCCATGACTTTCATCATCCCCCCTTTGTTAGAGCCTTTACCGTCACTACCTTTTCCGCCACTACCTTTTCCACCACTATCTGAGCCAAGGTTTCGAAGGCCTCGGGTAGCAGCCGAAGTGGACCCCAGCGTGAGAAACGCAGTTAAAAAGGAGAGCCTCATGCTGCAAAGTTGAATCTTTACAGGAGGAGTACAGTTTTGTGAGTTGCTTCGGCTCGATTTGCTGTTTTTTTTGTTCCCCTTTGAGTTGCCTGTCGCGATTTGCTTCTTTTTGGTTCCCCGTGTGTTTCCAAGATTTTTCATTCCGTAAGTATTTTGCTCAACGGACTAATTACTTAATTTACAAAAAATTCTGTTGACAAACGTACTTAGACTTTGATCGGTTAAGGGATCCAATATATCAAACATCGAGTATGGATGCGAATATGAAAATTTCTCGATCGAAATTTTGCGCTTTTTTCCAAAAAAATCGGAGAGATCTTGGCGAAGGGAAGGTGATAAATATTTTTGCGTAACGCGACGAATTCATCGAGTCATTATTTAGGTAATTAGCCAAAAAATTGTTTCGAGATACTGAGTATAAAATCAATTTGAGAACAAAAACGTCAAGGACCACGCATTTCAGAAAATACTATACAAAATCGCGTATCAGCTTCTCGACATGCAATATTATATAGTAATAATATTATTACAGTACGGCATCACTGGAAGAACAACAACAAACTCTTGCAAGGCCGACCCTTACCGGTACGGTTGGACGAGAACGAGAACGAAACTGCTGTTTGGTTTCGTTTTGGTCGAAAATTTTCTACCGATCCTTACGGTTTGACGAAAACGAAAAAGCTCCAGCAGTGACGTGGTGCCCTTTTTGGCGGGAACCTGAAATCGGTACAAACGCTACGACAGGTAAATCAGATTGTAGTCTACTGTCGCGTACTCGATACACCTGCTGTAGAAAAACGTATCAATTAAAGTGTATAAAATAGTGCAACGCCTCTTACCCTATAGTATTACAGTACGGTATATTTTGCTGGCATGAAAATTTAATTGAAGGGTTTGTCGCCAATCGAAGATGGTTTACCGGTAGATGGTATTTTGACCGACATTGTACTGGATCATGGGCTACCAGGGGCCGAGGGAGTACCAAAATACTGTAGCTACAACAAACCTCGAGCCAGCCTATGAGGGGAGATTGCCAGCTTTGATTCACCTGTGACAAGATCCATTCCATTGTCCTTGACAAAGTGCCAGTGCTTGAAATATGTTTCAAGCAAGAGCGCCAATTGCCAGTGGTTGACACATGGTTCCAGTGTGAACGTATTGTCTTCAACCCTGATATATAAGGATCATTAGCAGCACTATGTGCATCTGTATGGATTCAAGGAGAGGCTTGCAGGGTGTGCATGAAGTGTCCTTGCATCTTTCACCATTGTGAAAGCCTATTTCATCCGGTTTTTGTTGCTTTGCTGCACCCACGACAAACCAGAACCCGCTTCAGCCCGCACTCAGTGTCCTTCCTAGCATCTCCGCAACACCAGCCCGCTCAGAACTTACCACCGGACTTGATCCCCACCTCTGTCACCCGCCAGGACAATCTCCTAGTCTATAAAGGGCCCGCATATCACCGCCTCTTACCTCGCCCAGCTCCTCCCCTACCGCAACAACCCCAGAGTCTCCAGGAACGCCTTGACTCCTTACCAACTTAGAAGCACCACTACATCTCCGACTGGCAGGGCACCAACCAGACCGCTCTGCAACTCCAACACAGCTTAGCAAATGGGACCCTCGCCACATACCTTGGAGCTTCAGCCAACTTTGCGGGTGCGTTCCGGTGGAGCCTCCGTGACTCTGCCAACAAAAACCTACCCACGATTGAGGGCAGAGGATGCACCGGTCACAACAGACGCAACACTAAGCACCATTAGATGTATGCAGCCAGCCTTCTCGGTGCCTGCATCGCACTTCAGACACTTATACTACACACCCAGCACCACGTCCCAATTCCACCGGTTGACGAACTCTCTGTCCCGGTCTACAGTAACAACCCCATGATCACCACCCGCCTCAGAGCCTTTCGCCAACCCAACTTCCACGGGTGGCTTGACAACAACTACGACCTCTTCCTTCAGATACGGCACGCCATTCCTGACCTCCCCGCTCTGATGGGTACCACTGTTCTCCCTCCCACGTCCGGCGATGACGATGAAGAAGAGTTTGAGAACGAAGATGCCCCAGATGACGGCCACCACTCCAGGATCAAGACGCTAACCTCCAACTCATTCCTAAGAGAGTCCTCAACGGACCCCACCACTGTCCTCCCCAATCCACCCAGACCGTCCATCAACGGTCCCCACGGCCGCCTCACTAGAGACATGCCCCAGTATGTGCGCAACGCCTCACTAGAGACATGCCCCAGTATGTGCGCAACGCCGGCGTCTGGCGCCTACAAGCAGCTTACCCACTGAAGAAGAACCCAACATGGACCCGCCAGGTCTTTGACAGTGTGGATTGGTTCAACCATGGCGACTCACTTCGTTGACTAGCGAACCCCAACCAGATCCGCGCAATCAAGTTTATCAACCGCTGCCTCCCGACTCACGAAGCACTCCACCTGCGCCAGAAGCGCAACGACGGTCACTGTCCCAACTGCACCAAACCAGTCAAAGCCGACGATCACGTCTTCCGCTACCCCCACCCAACTATGCAGGACAAGCGCGCCAGCGAACTCAAAACCTTCCACGATACCCTCAAGGACACCGCCCACACTCCACGATGGATCCGCCAACCAATAGTACACATCATTGAACTCTGGCTAGCCAACGCGCCGCTTATCAACGTCAGCACTACAATCCACAAGCCTCACAACATCACCACAGTGCAACGCACACTCCTTTACGCGGCCATTCAAGAACAGGGTTGCATTGGCTGGGACAGCTTTGTCAGGGGCCGCATCAGCACAAAATGGGCCAAAGCCATTGCAGCCCGCTACCAGGCGGAAGACCGCGAGTACTTCCAACAACACGACTGGACACGCCGGTGCATCCGCTCCCTGTGGACTCTATTTGAAAACCTTTGGCTCACCCGCAACTCCATTCTACACAGTGTGACACTCACCGAACAGCAGACCAAGAAAAAGCAAGCGCTTGTCGCCGAAATACAAGACGCCTTCCTCCACGGGCACTACCAACTGCACCCCAATGATCTCACCCTCCTGGATCGCACGAGTGCGCATCAAATTCTCGACAGTACCTTGCAATACCAAGAGAAGTGGCTCGCATCCTTCCACCAGGCTCGCCGTTGATGGCTTGCCATCGAGGACGGTCGTCTGCTGAACCCAATCGATTGGAGACCAAATGCTCCCAACAATCGGGACCCCCATGTCCAAACGCGCCTATATCGATATTTCCCGCGCACTACCCAACCCCCTGAGCCAGCTCCGGACACAATGGCATAGCTAGACTGGAGAATCGGCACAAGGGCCACAGACACTCGGGAACTGCTCCGGACATAGTGGACGTCTCCTCGACTGGAGTAGCACAACAAGTCAGTATGAGTCGCCTTTGAGGGCGTGCTCCCTCCTAGGCCGCGAGTGCGACTGCAAAGATCTAGAATGTTAGACTGTAACAGCGTACTATAAAATTTTACTTGCATCATCATACTAGGAAGTTCGAGTCAGTCAACGAGCAAGCGTCATCTTCTTGATCAAACACGCCGACACCATCAAAAGCGACCTGTCAGCCATTCTCCTTCATGACATCTGTGCGTCAAAATATGCAAGTCAAGAAGGCCATCATCAATTTTTGGCAAGCGCCGGATAACTATTTTCTGTCAAGAAGTGGAGGGCGGCTCAGAGGACCGTGTTCTATCTTCCAAATTCATGTCTTGCGATGCATTTGCCAACTCTCCTTTGGCTTAAATGGAGAGAGTCTGATAGAGAGGCAGGAGATTAGTAAAGTTTGGCACTACCAGCAAACTCATTGCTGTCCTTCCTTGTCGTCCAACCAACAAATTCACCACTGCTTTAATAGTACGACAGTATCGTCCCCTCTAAAAATGCAATGCAATTCCCTTAGCTGGTCATACATATTCCCCATAATTCTTGGATGCGTCATCGCGTCTATACCTGTTGCTCATCATCAATCCTTCCGATTGGATGGCTGTTCACAAGAACGAATTAACATGAAATCCAGACTGTATTTATCACAACTTCAATTTTTTCTTGAATGGTTGTTACATGTCTTCTATCTGATATCTAGAGCCTGCTCCTGGAATATGAACAATCACCTCTGTTCCACGTGACTGTTCACACATGCTTGCCATTAACTAGGTTCTACATACAGTATTGGGTTTGGAGTATTAGGATAGCTCCCCCAAGTCGGTCGAAACCACTTTAAAATCTAGAGACGCCTTTGCATGTTGCTATTTCGTTGGCGCCGATGTGGACTTTGTAGTAAACAAGAGCGGCCCCATCTATCTCTCGTAACTGGTAATCCATCTGTGATAATGCATACTGCATTTCAAATTGACTTTGGAGCGTGCATTCGGATGTTGTCTGGGTCTCCGTGTTGTGAACAGAGCAGAATCAGGCGATCAAATACGGCATACGGCAGACCAGCATTTTTGTACTACTGTATTCCAACAGTACACAGAAGAATACATACAAGAATACGAAAACAGCAGCAACAACAACTAAGCAACTCATCATAATAATATTAGTATCAGCACCTAACCTACCTACTGTACCAGGTACTACGTACGGTACCTGGTACGGTACTGTGACTAGACTTCGTACAGAATGAAAAAAATCGACGCTTTCGCGGCTTTCGCGGCGAAACGCACGCCGGTTGCCTCCAATAATGACTACTAATGACTAATGACTCGAATTGACCGAATCCCGACAGTACTGTATTTTCCATTCGACTTTCTGATCGTGTGCTCTTACAGTTGGGTTGCTCAAGCAGGGACACTAGCTACGGTACCGCTAAATGGCAGCAAAAAGCGAAAGAGCCGCTCCCATTCATTTACTGATTGCACAGTGTAGGTTGCCTCAAGGAATAATAATAATAATGATCTCCTACGCGGGATGCCCACCCATGTGGAAGTCAAAGATGCAGACGGAGATAGCACTGTCCAGCACCGAATCAGAGGTCATTGGTCTATCGGAGGCACTCAGGTCGGTGATCCCTCTCATGGATCTAATGAAGGAGCTCAAGGGGCAAGTATTCCCAATCACAGAGTCGATTCCGAAGATGTTTTGCAAGGTCTACGAAGACAACAGCGGCGCATTGGAGATCGCAACCGTGTTCAAGCTTCGACCACGCACCAAGCACCTCAATACACGATTTCACCATTTTCGGCAGTATCAAGAGAGGGGAGAGATTGAGATACTCCCCATCAATACGACAATGCAAGTCAGCAATATCTTGACCAAGCCATTGGAGCTAGCATCGTTTGTTTGCCACAGGCTTGCAATGATGGGATGGTAAACAGAGATTGAGAGAAGGAGTGTCACAATAATGGCACCGTACAGACGCTACCAGCACAGGGGCCCATCGTGGAATGAAATCACAACCATGACGGAGCCATTTCCCTGTTCAACCACCATTACACAACGCGCTACATGTTCGTACCAATGTCTCATCGAGTGCATTTGGGACATTAGGCAAAACCTATCCCGCGGCATCCGGAAATGCAACTACATTTTTATAAGCCTTCATAAGCCTCCACGATCAAGTCAGGGATCCATCAAGATACAAGAGGCACATCCAAGAGTCTTTCTCGGCGGCACGATCAAAATGGCACGATCATGATCGGATTCATAATTCATGAGCAGCTTTCGCTCTTAGTTGCAGACTAATATTATAAGCTCACAATTACGCAAAAGCTTTGTTGATTGTCATAAAGCCCGATTCTCAGAGTTCCACAGCTAGAGGATTTCAACACCCGAGTTGTCGCAGTACGTGATGGCTTGTAGTGATGTCGAGTAGGGTTTTCCTCGATATTCTTCGTGTCGGACCAGAAAAAGCAAAATGGAGATTCGACCATATGCCTCTGCTCGATGCGAGCTCATGGGTTGGCCTCGTGCTAATCCGCTGTTCTGGACTAAATTCGTTTTTGGCTCCATGTTGCTAGCTATTGCCCATCCAAACGATCCGTAATTGTCTTTGTTGCCACCGTCGCCGACTCCCAGTATTTTTGTTCCTTCTTGGTTAATAATGTTGTCCCATTCGGGGAATATTACCACACTCAAAAGCAAATCTCGTTCCCATGCCGGTAATGTTTCGATGTATGCCCAGAATGGAATTGCAGGTTTGTCATGACCATGCTGGTTTGCTGTTGTTGACTCCTCGTCATCCTGCTGGGACTCGTGATCATCGTCTTTGGATGCATCCTCTTTGCTGGACTCTTCGTCTTGTTTGCGAAGGTTGGCACGCAATTCCTGGTTCAATTCGCGTATGCTCCACGAGATTCCCGCGTGATGTCTGGATTTATTTCCTCTTTTGCTCGTTTTCTCTGGATAATAGTCAACTGGTTCTCTATCTTGGGGAGATTCCGATCAATCAAGCTCTCGATCTGCGAGTTCTAAGTGTCTACGATGTTATTTCAGTACTGTGTACCTGTTCCATTGCAGTTATCCCGTTCTGTGCTGCACATGAATGCTGTTGTTGGTGGAGCTGTAATATGCTGCCCATGTTCTCCTTGTTAGATTTGTCCAGTTGCCGAGTGGACAATGCAGTTGATGAACGCTTTTCTGTGTTGTGTACCTTTGAAGGAACTTCCTCCAACAATGTCAATTGAGACTGCACCATTGATGTTTTTGACCATAAATCTTTTTGGAGTTCCGTTCCAAGTGCATTGCTAACATCAGACAACGTCTCGACTTGCAGGAAGAGTCGCACTCGATTGATTTGTATTTCTTCGTTTGTGTACTCGCCGTACTGTAACGCATCCTCCATCAGTATTCTGTCTCGTGTGCGTCTGAATTGTACTGTGTACACATTGGGTATGTAAATCGCTAGGTTCGACGCACTGAGGAAGTCTTGAAGCGCGATAAACCAGTCTCCTTCCGCATGAGGTAGCTTTGATGTGTCTGGATATTCTAGAACTGCATAACCGGTCCCAGTTGTCACTTGAAACCACTGATATGTCACCCACATATTTTTTCCCACAATTCCTTAATGTCGCATGTTTCTGATGAAATGTTGAGCCTGCTGTGACCCTTGTTCGATATATAGATGTCGAATCCCGATACCTCCGTATCGTGTTGGTCCGAAAACGACTTCCTTGGGCATATTCTGATTGTGTACCCATTCCTGACAGAAGCGCCAGCACTGGTGCTCCTTGCATTTTTGATAATTCTTTTTCTGTGAACGTCGTGACCGGTAGGCTGTACCCCATGCTGCTGAGATAGACTGACCGATACAGTACGGTGGCGTCCGATCGAGTGAGACTGCCTGCAGAAATAAGTTGTGCCATTTTGCTTGCTTTCGTTTGAAGTCGCTCGCGTTCTCCTGCATTATTGCCCGATGGATTCTCCATTACGCCCAATGTTTTATGAGAATTGTGACAGTCGCGGTGTGTGATGGTTTCGTTGTTTTGTGTTTCACTTTGTCTAAGAACAATTTGTCTAAGAACAATTTTGTTGTACTGTTGCAGCTCCAGAAAAGTAGCTAGTCGTGCTTTTCCTTCTTTGCCGAATTTCCATTGTAAAATATAGTAAAGACATTTGTCGAGTTCCAATCTTCCACCTGTTGCATGTAGAAGTTCTTCCCACCATTGAGCTCCTGCCTGTAGTTGTTGTATTTGTATTGCTGGTGATTCCTCGGCATGATTGAGATTCTCCATGCTTGCTTCGAAGGTGTTCTGCCATAGAGTGGTGTTGTCAACGAGGTTGCCTCAAGGAATATACAGTACTAACACGAGTCTTCAGTCGTATTGGCACCGCCAACGGGGACTCGAGCTGGAGAGACCTGTGCATACCGTGGTACGGAGGATGCTTGCTGGATTCAGTAGTGGCTGGACCTTGCTGCTTCTCGACCTTGACGGCTACTTTCTTTCCAACTTCTTGGCTATGAACGAAGTTCGAAAATGACTATTGCAGAAAGCTGTACTATTCTGCAGCAATAAACGCAATAGGCAAGCGGGTGGTAGTAAAATATAAAAGTTCAGACCAGCCACCACCTACTTCTTTAAATTTATCTCCTCTTTAGCTTTGCACCGATCTTAAGAGCCCGAAACACTGCAATAGAAGCACTCGCCAGCTCCGGTCACTTCAGGATTGCAGTAGAAGGTGGTGTGGTGACCGTTCGAAAGTAAATATCTCCAGCTAACGTCGGCAGTGGCAGTGGTAATCATGTTTTCTTAATGGAGTCTGCATCTGCTCGTCTTGCTCCCGACCAAGTTAATATTGTTGTTGCTAGTGTCGACGGACACATGGCAGACAAGCAAGTGCGTACGAGTTCAATGGTTGCGCGAGGGACTCCAAAAGGGAGGTCATCGTGACCCGTTGGTACGTTAGTTGGAGCAACATCTGGTGTTGTTGCTCACTCTCTAAAGTAGTTGTCCTTTCACGCATTACAACCACCAATCGCTCTACAGTACTATTATCAGTTCCAACAGCATACTTAACATTGTTTATCAGACCCAGGGTTTGTGGTATTGCATCGAAATTTGTCGATTAAGCGAGATATTGACGATAAACGCTGACAATTCTCCGGCGCAGATCGAGTGCAACGAGGAGACGATTTGAAGGAGAATACGAGCTCTAGCAGCTCGTAGGTCTTCAGAGCCACAAACATGCCAATCCAAGAGGAGCACCAACCGCAACAATGGAGAGAGAGTTCATTGTGTTGTCTTCCCAGCCTTGTTACTTCGTACTAAGTCTTCGTAAGACATCTCTTTGAGCTCCCGTCCGCCCGCCCCTTTGCGGTTTCAGCCAATCCCACGGGATTGACTGAGCTATCACTTGGAGATAGGTTTGTGTGTGCTCTTGGCGGCTCTGCCGCCAAACAGCCAACAACCAATCACATCTCACTAGCAGTTAGCATCTATCAGGCTTTGTCCTCCCACCGGGGGCAGGGTTCACGACAGCAGTTGAGCGACGGGGGGCAATTGAGGGTCTTGGCCATCGATTGCGAAGGAGCGATCTTTTGACAGTAAGTCAAGCGCTCAAGGTACAAGAGGTACAATACAAGGCAAGTTCAAGGAAGATTAGCTACCTTCACGACTCAAAACGGAGAAAAGAAAGTACTTTCGTTGGTACGTTAAGTAGTCTACAATGGCAGAGGCCGGAGTAGCACCAGGGGCGGCAATCAATGACGCGGAAGGTGAGAACCTTGGTGCCGATCAGGAAATTCCGCAGCAACAGGCGCAAGGAGAAGT
>Ga0307978_1002327_pt1 | contig 13474 bp, 10 predicted proteins | sample OrgLakmetage1056_FD_203151 | JGI IMG/M metagenome (GOLD analysis project Ga0307978, IMG submission 203151) | Saline water microbial communities from Organic Lake, Antarctica - #1056 | ecosystem: Environmental > Aquatic > Non-marine Saline and Alkaline > Saline | place: Antarctica: Organic Lake...
AGCGCTTCTTCATACAATGGCAGAGCCTCGTCCGGGCGGCCCAGTTTGTCATAGGTGGTCGCCAGATTGTTCAGGCTAGCGGCATAGTCCTCGGCCCAGCGCTCCGGTGACGATTCATAGCCCTTGCGACAGATCGTCAGCGCTTCTTCATACAACGGCAGAGCCTCATCCGGACGGCCCAGTTCGTTATAGATGGCCGCCAGATTGTTCAGGCTACGGGCATAACCCTCGGCCCAGCGCTCCGGTGACGATTCATAACCTTCGCGGATGATCCTCAGCGCTTCCTGTTCTAGCGGCAGAGCCTCGTCCGGACGACCCAGTTTTTTATGGGTACCCGCCAGATTGTTCAGGCTTGTGGCATAGGCCTCAGCCCAGCGCTCCGGTGACGATTCATAGCCCTTGCGACAGATCGTCAGCGCTTCTTCATACAATGGCAGAGCCTCGTCCGGGCGGCCCAGTTTGTCATAGGTGGTCGCCAGATTGTTCAGGCTTGTGGCATAGGCCTCGGCCCAGCGCTCCGGTGACGATTCATAGCCTTCGCGGCGGATCGTCAGGGCTTCCTCATGTAACGGCAGAGCCTCGTCCGGACGACCCAGTTTTTTATGGGTACCCGCCAGATTGTTCAGGCTACTGGCATAGGCCTCGGCCCAATCACCAAGCTCTGAGGTTCTTCCAGTCATTAGTCGATGCCAGTAGCCTCTTAGCGCTAATAAAAAACGCCACTTCTCTACCCTCAGTGCCTCGTCACCCGATGGGCCATCATTTCTTTTTGTTGACTGTGTCTCAAACCACTCTTCACCGGCCGTTTCAATTTGCTTCACCAGCGCCCGAATTCCTTGCTTCAAGGCCGGTAATTCGGGATACACCCTGTCGATCAACTGGGTAAACTGACCACGCAAAAACTGTTGCAACAGACCGTGCTGATGAACGTATTTATTATTCGCCGTCAAGTCTTCTTCCAGCCTTCGGATAATTTCATAAGCCCGCTCCAGAAGTTCATACTGCTCTGGATTAAAACTGGCACGGGCCTGGGCCTGAAGCTCTTTCAGAAAGGGTGCCAGTTCCGGGTTTTCGTGTTGTGGCAGTTGCTTCAAATCCTCAATAACGTGCTGAATCAGCTCACTCTGGAAGGGACTGCCCAGCAGGGCCGAAAACAAAAGGCTGTAACGGGCAGAACCGCCGTATTCACCAAAATACTGCTCAATCAGGTGCAAACGTTCTTCCAGAACAGCGAAGGAGGCCAGGTTGAAGCGGCCGCTTTCGTCGCCAAGTTTGGCCTGTGCCATGTAGCTTGCTTCATAGGCTTCCTTGAGCTTGCTGAACACGCTGTCCAGCGCTTTTTCCAGGGTGGTTTCTTCTGGTATCCGGAAGCGGTAGCGTTGAGTGTTAGGCACACGTTCAATCAGTTGGAGCAAGCCGGGGTTGCGCTGGTAAAATTGCGGATCACTGATTACGTTGAGCGTTTCAACGGCAAACAGGGTTATGACCTGTGAAGAGCTGTTTTCGACAGACAGGTTGCGGATAACCCCAGCGGCACAATGTTCAGCCTGTGCCAGGGTTATGTTGGCGTATGTCAGCTTTATCAGGTTTGCCAGCATGGGTTGATCCATGCCCGCAAGGTTGAGCTGGCTGGCCGCTGACAGGTTGCTTTGGTGTTCTGGTTCAGAGTTGGCCGGGGCAGCTTTTATAAGCTTTAGCTCGGAAAATAGCCGGTTTCTGTTCTGGTTAATGGCCCGGTGGGTGTCTGATTCCCCCGTGGTGGTAAAGCTATCTGAACCCCGGGCCGTCGCGACGATGTAGACCGGTATGGTTGCGGGCCATTCGTTCAACAGGAATTCGGCGGTAACGTCGTCCACCCACTGCAAGTCGTCGATCAGCAGAAGCATAGGGGCTTGTCTTACCGCGACCTGTTGCTGATTTTGCGGAGTGCATTGCAGCGCCAGTTCGCTTATTTTTTGCAACGCCTCTTGCAGCAGTTCAAATTGTTCTTCTTTGTGATTGGCGTGAGAGGACTCACCAAAGCTCTGTTCGTTCATGCTGAGCATTTCGCCCCGCTCACCAAGGGCTTTGGCGCTGCGGGCGGCCTCTACGGCCAATTCGACACCGGCCAGCTTGGACATCAGCTTGCCAATCCGCCCCAGGGTGCGCGCTTGGGCTTCGGCATCATCAGACCGGGCGTCTTTTAGCCAGCTCTGGCTGGCTTCTGACGCATCCTCGCGAGCCCTGGAAAGCCAATTGACCTTTTCTTTATAAAGCAGGGACAGCCGACGAAGCTCTTCCAGCATTGAGCTTTTAAGCGAGGCCAGGCCAGTTGCCTGGGCACCGTGCCCGGTCTGGTTGAGCATTCTCAGGTGTGGAATGGCAAGGCGAGCCGGGTTGTGAGCGTCAGAGCGAATCAGTTGAATGAAGCGGTTTGCAAGGGCCGTTTTACCGGTGCCCGGTTCACCCTTGATAAGACACCATGTCTGTTTTGAGGCGCTGGCATCCGTCGGTTCACAGAGGGCAGCCCAGTCCTGCCCCAAACATTCAAGCTCTTCTTCCCGGCCAACGAACGTACTGGCACGCACGGCAGGAACAGGAATGTCGGAATCCAGACGCTCCAGCAGGCTGTAACGAGAGGCCATCATGCGCAGCCGTGAAATCGCCTGCTGTTTTTCTGCAACGTCTTTCTGCGCGGGTGTGTCGTGGGGCTGCAAGCCAGTGAAGGCAAGTACAACACTAATACCAGCGGTTCTTGCCCCGCCTTGATCTAACTCTTCAGCGGAGGTTATCTGTCGCAGGTCTTTTTCCAGTGAAACCAACATAGCTAATAAGGCTAAGGACGGCGCATCTAAACGCAGGGGATCTTTAAGTACGATCACTTTGGGGCTGCCCTGGGCCGTAGCCAGTAGCATTTCCAGCGCCAATTGCAGTATTTCGTGACTGGTTGCTTCACCTTTCAGGCGGGGCGCCAGCTCTTCCAGGCGTTTCCGCGCTGGCCGCGTCAGGTAGAGTTTATCGGCGGATGAAAATTGCCCGGTTATGCCTGATGAGCCGGCTTCGCCAGCTGTTTCCAACCAGTCTCCGGTTTGGTCTGCCGTGATTTCTACAACCGTTTCTGCGCCGGCCCCCATATAATCGGCGGCGCTCCCCATCCAGTCGGCAAAGTAATCCATCATTTTGTCGGCGCCTATGCTCAGGCTTTCACCAACCGCTTCCCCAAGCGTGCCGCCCAGTGCCTGGCTTAAGCCCAAACCCGCCAGTTTGCCCAGTAGCTCACGCTTTTGCAGGCCCGAGATTTCGCTTTCCAGGCTGCCCAGCAAGGCCCCAAAGACAGAAAGCGGACCTTGGCTTTCATCTTCACCCAACACCAGGACATTCGTTTTACCCTGCTGGGTCTGCGTATCAAACACGGCTGCGCTAGCACCGCAGACCGTTCTGAAAGGGTCGGTGCTTTCACCCGCCCAGGAATCCAGATCACCTTTGAGGACTTCAATCAGCAGGGCTTGCTGTTTGGCTTTTATGAGATCTTTGGCAAGGTTGGACAGGCGGTTTTCTGACATGGGTGCGCTCCGGCGTCGTTATTCTTCGGGAAGTAAAGTCTCTGATCAGGGATGGTGCGTCGACAGACGCAAGGAATTGTCGTGATATTTCCGAGGCGGTCACGATTTTTTGCTCATCCATGATACTACTGGGCGACACATCGCCATTCCAGATACATAATCGCCCGGCATTTCGAATGAGCAAAAACAATTATGTTACAAAATGTTATCTGCGATCGTTGATCTTGATAAGAGCCGCAAGCCGGAACGGAGTCAGTGTTGAGATCTTGCTGGCTCCAGAGCCTTGCGGCGGGTAATTTAGAACATTCCGGAGCGTGAAGAATGCTGCGCAAAACCGTGCGAACCCACCACCTGACTCTGATCAAACCAGACGGTTAGGGTTTTAGCCTCTGAGTCGGTTCCGCCCACAAACATCCCAACAAACGGGATGAAGCTTTCAGGCCGGGCCTGCGCTTCGGCGTAGATGTACGTATAGGCGGTGCGTCCGTCAGAACCGCTATGGGTTCCGGAGGGCCGCCCGAACCACTGCTCTATTTCCTGTTTGGTGGTTTGCCCATCAACGATTTTGTCCATGCCGGACTCGTCAAAATTTTTGCCAGATGTGGCGCAGCCAGTAATGGCAAACATGGCGACTACCAAAATAAACACTCTGATTTTCATGAGGAATAGTTCCTGTTGATTGATGACAGGGTAATTCTGGGCGCGCTTCAGCGTTATGAGTACGTGATTACATTCCAAAACTCACATCGCCCCACGAAAGGCTTTAAGCCCCGCTCTGACAAGCTTGGACTGGCAGCGTTCTGAAATAGGCGGGCGCTTGTGTGTCTATGTCTGGCCATAAATACTTCCATGACATAAAGTGCCCCCTTGATAAAAACGCTCGCAGTAACGGGGTAGAACCCTGGCGCTTACGATCTTCCCACCTATATCGGTGCTCTGAATTATCTCACTACTATATAACCACTCCAGTTAGAGCCATCATGGCCCGGGTAGGGCTCAGCGTGATCTACTTCTTTATTTTGCCTCGAGTGTATCCTATCATTCGATGCACCGGGACTAGCATACACACAAGGAGACACCATATGACGGATAGCCCAGCCACTGCGCTGAACTTCGACGGCGCACAGGCGCTTATTCAAAAGGACGCAGCGTTTATTGCGGCTTTTGAGAAAGTTGCAATGCTCGACTTTTCTATGCTGAACCGAAAGCTGGTTGAAGAGTACGGCTGGACAGCCGAGTTCTGCCAAGAAGTTGAGGGACTTTATCGAAAGTTTCTTTCGCTGAATATGCACTATCCTGACAAGAAAATTTGTCCTACTGGTCCTATTGATGAGTATTGGCATGCGCACATTCTTGATACGCACGCCTATGCCAGAGATTGCGACGCTCTTTTCGGTAAGTTCTTGCATCACTTTCCATATTTCGGAATGCGTGGACCTGAAGATCGTGCCAATCTGGAAGCTGCTTTTGAAGAATCACTTGATCTCTTCGTGACTCACTTTGGGGTAGACCCTACAGCTGGAGATTTGCAGGCTCGTAGTTGTTCGCCACAACGCTGCCCTTAATCTATGACTGAGATCAAACGCATCTTTATGTTCGATAGAGGTGAAGATGCGGTTCTGGAAAAGAGAAACAAGCCTTTTTGGCTCGCACTGCTTGGACATGTTCAGGCTGATCGCGCGATTGACGAGGGAGGGACAATCCTTGATGTCGGATGTCATTATGGGGGGCTTCTTTATCTGGCAAGACAAAGGTTCAAGGCATTTAATTTGATCGGTGTTGAGCCAATGAAGGCTGCTAGGGATGTCGCTCAAGCGCGCCTTCAAAGCGAGAGTGCATCAGTCAAAATTTTGCGCGAGAACAAATGGCAACAGATTGGTGATCAGTCTGTCGATCTTGTGTTATCGCATGAGGTGTTGCCATTTATTCAGGATTTGGATCAGCTGTTAGTTAATATCCAAAGAGTTCTCAAGCCCCATGCTTTTGCCTACTTGGTATCAGGGTGTCACTTGGAGAATCCGCTTTGGCCCGCTTGGCGTGAGAAGCTTCAAAATCAAGGGCATGTTACATACGATCACAGCCCCATAGCGTTAATGAAAGCTGCGGGAGAACATGGACTCTCACCGTCTGTTCGTACGCTCCGAGATTATGGCTGGGCGCATTACAACCCTGCTGAGGAAGCAGCTTTTGTCTATCCCAGTGTTGAAGCTTTGCTAGACCATCAGTTTAAATATAAACTTCTTTTTCGCTTTCAGCGGATGGCTTGATGCACATTAATGAAGTTCACATGTCTGGCGAGTTGGCGCAGCAGCTTTTGGAAGCATCCCGCTCTGTATGCCTGGAGCATCTGGAAGCGGGTTTGCTTGAGTCAACATGGGATGTGCCAGCACTGTTTCATTCACCTCGATGGGTGGACTTTATTGATCAGGTTGCGCAGGTTTGGCATGACAGGCATAGTCTTGTCGTTCGTGGTGTGCCTACGGATAACGGAGTTACAACTCTGCTTGCAGCACTGAGTCTACCGGCACATTTTAAGTCCTATCGAAGAAATAAAATTGTCAAACACTTTAAGATGTCGCCTTGGACTAAGGATCTATCGCAAACGATTCTAGAGGGACATTTCCATACTGACCTTAATACTGCTTCGACGCCTCCAGCCGTTACGATCATTCACTGCCACAAACCCGATCCAAATCCTGAAATGGGTGAGTCGCGAGTAGCGGTGCTTGATGATCTACTCAATGAGTTAAAAACTCGCGGCGCAGCAGAGACGCTTGCGTTTTTGACCGAGGCCAAAGTGGATATGATAGATGAGCGCAAGCAGGGTTCCTGGTCTGGCTCCATTGTTGAGCGTGGCACAATTCGTTTTCATCCAGAAACTCTGCGGGCAGCATCACTGCGATCGCACTTGCTACCGCAAGAGTTGGAGCACCATTTAGCGGTCATTCACGACAGCGCCATGGCGGTTTCTGAGCCTATCCATCTAGCGACGGGTGATGCACTTTTCGTCTCTAATCGGCGGGCTCTGCATTATCGAGGTGAATGCACGGTTAAGTTTACAAAGTTTCCACGACAGTTTCTTGCTCGCGAAATCTATGTCCTTCATCTTCAGGATGAACCACAATGGCAAGTCTTACACCAAAAGCGATCCATGTAGTTGGCGCAGAAGCGAACAACCTTAAAGATGTCGATGTTGCTTTTCCACTCCGGTCAATCTCCATGGTTGTGGGGGTATCTGGTTCAGGGAAAAGCTCTCTGCTGCGAGATGTGCTTGCATTAGAAGGTAATCAACGTCTCAAAGAGTTTCTCGGGGTTTCGCAGGATCATTTGGGTTTACCGATGAGTCGTGCTTTCGTCGATGCTTTGCCCCCCACGGTGCATGTCGGCCAGCGTGCTTTTAGAGCTTCCTCTCGCACGACGGTAGCTACAGCCAGTGGTTTACTTTCACTGCTCCGGCATATGTTTGTACAGTGGTCTCGTCCCGTCTCACAAGTTTCTGGGCGTGCTATGGAAGCGCCAACTGCAGAGCACTATGCTCAATGGCTTTTGCACCACCACCAGGGCAAGATTACCGTCTGGGCGATTCCGTTATCCTTTGTCGCCAATGATGGCGTTGATATGGCGTCAACTCTTGCAGGATTGGGATTTGAGACTGCCATTGTGCGCAGCGAAAGCGACACTCCCAAGCGGTGGGACTTGGGCCGCGAAGTACGTTTGAATCCTTTCAAGCCGCTTTCCAAGCAGAATCGTCATCTTGTTGAAGTGTTGGTGGGTACGCTCGATTTAAGCAAAGGAATAGCCAAAAGCGAGAAAAAACTACACAAACTGCTAGCGTTGGCATTTCAAGCTGGTGAGGGACGTGTTTTTGTCGAGACGCATAAGAGTATGCTGGCGGATCTTCGCGGTGCACATGGCACTGGGCTCGATTCCCGTAAACACTGGGTCACACCATCTGATCCACGCATCTATCGCCCAGCCGATACACACCTGCTTTCTTTCAATGCGCCGGAGCACGAAGCCAGTGGCGCTTGTCCTTCCTGCAAGGGTTTGGGCACGTCTGCAAAGGTTGATATTGCGCAACTGATTGTTCATCCCGATAAGTCGATGCACGGTGGCGCTTGTGCCTTATGGACGGCAAAAAATTATAAGTTCATCAACATTCAACATGACACCATAGAGGGTTTGCGGGGTATCAATGATTTTGATCCTGACCTGCCATGGAATGCGCTTTCAGAAAACGCTCGTAATCTAGTTTTATATGGCAGCGGTTCGCAGTTGGTTGCAGATTTAGAACCAGTTACTAGGCGCCAGATGAGCAAGCCGCGCGTTTACCCTGGTTTAATTCCTGCCATCATGAAGCATGTGATAAAGGGAACCAAAGCAGCAGAGCGGCTTGCATTTCTTATCAGCCATGGTCGTTGTGAGACTTGTGGGGGTTCGCGCTGGTCTCATGCAGCAAAAGCTCTTAATCTTGGTGGCCACAATATCGCCGATCTACTCGACACCAACTTCGCGGTGCTGGCTGAACTTTGTGCGGCTTCTGGTCAACTTGCTAAAGCGCTTCCTGAAACGGCTAAACCTTATTTGGGCCAGCTTCGGCGCCTTTCCCACAGCCTTATAGGGGTTGGCCTTTCGCATCTCAATGGCGCTCGCGGCATGCGCGAGATTAGTGAAGGAGAATCTCGGCGCATACGTCTTGCGGCCGTCTTTGACGGTAGGCACCAAGGGCTGGGGCTATTGCTTGATGAACCTGCACGGGGCTTGCACGACGAAGATGTGCTGAGATTGGCTGAAACGCTTGAGGCGCTGCGGGGGCAGCATACTCTGATCATCAATGATCATCGTCAGCGGCTTGCGCTTTGTGTCGATCATTTCGTCGAGCTTGGCCCTGGTGGCGGTCCCGAAGGTGGGAAGGTTACTTTCCAGGGGGCCGTGCCTGAATCCTGGTGGCAGGTGCCGGGAAAATTGCACCGGCAGCAGCTTCAGGTTGAAGAGCAAACCCCGCATCTACGTATCTACGGTGCTTGTCGTCACAACCTGCGCAATCAAGATGTGCATCTCCCGCTTGGCAAGCTCATTTGTATTACAGGTTTATCTGGCTCTGGTAAGTCCAGCTTTGTACACGGTGTGCTCAAGCCAGCACTAGAAAACCCACAAAACCCAGATCCGCAAGGATGGCAGAGGATTGAAGGCGATGAGCAGGTCGAGCAGATCATTAGCCTTGATCAGGGTACGCCACCAGCGAACCTTCGTAGTTTGGTGGCTACGTCGCTCGACATCGCCAAGGACCTGCGTAACCATTACGCCAGTCTTCCCCAAGCAAAGAAACACAGCCTTCAAGCCAAGGATTTTGGCCTCAATGGAGGTGATGGGCGCTGTACGGAATGTTTGGGTATTGGTGAGACGCAGGATGGTGTGCAATGGGTGGCCTGTGCAAGTTGCGGTGGGTTGCGTTTTCAGAGCCATATTCTGAGCATATATGATCACGGCATTAACATTGCGCAGCTACTTGATCGAAGTATTGACGCGCAATTGCAAGATCTTCCGCCTATTTTGGAACGGCATCATGATTTGCTTCAGTCCATCTGTCAGCTTGGCCTTGGCCACCTTTCATTAGGGCGACGTGTAGACACATTGAGTGGTGGAGAAATCCAGCGCCTGCGCATTGCAAAACAACTTAATCATCAGAAGGGTAAGCGGTCACTGCTTTTACTCGACGAGCCCGCGTCTGGCCTGCACAAAAACGATGTGGCGAATCTGCTTCAGGCTATCGATTATGTGGTTGCTAACGGCAGGAACACAGTCATCCTTGTAGAACATAATCTTTCTATGGTTGCCGCGAGTGATTGGGTTATTGAGTTCGGCCCTGGCAGCGGTCCCCGTGGTGGTGTAGTCGTTGCAACAGGCACCCCTCAGAAAATTGCTCAGACAAGCACTGCGACGGGGCGCATGTTAAAAAGTTTGCACGAGCCCAAAACGCGCCAGCCTCAGAGATCTGTTCAGCCTCTCGCAGCTAAAGAACAGTTGGATGCTGCGCATGCTGGCGCTACTCTGCGATGGCTTCGGCGTTTACTAGGGCATGATGTTGCGACTGTTTCAGACATCTCGCGCGGAAGTGCTGCCACACCGACGGTTGTTTTCGAATATGCGAAGATTCAAGAGCAAAAATTGATTCAATATGGTGGCCTTGACCGGCAACTGCTCAGCTTTTCCTTGGAAAATTACACGCGCACCGCGGATGTGTTCAGTGCGGATAAACTTCTAAGTCTCTGGCTTCAAAAGCCCGATGCGCAACTTTTGATCCACCCATTCTTGCAAGATATCTGTATTTGGGGGCAAGAGCTTCCGTCTAGTATTGCAAAGGGCAGGCTTGCTCATCTCAAAAAACAAGGCTACGACACCCTTCCATTCGTGCGTTATCTTGAGGCACGTGCTACAAGTGACGATTTTCAGTGTGCAAGGACGGCTACTCGCGATCAAAGGGAGCATTGTTTGGCTAAAGCGCTCGCGATTGGTTCTGGCTATGTTGAGCTTCAACATAATGGTGAGTGTATTGGCAAATATGCGACACGATTTGTCGATTTAGAGCATGGTTTAGTTAGTCCACAGGCTATTTCGCCTTATGATTTTTTGCTAAAAGGTGAACGCGGAAAGTGTCCCGCATGTAAGGGCAGCGGCAAGCAAATTGCATTAGATTGGGAACTCATTTTTTCTGATCTCAACGGCTCTATCCTGAACAAAGATCTCTTTGGTTCTTCCGCAATCGAGATTCTTAAGGGCGTTCATCGCAATGTACTAACACCTTTTTTCAAAGTTATGATTAAGGAGAGACTTTGGCCTTCGGATGATTCGTGCTCAAAGTGGACGCAAGCTCAATGGAATCTGGTGCTTTATGGCTTCTGGGCGCGCCCAGGCCCGGGCAGCTTTCTTAAGAATACCAAGACGGATCCTAACGAGGTATCTTCCTGGTTACGCTGGGACGGACTGTATAGTCATCTTTTGAACAATCTGGATCGGGCTGACCAAGATTGGATCAAAGAGGTGCAGTCTACTAAAAAAAGCATTGACTGCCCTGTATGCGATGGCCTTGGCCTTCAGGATTACGTAAGCATGTTGCGTCTAGGTGATCGCAGTTACAGTGACTGGATTCGCCATGGAACTGTGGCAGAGCTTCATCGTTGGATTGAGCAATGCTCGCTAACGGGTCGCCAGCAGCAAAATGGACTACGTTTAAAGGCGATCATGGAACAGCTAGTACAGATGGGGTTTAGCGATGTCCAGCTTTTCAAATCTGCGCCTCAGCCTGTATATAATGTGCTCGTTCCCAGCATGGTGCAGAATTTCACACATATGCCGCTGATTGTAGAGGAGTCTTAGTGATGCACTCTTCGCAATACCAGCTATATGGTCGTTTTGGCGACCGCTACGATATGCATACGCCTGCACATCATTACCAACACGACCATGCCTTCCTCATTAAAGAAATTCAGAAGGTTCACCCACATGCACGTCTTCTGGACATCGGCTGTGGAAGCGGTGTATTCCTGGATAAAGCCCTGCAAGCCGGACTTGATCCAATAGGGCTTGATCCCGCTGCTGCCATGCTTCAGCTTGCGAGTGAAAAGGTCGGCAAGGAGCGTGTGCATCTGATGGCGATGCAGGATCTTAAATTTGATAAACAGTTTCATACGATAGTTTCTCTTTCGTGGTCTCTTAATTACGCTGCTAACGTCGAAGAATTGATCGACATACTCAAACGAATCAAGCTCGCTTTGATACCTGGGGGGCAGGTTTTTTTCCAAATCGCACACGCGGCAAATGCGCCAAAGGAGTTTGCTGATTTTTTTGTGGATCAGGAGTCTGGCCTTAGCGATTTTCAAGATATTACTTTTAAATATCGATTTGCTAAATGCGATCACGAGACTCTTCTGGCGGAATATCAATTTCACTGTTATTCCACGGGTGAGCACTTCGAGGAAAAGCATGTTTTGAATGTTGCGAACGCAGAGATAGTCGCTCAGATTATGCGAGATCTTGGTTTCCAGAATGTGCAGCTTTTGGAAAACCATCAAGGTCAGCCCTTCCAGAAAACCTTAAGCCCCTTTCTGATTGCAGATTTAGCCTTTGAATAATGATCCTGTTCGTTTTAGTCGTTTTGTGTGTCCGGTTTTATATGACGACTATGTGGAACTTCATCACACGCACTTAGGAACCTGTACACGCATATCTCATGCGGACTATCGAGAATTTGTGTCTTACGCCCAGTTTAGACAACTGCAACCAGCGCAGCAGAAATGGTATGAAGCCCAAATTCTTGTTAAAGCAGCATGTGACTTGCCTGGCAAAGAGCACAGCAAACCTCTGACCGAAGGTGCTTTGGCCCTGACTTATCATCGTTGGTATTGGCAACATGAAATCGAGACCCAACGAGATTATCGTTGGCTTGGTCAGGTGGCCGTAAAAATGCCAATGGATCTTTTTTTCTATCAAGAGCTTATCTGCTCGCAAAAACAGTCCCGGATCCTTGAAGTTGGCTATGGGCGGGGTGGCAGCCTCTATTTCATTCATACGATACTGAGTTTGCTAAATCGCAAGGGTGCTCTTGTAGGAGTTGATCTTCTGGCCACGCCTGCTGAAGTATTTGATAGCGAGAACAAACCCAGGCTTGTTCATGGAGATGCGAGAGACGCTGAAACGCTTGGAAAGGCCAAAGCCATATGCTCAGAATACGATCTTGTGATTCTCGATCTTGGTGGTCGTGATCACCTCAGCCTTGACGTTCTCCCCATGTGGGCTCAGCTCGTTGCTCCGAACGGTGTCATTGTTGTCGAAGACCTTTGGGCAGATTTTGACCAGCGCCCGGTGATTCGGGCTCTCGACACGTTCTTGATGCAAAATCGCCAATTTGGACTTTATCTTGAGGCTAATCGTTACCCTTTTCTCAAAGGGGTTGTTTTGCAGAGGATTGAGTGATGCTGAAGCATGTTCAAGAAATTCGACAAACAGCACTGGTCTAGGATTGCCGCACAGTTGCTGAACGGCATGTACCGGCCTCAGCCGTTACAACAGGTAGAGATACCCAAGCCCAAAGGCGGTGCGCGCAAATTGGGCATCCCGACCGTACTTGATCGTCTAATCCAAAAGGTATTGCTTCAAGTCTTGCAAGCAGAGTGGAACAGAAGCTTCTCCCATTCCAGCTATGGCTTCAGACCGGGACGTTCTGCCCATCAGGCCATCCATGAAGCCTAACGCTACATTAACGACGGGTATCAATGGACCGTGGACATGGATCTGGAAAAGTTCTTTGACCGGGTTAACCACAACAAACTGATGACGCGGGTGAAGCGACGAGTCACGGATGAACGAATACTCAAACTGATCAACCGCTACCTTAAAGCGGGACTTAGTGACTGAAGGCGTCTATAAAGACCCGTAACCAAAAATGACGTACGCCTTGGGGGCATGATAGGCCTCGTGCGGTCAGGTATTTATGTCAGGAACCCCGCAGTAACGTAAGCGTCCGGCAAACCCATCTTGAGCCCGACGCCGCAGCCGTCAAGATAGTGTCCACTTATTCCTTAGCGGACACTTGTCATGAACAACGTAAGCGTAGCTCGCCCTTACCGAAAACGCCGTCAATACACCTCAGAATTCAAGGCCCAACTGGTGGCTGAAAGCCAGTCCCCTGGCGCGTCTGTTTCCCGCGTTGCCTTGGATAATGACCTGAACGCCAACTTGCTACGGCGCTGGATCGGCGAGTCTGTTCGGCGTCAACTATCCTGTCCGGTCATCCTAATTGTCGCCGAACACCTAGGCTTATCTATCGCACAGAGCTAGGTATGCCTCATTAAAATCGCACAGAACTTCATACCTGCAGCTATAGCGGCAACATTTTCATTGCTGCGTTGAGTCTGTCAGTCATTCAAAGCCGA
>Ga0307978_1002328_pt1 | contig 13467 bp, 13 predicted proteins | sample OrgLakmetage1056_FD_203151 | JGI IMG/M metagenome (GOLD analysis project Ga0307978, IMG submission 203151) | Saline water microbial communities from Organic Lake, Antarctica - #1056 | ecosystem: Environmental > Aquatic > Non-marine Saline and Alkaline > Saline | place: Antarctica: Organic Lake...
CACTTGTTCCTACATCCGGTGATTCACTGCTGCTGCTGCTGCTGCTGCTGTCTAAACCGAGGCGTTTGTCATACTCGTGCAAATCTTCCGGCAGCCAATGAATGACTTCGGTGCGATCTGCCCACGAGGCGTCAGGTGATAGAGCAGGCGCGCGGCTGGCCACATACCTAATGGGGTGTGTGTGATTAAAGAATGAGACCGGAAGAAGAAAAGCATCAAAAGTAAAATTAGCGAATCATTGTTTGGGTGATTATGTATGATTAGCCTTTCATGCGCCAAGAAGATGTGCCCCTAAAATTTGTCGACGAATAAGGTCAAGGAAAGACAGCGGACGAGGAAATGCACAAGAAACACTCTGCCACTCATACAAGGGCACTTACAATTCTTTGGGCAGCACTGTAGCGCTTACACCATCGGGAGTAAAGTAAGGCCCCATATACGGAGGCAAGCATGAACTCCCACTTTTGCCGCTGCTAAAGGCTGAGGATGCATCACTTCTTGCCTTCCACTGCGCCCTGTCCTCGAAGGTAGGAAGCTCGCGTTTGGCGTTGGGTTTCAGTGATCGTAATTTTACGGTTGCAACGTGAGGTAGATACCCCAGTCCTAACGCTTGCGCATCACTGGCGCATACCACGTTAGCACTGCCGTCTTTTTCAGGCAACATTTCAAGCACAAGGTCCACGGGTTGCCCGATCTCAGATTGTGAAAAAGAAGCACCATAAGTGCCCTTGGGCAGCGGCAGAGTCATCATTTCGGCACTCACTAGCTCTGGGGTGCGAATCACCTGCTTGACTTTATACCGTACACCGCCCCAAGATGCTGCTGCAGCTGCTGCTGCCGCGGATTCTTTGCCACTGCGTGACTGAATGTGCTGTTGCAAGGCATTGATGCGAGTCTCAGCTGAGCCGACGCTTACAATATCTCCAACTTTAGCAACTCTTTCAAAAGCTGCCACCTGTCCACTCATAAACTGCAATGCTTGATCAGGAACCATCGCCAGCCGTCGCAATTTGTGCTCCAGCGATGACGGTAATCCATCGTTTGCCTTACGAGAAGACGACGTTGGCAGAGGCAACTGAGGCACTGCTGCATGAATTTTATCAGCGAGCAATCGGGATCTTTGCAGGCCGCGGCTGTCTACAGTTGAAGCTAATTGACCCTTCAAAGAAACGTCAAAGCCCATTTCAGACGCCACCTCTTTCACACAACGCTCACGGTCTTGCTTGTTGTGAATGCGGTCGCACATGTAAAAAGAGTCATCCGCGACGCCTCGCTTTTCCAGCACCAGTCTTCGCAATCGTTCAAAGAGTTCTTTGCCCTTGTTGCGGTGTTTTGCTTGCACACCAGCTACAAGAGAGGAATCCCCTTCTTTACCTGTACCTGAGAAAAGAGCTTTCCCCACACCGTCTACGCTCAACAAATTCGTAGTTTCTACTTCGTCAAATAAGCCTGGCGGCTCATTCGGGTCAGACTCGTGTGCATACAGCTCTTCACCAAGAGGCGGCCAGGTCCACACGCCTTCCGTAGCATTGGAGTTCCAGGGTAACCACGCCGTGTAACGCCAACCGTCCACACGAAGCGAGTAACCCATCACAGCTAAATCGTGGTGGTTGCCCCACTGCCAGCCTTTCCAATTGCACTCCCAGGCAATGGCACCGTGATGAGGGCGGCTCCGGAAGTCCTTGACCTTCAACGGATCGCTTACCAATGGCCCAAAACCGGACAGGTCAGTTAAGTACTCCGATGCTGTGATGGGACATCGGCTGAATTGAGATACGGCAGCAGTGCGTGGGAGGGTGCTCGTACTACCAACGGCATCGAAAACATGCCCATAACCACCACCACCTGTGTTGCCACCTTGATGGTCGGAAGAGGTGGGTCCCCCTGCGCGCACCACTGCAGCTTGACTCACCCCATTGATCGGAGGCACTAACGCATGAGGCGGCGGCAAACCCGCGAGCTCTGTCAAGGATGGAAAGACGTCCACTAATTCGGCGAGCGCGGGCGTTCTGGTTCCATGGGCTTTGGAGTACCGAGGGTCCGCAAAAATCAATGGCACGCGAGAGTCCGACTCGAACAAACTCCGTTTGCCCCATTGCCCTCGCTCTCCCATAGCAAAGCCATGATCGCTGAAGAAACACACCACCGTTGACTCTTCCAGCCCAGTGGCGCTTAATGTATCCAATACTTTTCCCAGCTGCGAGTCCATAAAGGTTACCCCCGCCATGTATCCTTTCAATAATTCTCGACGCATGGGGTCAGGATAAGGGTGCTCCTTCATGAAATTGGTTAAAGGGGACAATTCCGGCTTGGTCAACAAATGTGGCCCATACGTTTGCCCGTGCGACTCCCCGCGCCCTTTACCATGCGGCTTCTGGAAGTAACTGAACGGCGCTTGTACATCCCCCAGGGCATAGTTTGGCATCCCAAAGGGCCGACGCGCCACGCGACCTCGCAGCAACGGCAACTCGGTGTCCTCGTATTGCTTCCACACTTTCGAAGGGAACAGGTAAGGTTCGTGTGGCAAATGGAAGCCCACAGCGAGCAAGAACGGGGCCCGCGCATCTAGAATTGACTTCCCAGCCTTGACCAAATCAGCTTCCTTTGCACGGTCAGGAGCAACGTAAGGCTGATACGGCGGGACCATCTTGGGTCTTGCATCGGGTTCTTTGTCACCACTGGCGAGCATTTTCAAGAGTTTAGAAGCGCGGTTGGCGATTTGGGCATCCATGAAGTCGTCGGGTGGCAGATCCATAGGGGTGACGGTGGCGTTTTGAAGCGCGCGCTCGTGGCGAATCATGGTTTGGTACACCTTGGAGTCTGGCCACATGGCCGCCACGTCTTCACTCCAAGACGCCCCCGGGCCTGGAGCCCAGTGCCACAATTTCCCGGCCCCCAGCACCAAGTACCCTTGCCCGCGAAAGTAAGTGGGGAGGGTCACCATTTCGGCCCCCACGGTGCGCTCAAAGTTCCACACTTGCGTGACGTCCGGCACGCGGCCAGTCAAAAAAGAATTGCGACTTGGGTTGCATACCGTAACCTGCGCATGATTCACGTGTACCAAGGAAGGATATGTTTGTTAGAGCAGGCAAGGAGCGATTGGGCAAGCCCACCAACACATATCATCGAGTGCCTCCTATCCACTCCCCTATCCCTCAGTACTCGAATTCTACTCGGTTTTTTTAATCTTCTATTCTCCCTCTCCCTCTTCTCTTCCCTCTAACTATTTTTGAAGCAAGAATGCGACATGAGAGCGCGCAGTCTCCACACGCACCCTCTTTTTCCAAACATTCTCCTCCCCAGTGTACCTGAGCATACGCGCGGTCGAACACCACACCACGCGCAGCCAACCGAGCCAAACTCGGCGTGTAAGTGTCTGCTTTCCCATACACCATCGACTGCGACCGCATGTCATCGGCCACCATCATCAGCACGTTCATGCGCCCATCGCTGCGCACCCCAAGAGACTTCCCCGCTCCTCCTGCTGCCGCCGCCGCTGCTGCCGCCACGCCAGGGCTCGAGGCTTTGGCATAAGTGGTGCCACCGGGCGTGCGCCCATTGCCCATGGCGGCGTCGCCTGCGGCAGCGTACGCGGCCTCCACAGCAGCGGCAGTGGCAGCTTGATCGGCCTGAGCAGCTTGTTCTGGAGTTAAGCGTTTCTGCTCGGCCACTGCTGCTAGACGGGCCGCGTGATCTGCTGCGTCCCGTGCTTCTTGCTCTCGCTTCTCTCGCACGATGTCGTCTTCTTGTGGAAACGATTTTACTTTAGCAACTGGAGCAGCAGTTTGAGGCGCAACTAGCTTTTCAGGTGAGCTTCCGCTGGAGCGGCTGCTGCTGACGCTGTTGTCTACACGTGAGGGCTGATGTTCATTCCTGCTGCCAGTAACATCACCGGCACTGCTGCTGCTGCGCTCATTTGTGAGTTCTGACTGCATTGGTGGAGCAGTCTCCGCACCATTCTGTAGAGGGCTGTGAATCTCTTCAGTACTGTCTAAACTCGATACTGGCGTCAAGTGCACGGCGAGTGAGTGCGCGAGAGCTGAGAGTGGCCCATCCGCCTGTGTAATCCGCCACAATTGCGCCAATCAAGCCCACATGAGGCGAGAAACGCAGAACAGGAGAGATGGTGAGCAAATATACAATATAATAAAGCTTAGTGACAGAAAATGATCTCAAAGTCTGCTCTTTGTTGTCCACGCAAGCGCGCATTCTAGGCTCCTGATTATACTTCGTGCTGCGCTCAGACGTAGGTCGCTTGCACTCAAAAACATACCTCATTAGCTGGAGTCGCAAGGTCTCGCGTAATTGATACCCACAGACCACCATAGATGGCACCAGCCACTGCCAAAAGCGCAAGCATGCATCGCCACTGCGTGCAGCCGCTGCCGCTGTTGTTGCCAGCACTTCTGCGCCCAGCACCAAACCCTGGAAGGCGCAGAACAGATTCAAGACAAGAAGATGAGGCCATAGGTAGGTAATGTAAAGCTGTAGATGAATGGTGCAGTCAGGCTTGAAGATTAGAGTCAAAGTGTCATCTTACTATGACGACTTCTCGAAGTAGGCGCCATTTTATGCGACCATCCAAAAATGACTGAATAGGACTAGCTACAGGGAGGGGGCAGAAATTTACTTTTTCAGATGTACAGCGGGAGCATGAGACACCACGATACCCACCAACAGAAGTGTGCCATAGTGGCGTAATAGGCGCCTGCATTGGCACTTGGGACTTTGGATTTGAGAGTAAGACGGCATGTTCTAGCCAACGGGCTAGTCAGAGCACCGGCGTATATTCATTCCAAAGACCTTATTCCTCATTCCCCATGTCCTGCAAGTGGGAAGTCAGCCCAAATTACCAATTAGGCGTGTTCAGAAATTCGGAAGTTTATGCTATATTGAGGAAAACCTGCCCAGGCAGTACACAAGACGAATTTCTGATGCCTCGTTGTCTCAAGGGGCGGTTGGCTAGATGGGCCCATACAGCCGTGCCGCACATATGGCATATCCCGACGACCCAATAAGACGATATCCAAAATCCAAAATTGAGAACGCAATACCAATGCCCCATTTCTATTTTTATGTGTGCTTAATGCCAATTTGAACTTTTTAAATTGATACGAGATCCCTTATGTATAACTTATAAGACCCCTTTACACTTGGAATTCAAACGAGATGTGAAGTTTGCGATATAATGCGCATAAGTAAAAGTAAAGACAAGTAGGAGTAGGAACGTTTCCCTTTAAAGTTGGCTCATCTCACTCGGAGACTTCTGTAAACCCGCCTTCGGTGGCAAGCCAATTGCTTTGCGAATACTGGCTGCTGCTTCCTCTTCCATACGCCTCTTTACTGCGCTGCTGCTGGTAGCCCTTAAATCGACATGGCAGGTTCTCAGTCCAATCCTTTCAGCGCCTCGTAAATTTGCGGTTAAATCGTCGACCATCACTACTTCGTGCGGCAGCAGCGGTGGCACATTTGCAGAAGATAAGGTGCAGGCAGCAGCAGCCGCGTTGAGCGCATCGAGAGCCGCAGAAAAGGCGCGAGGTTCTGGTTTACGAGAACCCAGAAGGCTGAAAGGTACAGGATAAAGGAGAACATAGAAAAAGAAACTTTTAGTGCTCATACGACTGTGGGCATTAAAGCAAGAGAGGAATATCGATGAGATCAGATTCATTAATCCAATTGAGGCGAACAAGGAAGTACAAAACTGGAAGATATCGGGGTAAATCTGTAAAATTGAAGATGTGTAACGGTAGCAAACTTCGAACCTTGAGCGCACCACAGCATGAAACGGAAGGCTCGCGCAGAGAGCAGCAGTTGATCCCCTTTCTTCAGATGCTGTAGGCGAGGGATTTTTCGTGGAAGAGGTATTCACTTGATGATGGCGATTAAAGAAAGGTTGCGTTGCCACTTGCGGATCAGGGTCACTGCTTGTGAGCATGTCATTCGTAAGAGCTGCGACCCATAATCCTGCCGCCCGTGCCTCCATCACCTACGAGAATGTTCACAAGACAAAAGGACACCATGGGGCTTTAATAGAGGAAATGCTCTCCTCAAAATAGATTCCGGGCAAGAATTATCCAAGTATAGCACCCACAACAACGAAGCGGATTACTGGCGCTACTAGATGTAAACAAAACATTCTAATTCGTTGTAATTGTGCTCGTGTTTTTTGAGATTCGCGCCTACCACTTCGGCAATAGCATGAATAGGGCCTTGCGCAATAGGCGCTGCCATCATCTGCAACAACGCTACCACTTTACTTGAATCCAGTGCAGCAGCAGCTACAGCAGCCGATGCTGCTTTCGCAAATGCTTCCGCGCTACTGGCAGACGTGCGATTCTTCTCACGGACTGATAGCTTGAGGTAACGGGCAATTGCGCTAGGGGAGGACATCTGTAGAGCGAGGTCCGCGCACGCAGCGTCATCGGGCCGGCGCTCACCTCGCTCGAGAGCCGCAAACACTGATGACGAGGACGAGGCTGGCGAGGACGATGAAGATATAGCAGCAGTGACGGCAGCAGTGGTTTGAGGTGCAACAGAAGAGGCGCCGAGGGCAGCCGTAGCGTATCCTGGAGGCAAATTGTGCGCTTTTTCCCAGGCGGTTAAAGCCTCGAAGGGTGAGGGCGTTAACACTCCACCGACGTCGAAGATCACTGCGCGAATCCTGCTCATACCGCTATTGCTGTGAGCAACCTTCGCGCATGCCTCAAAGCTGAGGCCGCCTCCTGCATCACCCAGACCTCTCTTGAGGAGTCGAGCACAATCGGACGCCAGAAGCGGTGGTAGAGTCCCCACCTGAGTCAGGCCATGAAGACACCCGTTCAAGTAATGAAGAAAGATACAAAAGCAGAGCGAGAACAGCAAAATGTTCAAGTGACAACAAATAGACACGCCACAAAGAGAAAAGGGACGCACGGAATGAACAACTGGGAGGAGTTCAGTCTTCCCACCATTTTAGCAAACGACGACGACGCTGATCCACGCGCAGCTCGAGCTGCCACGCCTTGAGTGATGACAGCGTTTTTGAAGAAGAGAAACGCCATGAAGGCGCCTGACTCCCAGAGCGGGTGCGGCGGGTATACTGGCGTCGTAGTAGGAGACTTCATGGAGTCAGGTGGTTGCCCATTGGCATTGGCATAAGCCGTAGCGTAAGCTGTCGCAACTGCTCGAAGGGACGGCAAGCCAGACAGCGTGAGGTTCAGGCCTTTCAAACCTTGCAGGGCAGGAGGTGGACTCCCAGTACTTTTGCTGCTACCACTTTTGCTGTTGCTACTATCAATAGCTGAGCTACCAGAGTCCAACCCACTGAAACGAGGCAGGAAGTAAACCATCGTGAGGTTCGCCAAATCCGCCATGGGATGGCCGAGTGCGCACATTTCCCAGTCTAACACCGCAATAACCTTGGGTAGCTCATCCGGTTGACGGCGCTTGGCAAACACCATGTTGTCCATTTTGAAGTCCCCTGGGTTGCCATAATGATTGAAGCCAAAGAAGTAAGTGTAATATAGAATATGCAAGAACAAAGTTGTGTGATCGAATTGGAGGAAGCTATTCGCACATGTATTCAGCGCTCCAGCGAAGGCGAAAAAAAAAGACACAAAAGAGAAATCAAGCATACCGTGCACGAGGCAAGAGGGAAATTCAGAGTCCGTAGACGCTAGGACTTCTTGAAGGCGAGTAACTAGACTCTTGACCTCTGGCACTGGTGCTGCGTCCTTTGCTTGCACGTCACTCACTGCAGACAGGCGCCGCAACTGCCTCGCAAAGTAACCTACTTTTGGCGCTATCGGTGGAGTTGGTGGCGGTGCTGATTCTCCAGTTGTAAGAGTGCATCCAGGGCATTGCTTGCTCTGACACTCAGAACCGTGCACACGCCTCTTGCTGTCGCTGCTGCTCCCACTGGCACCTATAATACTGCTAGACTGTACAGGTGGCGCTGGCATCTTCCGACTCTCGGTGTTTCGTGAACTCGAGGGTGGTTGAAGGGCCGCGTGGAGAGGTGTGCCAGGATTCGCAGGTACTTGGTGCAGACTGGCGAGAGCTCGACTAGCAGCTAAATAGTACGCTGCTCGCATTTTCATTGGCACCTATTCATTTGGAACTCATATCACCAGTGCCAAGCTGATACTACTAGTGTTGATAGTTTATTTAAGAGAGCTCTCCGATATTCACTGTAGCTTGGGGTGAAGGTGAGTAAACGAATGCTAGGACATGATACAAAAAAAAGCTCCTCATCTAGAATAGCAAGATCCACACATTCGTTTCATAATCTGTTAACGCACCGATAGTAGCGCAGGATCATCGAATATGTCGCCGTCGACGAATTCCATGAGGTAAAAGTCCGTGCCCACTCCAGACGGGTCAGTGTCGTAGTTTCCTGCTTCGAAAAGATGATAGACGCGTGGCACAGGCACAGATTCGCCTACCTCTCCTAGGGCGCGCAAAACGCGAAATTCTCGGCTTACCTGACCGAAATTACAAGAGCACAATATGGCGATGAAGAGCAATCTCTTAAATATGAGTACTAGGCTCTAGGATTGCCGATACACTGCAAGGCTAGTCGAGTCTAATATTGTGATAGGAAGAAATGTTAAGAGATTGAAATTAAGTATCATGTAGCCTCACGTTGTGGGCGGAGGCAACATTGACTCGCGGTGGTCGCTTTCGAAGCACAACACAAAGCTTTGAAGAATCATCGTCAATGCTGCCCAAGGTGAGAAGGTATGTAGGATTGCTTTGCCCAGCATTGAATTGACGCACAGAAAGCTGCCAATCTAGTTGATAGCCTGGTAAGTCTGCAGCTGCATGTTCGTCCAAGTAACGTTTTAAGGCACCTTCGTCTATTGCGTGCTCTCGTCGCACGTCAGTTGTCCTCGCCATTGTCGACGCTGGAAAATGTCCACCTTTTATATTCTACATTACCGTCGCTTGGAAAATCCTTTCTTGACATCATCATTCATCATCATCGTCGATGGAAGTGCACAGGACGATGGGGCTCAAAACACAATAGTTGACTACCTCTGTGTACCTCTGGCTAGCTTCAATTGAGCTCCTACAATAATGAAAGTGCAGGGCGGTGAATGATTTGTGGATTAAGGTGAAATAATCTAGAATGGTGAAGAAGGCACGTCTCGCCAACGAGTTGCCTCCAACCGTCGAGGTGCACGTGTCGGCGATGTTGCCGTGCGAGTCTGAAGATGACAAGGAAACCTCAAGCTGGCGCATTACAGCGTTGCGAGAAGCCGAAGGCATCAATGAAGTACATGTAGATGAAAGCGGTGATACATTCAAAGTGCGATGCGGTCCCTTTGTCTTGCGGTCCGCAAACGACCCTCAAGAAGAGCCTATTTTGCCGATCGCGTTGGTGTACAGCTTCGCGTGCCTAAGCGCCGCGAACCAAGAAGAACCTGAAGTAACCTTGGACGAAGTCGAAGCTTGTGCAACATTCCTTGAAGGAGTGAAGGCGAGCCGGGCTGATGCGTCGGCCATTGAGATCCTTGACGGTGCATTGGCTGAGGTCGATGCCTTGCTAGGAGACGCCGGGCCTCTCTCCGACAATCATGCGGTCGTGCACGAGAGTGCGCCCGATGCATTAACAGCGGGTGAGTGAGCCAGAGTTATTACTGCCGCAGAGGCCTACACCAAAGAACTTGGTGTTGGCTGGCAACGAACACGTCATGCCGCTCACGCTACCACCGACATCGCAGTGGGGAGTGTAACGGCTCTTCGGGACTGGTTGTCAGATTTGGTCGCAGCGCGGCTCTTTCCTCAAATGGCGTCCAAGTTCGAAGGCATTTCCTCTGGATTATTCATTGACGATCTCTTTGTGGCCAAGTACGACGCTACCTCGAGTAGTGGATAGGTATGTCAGCGTGGAAGTTCTAATTGATGACATAAGAGAAATAGAACACTTTAGATCTTTCGAGAGTGGTCTGACGTTCCTAACTCGCACTTTTAAATCAAAGGTGGACTTACCAGAGCACGAAGACGGTTCTCCTTGGTCCTTCGTGTTGCCACTCAATTCTCCACAAGAATACGACGGAGGTGGAACGCAATTTGTTGAGCTCGACGGCCAGCCCGTCTTTCGTCCAGCTCAAGGCACGGCAGTGCTTTTCTCAGGGAGGAATCGGCACCGAGGCGTGGCCATTACACGCGGAGTTCGCTACATTTTGGCTGGATTTTGTGGATTTGTGGAATCTCAGTAGACTATGAGGAAATGTCACTACATATCAATTTGGATTGACGAACAACAGACACGGCTCATGTCTTTACTTTTTTGTATTGATATCGCATCGTTTAACTCTCCTACGTCCTACGGAAATTCGACAAGTCGAGAAGCGCCCGATAACGAACGGACTCCTCCAATGTATCTTTCTTCCCAGCTCTGTAAGACCTACTTAAGTATAATAACTCTCTAAATGGAAAGTGGTAGCGATGGCGATTGCTAATAACCCCCCTATACCTGTAAGCGATAAGCGGCGATGTTATTTCTCTTGGTTTTTGTTATTTGAGACATCCCAAGCTCTCTCGAATTCGTAATCGGTAACTTATAGGAATAAGGCCGGGCTGTTCAGCCGCAAAAGGTTTCTCCCACTCTGGGGTCTCCCCTGTGCTTCCGACTTCATTTGTTGGCATTTGTTGGCCTTTACGACGGCTGGCGATACGAATGAGATCTCAGTACACACCGATTTACTGCCGTAAATCGCCAGTTCCTTCTATAGATCTTTCCGCAAATCGCTGCTCGCCTGCTCGCTCTACTTACAACTCCGTTTGTCACTTACTTTCGCACCCCCATTCACCACTCATCGCGGCTTCGCACATACTACTCTCTAATTCCCCTCGATCGCCGTGTGACATCCCACACGGCTGATGACGGGCCCTTTAAGATAAAGATGGGACTACAGCTATACTCCATATATCCTACACCTACATCCGAATTGCTTTACGTGCCTGTGTTATCAACCAAATGAGATAGAGATATGCACTATCGGTCCTTTAATAACGTGTTACCTGTTACTGGTAATTCAGAAACCCATTGCTCTACTAATCCAACATTTGGTGTGATATGAATTATGCACTCGAAATATATACGGGCGTCATGCAGATGTGATGGACTTGCCACTTGTGTTGCGATTGCGATATCTAGACTTGAATAGATACGGCCCGATTCGAATTCAGGCCCACATCTCACATGGAAACTCCTCGGTCCTCGACCAGGGTACTGTCCGCTTGCTCGTAGGCTGCCTCTGAGGTTGTTGTAGATCCACTTCCGTTTTGCTGTACACTCGCATCCTTCAACTCTTCTTTTTCCTCTACTTCCGCTCCGGGCTGCGATTCTAATGACTGTGCTGCGTCTTGTGCCTCCTGTGCCCGAGAGCCTCCTTCTTCTTGCATTCCACTTTCTCCTTTTCTTTCTTCTTGAATGTCTTGTTTGCCTTCTGAAGCCGATTCCGAGAACTCATCCGCTCTGGCCGAGACCAGTGCAACCGGGACAACGGTTGAGGCAGTTTCGAATGCTAGGGCTTCTTCCTTCTTTTCTTCTTCTTGTTTTGCTTCTTCTTGGCGCCATCCTGGAACCTGGCGACGCGCCAACCGAGACGGAGATTCAACTACTTGTTTTGCTTCTTCCTTCAGTGAAGCTTCTTTTTCTTCTTCGCTGGCTGGCTTGGCTTCTTCATCAATTGGCTCTCCTACAACTGCGTCAGTACCATGACGGTTATCCATGGAACGTTCATTGCCTGCCGCTGCCATGGATGCATTGACCTCAGCTGCAGGCGCTATTACCGCACCATCTCTTGTCGTTGTCGAGTCAACTTCAGCATTTGGTTCTGCTGACGGCATCATAAGAGCGTCTCTGGTTGGCGTCTCGTTGATGGGACTTGCGGCGTCGTCCTGAAGAAGGTCGTCAGCGGAGCCATTGCCTTCGCCTCCACGCAATCGAGATGCAAGCGGCGGCGGTCGCGGCGTCACCATCAGCGCTAATAACGCCGCCACTGGCACCGCAGGCGGTGGCACCGTTACTGCAGCAGACGGAGTTCCTCCAACAGCTGAGGCCCCAGCCTTGTTGTTGCCACTGGTTGTTGTCGCGTTGGTAGTTGTCACTGTAGCTTCGGCATCCCGCTCTCGGCCCTCATGGTCTTCCTGGAGGAGATGGTCCATGACTCCACTCAACAAAGAAGGCGGCGCCTGACCACTCGTGTCTGCCACTGCTCCTGCACTCGTGCTCGAGGCGCTGCTATTGGTGGAGCGGCGCAAGCTCGAGGCTGCAGCAGTGGCAGCCGCTGACGCAGCGGCAGTGGCGGCACTGAGGGCAGAGGAAGGCCCATGGGCCGTGATGCGCACCGTCTTGCGACCCATGCGTACCTGATTTCACGAGGAGGCCAAGATAAGTAGAGAGGTAAAGGTGAGGTAAAAACACGCCATGAGAAAATGGAAGGCGTATCGCAAGATCTATAATTTCATGATATTCAAACAATCAGAAGGAAAAGCGAGAGGTAATGACTCAGGATCTCTCAACCCTCCATATTTGCAAGCTTTCTCCTTTCCCATGTGCATGTGCCCATGTAACGCATACATGTGCATGTGTGCTTGTGCTTACCCGCACGGGCTGGCCTGGCACGAGCTTGTAAGGTTCTCGGAGGTACAGGAAAGTGCCGTTCGACGAGCGCAGGTCGGAGATCTGGAAGCCGTTGCCGGAGAAATGCAATGCTGCGTGGTGGCCTGACACCTAATATATATACATGAATGGAATACACATTGGTTGAGAAGATGTGAGCAAAAAGTATGTGGTGAATGAAGGTGCTCATTTTCACTTGCGCAGAATGATATGTAAAGGTCTCAGTTTGCGTTCACAAGAGCGTGCATACGCATATACAAGCAAACTTCTTCTCAAACTTCCACTGTTTATCATTCGTGCAAGCGCACGCAGCCAGTCATGCCTCACCGTTTGGTAATTGAGCTGCATGTCAGCTTCCACCGAGCGCCCAATCACCAGCGCGCGCCTCGCAGGCGGCAAAGGAGGAAAAGGAGGACTTGACGGAGGACGAGAAGAAGCTCCTGCTCCTGGTGACGAAGAGGACGATCCCGCTGCGGCCTGCTGCATTCGAAAAGAAGAATTAAAGAAAATAAAGGAGAAGAAAAATAGAGAGTAAATACGTCTTCGCGGTGAAGCTGTGTACGAACAGGATGGTTGAATAAGCATTAGTCTCTGCTTTGATATCTCACCTGCAACGCAGCTTGGTCCACGAGGCCTGCGAAGGAGACGTGGAAGGTGGAGTTGAAGATGGAGTCCGCGATGGAGTTGTGCGCGTTGTGCGTCACCACCTAATATGTGAGTGTCAAGTTTGAAGCAAAAAATAGCAAGGCCAAGAAAAAGACAACGAGGGTTAGAACATGCATCGATTTTCGTGTATGGTACATGCCTGCGTTAAAGATTGGGACTTCACAACACACAGGTGCAGCTCCATTGCC
>Ga0307978_1002329_pt1 | contig 13466 bp, 10 predicted proteins | sample OrgLakmetage1056_FD_203151 | JGI IMG/M metagenome (GOLD analysis project Ga0307978, IMG submission 203151) | Saline water microbial communities from Organic Lake, Antarctica - #1056 | ecosystem: Environmental > Aquatic > Non-marine Saline and Alkaline > Saline | place: Antarctica: Organic Lake...
TCTTATCGCTTTGTATTTCGTGAAGGTCTGGATATTTTTTTTCGAGATAGTTACCTAAGCGACCACTGGTAATCAGCAAACCTGCTTGTGTTTTAATTTGCTCAGAGTAATGAGCTATATACTTTAAGGTAGTCACTGATTCAATCCTTTATATTAGGCATACGGAGTGAGTTGAAAAATCCGTATCTGCAAAAAATTAGGCGAATACGCCTACAGACACCAGAAATTCAGTACTTTCTATGGTTGTTTAATGGACCCATAAACCTGCTTGTTGACATTAAATTTGAATCTTCTTGCCCAATCTGAGTCAGATAAAATGCAATGTCCGTAACATCAAATTTCAGCGCGTCAGACGCCACACTTACGGATAATGGAAACGCCAGCTGCTCTCCAGGGTTTAAGCTGACATACGCCGGGCCAATTAGATTCAAGCCTTCGAGTCCTTTTACACTGACATTATATCTTCTGTTTTGATGACTTTTATTGATGACCTTCAATGTGTAGCTATTCTCTACCTCGCCTTGCGTATTCAAGCGATACAGGCCTCTGTCCTTGGCGATATCCAAGCTCACGAGAGGCCTCGAAACTATGGCCCAGATCAACGTTATGATCATGGCTATCAGCACAGCGCCATAGCCTACGAGCCGAGGACGAACAATTTTCAAAGGCCCGCCACTGAGTTCTCGCTCACTGGTGTACCTGATGAGGCCTGTTTCATAACCCATCTTTTCCATAACAGAGTCGCAGGCATCGACACACGCCGCACAGCCAATGCATTCCATCTGAAGGCCGTCTCGGATGTCAATCCCCGTAGGGCATACTTGTACGCACATCTGACAATCCACACGGTCGCCTAATCCCTCAGCTTTGTAGTCCAATCCTGAACTCCTGGGGCCCCTCGCTTCTCCACGATCCACATCGTAACTAATAACCAACAAGTCTTCATCCAGCATAGACGATTGAAAACGTCCGTATGGGCACATACGAAGGCACGCTTTTTCTCGTAGCCAACCCGCATTGAGATAGGTAGCAAGCGTAAAGAAAAACACCCAAAAGGTCGCCCACTCAACCGCTCGAAAAGTCAGTAACGAGGGTGCTAGCTCACGAATAGGCGTAAAATAACCAACAAGAATAGCCGCGGTGACCACGCTGATAAGAAACCAAAGCCCATGTTTTTCGATTTTTTATATACTTTTGAAGACTCGTAGGAGCTCGATCCAGCTTTTACGTTGGTTCCTGCCACCTTCTGAAATCTTTTCTACCCACATAAATACCCACATCCAGGCGCTCTGTGGGCAGGTATAACCACACCAAACTCGGCCTGCCCACACTGTCAAAAAAAACAGACCAAACGCGCAAACGATTAAAATCGGCGATAGCAGAACCAAATCCTAAGGGAGATCGAAACAAAAAAGGTATGAGTTGATTCACTTCTACAGCAGCAGGTCTCGCAGTTTGGCCAATGCCCCCAAACGGGCGCTATTCCAGGGATGTGCATAGCTAACTCTCAAACAGTTTCGAAACTGGTCAGAGGTTGAGAACAGCGGTCCTGGGGTTATTACAATGCCGTTGTTCAACGCTGGAACATACGCAGACAACGTGTCCACGTACTCTGGTAACTCAACCCAGATCGCCAACCCGCCCTGAGAACTGCTAATACGCGCTTCACAGGGCCAAGTCTGTAAAGATGCGATCAAACAATCTCGATTAATTCGAAGTTCGTTACGTTGACGGCGAAGGTGTGAACCTAAACTGCCATCAGCCATGTACTCTGCAACGCCCCCTGACACCCAACCCAGTCGAAGGTCACGGGAAACGCTTTTGGAAAATGAACTGCAGAGAATGACTCGTTCATTCAAATCCATTCCCTTGAGAGGGTCTGGCGTGCCGTTTAGCGCGGTATCAGCGTATATGTCGTCCTCAATCACAGCGAGGTCATGACGTTCTGCTAACTCAATCAGACGCCTTTTCGCGCCGATGGGCATTAATGCGCCACCGGGGGTGGCGTAAGCCGGCGATACAATACAAGCTTTGACCTTCCAACGCTTCAGAGCCTCCTCAAGAGCATCAATATTCATACCCGTTTCAATGGAACTCGGCACCTCAATAACGCGAAGGCCTAATTGCTCCAAGAGCTGTAACACGCCGTAGAATCCTGGTGACTCAACCGCCACGACGTCGTTACGACTGCAACACGCCATCAACGCCAAAAACAACGCATGTTGACAACCGGAAGTGACGCACAGCTGTTCAGGTCTTGCAGCCCAACCCCGCCTAGCGTAGTTAGACGCAAGCTGCTCAAGAAAACGAGGAACGCCCGCTGGCGTATCGTAATATTGGTGATGCTCGCCTTGTTGACGCCGCAGAGCTCTGCCAATTGAACGATTCAAACTCACTATTCCGGGGGGAAGTCGTCCGGAACCTGGATCAGGCAACAGGTCAAAAGCAGCACTGCGCTTCATAATATCGAGAAACAGGTCACTCACAGTGACAGGACGAGGTGCCTCAACTTGGCCAGCGTTGAGAGATCTTTTTATATGGGTGGGCGGTAAAGTAACGAAGTAGCCTGTCTTAGATCGAGCCTCTACTAGACCTTGCGCCTCCAACCTTTGTAAAGCGTTTTGAACCGTTGCTTCCGACAGGTTTCGCTCGATGCATAATGTACGAATCGATGGCAAACGCTCACCCAATCGCCAACGGTGCTCAGAAATCCCCCGCAGTAACCAGTTCTCTAATTCTTGGTAGTGGTATTGCGACGTCATTTGATCTCGCCCATTGGAGAAACTGTTCTTCTTTGAATACGGCTGCAGTATCATCGTTGCCGCTTCGTGCAATTTCTGGAATTGCCTGCGTGGAATCTTCGAACGTAAGTGGGTGTATCGGCTCGCACGTTGCGAGCAACCGAACTGAATCATCGCGATTTCTTGATCAGATTGAACAGCCCGATGGCGTTATTTCAGCCCTCGAATCGTTTATCCGTCTTACCGGCCAAGCCGCGCAGAAAGTGGTCCAGAGAGACGTTGTTGGGTTGTTCACGAAGGGTCTTCAGCAGACACTCTTGGTCGCCAAATATGACCTGATCGTAACGCGGCTCCAGGTCGGAGCCTCGAGTCACGGACTGGACGCTTCCCTGCCTTGAAGACTCGGGCACAATCTGGCTTGCCAAATGTTGCAAATGAGTGGCGAAGCGGGCTCGTTGGGTGACGTTTACAGATTCCCAGTCAAGCGCTGTCAGTCCGGTTTGGATAATCTCTAGGGTATCGTCATCTATCGTACGCCCAAGCAGTGCAAAGCAGGCCGTCAATGCCTCGTGGCGGAGCGTTGGCGGCAATAAAGGATCCGAGATAAGATCATTGAATTCGACAATGGCCTGCCGAACCCGGGTCCCGATTTCGGCTTTTACTGGCGTGGGTTCGTTAGCGGGCGTTGCGGTGGGTTTATCTTGCTCTGACCTACGGACTGCTTTGTACCAATGGGCCGCCACTCCGGATTTTCTGGGTGGCAGTTGTTCCAACCTTATCTTCACCCTATCCGCCAGTGAGTGGAACTGCCGACAAGACGGGTCCGACTGAGCCAGCAAAGCCACCGGGCGCTGGGTGATCACTGATCGACGCAGTGTCTCGTCACGCCAGACGGCGCCCAAATAATGTGGTCGTACACCTAAGTGATTTTGCGATGCCGCTGCAAAGCGCCGAAATATTGATTGTGCCTGACTGGCACCGTGAGCCATGTTAACCAGCACACTCGGGGTACGCCGGTAGCCTTGCCGCTGCAACACCTTGATGAGCGAAAAGGCATCGGTTAGAGAAGCAGGGTCAGGAGTTACCACGACACAGGCCATGACAGCGGAGGCAATCATGTGAAGAACAACGGGCTGCAGGCCAGCAGCGGTGTCAATCAGAACATAGTCGTAACGGCGTTCCAGTGCAGCAAGACTCTTGAGCAAATTGAGACTTCCCGCAACACCCATGTCAATGCAGCTCTGTACTCCCGAGGCCCCAGGAATCACATGCAGTCCTAAAGGCGCCTCCATGATGATTTCATCCAGTGTGCATTCCTGGCGCAATACGTGTTCCAGAGTGTGTCTCGGATACTGGCCCAGCATGATGGCAACATTGGCAAGATCCAAGTCTCCGTCGAGCAGCAGCACGTTGTGACCTTCGCGCGTAAGGGCCAGTGCAAGATTGATAGCAACAGAGGTTTTACCGACACCACCTTTACCACCGGTAACGGCAATAACCCTGGGCTGGGCTGAAATATGTCTTGAATCCGTCATTGGCCTCTCTTTGATACTGACTGCAAAACCACGGTCAGAGAAATAATGCAGACTAAATTTCTTATTTAAGTTTACCGCGAACACACCGGACAATATAACCAGCGAGGCTGCACTTCCGGTACAGCCGTCGCATTTTTGACAATATTTTGCGCGGTATTATCAGGTGGATGGCATAGAATAGTTCCTATTAACGGGTTTTCGTTCGCCACAATGTGAGACTCAAGTCGGACTTTAATTAATCTATGCAGGATTTAGTAAATTTTACAAAAGCCTGTATTTATTTAATGGAATTGATCGTTTAAGCTCATAACATTATGGTGATAATCAATGAAATCTCAGACATATATGACTGGCAATTCCATGAAAATATCGCCTAACACACAATTACCCAGCCTCCCCGAAGTCACATTCAGGGCGCTGGAAGCGTGTCGAAAAGAAGACAGCTATCGTCATATCAGCGACATTATCTTGGCTGACACCGCACTCACGGCGCAGGTACTGGCCACGGCCAATTCATCACTCTACGGCCGGTCGGGAGAAATTCGCTCAGTTGAGCAAGCATTGCTCCGGCTTGGCACTGAACGTTTACGAACCCTGGTGCTTACCGCTTCGCTCCGGCAGTTGATGTTCGATCTCGGTGCGGGCCAGTGGCAGCAACTTCGTGATTTTTGGCGCCACTCTCTCACCACTGCACTGACTGCCAAGACCCTCGCCACACTCACCCGCTACCCTTCGGCGGACGAAGCTTTTATGTTGGGAATGCTCCACAACATTGGCGAACTGATTGCTTTGAACATGACGCCGAATGATCTTCAACAGGAGTATCTCGTTCACCAAGCAGAGATCGCAGCGCAGCTTGCTCAGACCTGGGGGTTGGGACCGATGGCAGCAGATGCTATGCGTTATCAAAAGGCTCCGGCGTCGGAAATCCGTGATGCGGCCCACCTGGTCAAGCTGATTAATCTGTCAACACGGCTGGCTCAGTCCGATGCGGCTGGCATTGCCGCCGCAGGTACCATTTTCAGTCTTGGTGAAGATCTCACTCGGGAATTATCACTGCGTATCAATCATGACGTTGCTGCCCTTGCGCAATCGTTGGGCGTTGTTCTTGAGCAGGCCTACGACGGCCGCAAGGCAAACCAGACATTGCGCGATACCGTCATTCGCCAGGCCATGACCGATCAGGCTCTCAGCCTGGCCGACAGTTCAGGCCCGGTGCTCGCCAGCACAGTGACCAACCTCACTTTATTAACAGGCTGCCCCAGTCTATTTTTTAGAGTCGACGATGACATCTTGATCCTGGCATCCGACAGTCAAGGTGAACCGCCCGACATGACGATTGTTGCCGCGTCCACAGGCAGTGTGTTGACGCAAAGCTTCAGGGACCAAAGAGCTGTGCAGCTGGCTGGCCGCGCTCCCAACGTGCTTGACAAACAACTAATGGCGCTGCTCAACGCATCCTCACTGGTGGCTGTCCCGGTGCGGTCCAAAGACGACTGTCAGGGCGTTTTTGTGATTGGCACCGATGCCGTAAACATGGCGTCAACGCTGGAGCTGGCTGGAATGTTCTGCGCGCGACTATCGCATCTGATTGCGAACGAAGAGGCAGAAAACAAGAACGATGTGAAAGCAGAGAACATTGACCAAGCTCTTGCCCGAGACAATGTACGGCGTCACATTCACGAGATCAGCAATCCCTTAACCATCATTCGACAGTATATTTTTCAACTGAGGGGGCGGCTCGAAAACGAACAGGTCCGGGAGCAACTGGACATTATCCGGGAAGAGCTTGAGCGCGCTAGCAATCTGTTGGTGCAGATGGGTGAGAGCCAAGAGCTCAACCCGAACGTCGACGAGCCGACAAGCCTTAATCGAGAATTGAGAGCTTTGCACGACCTGTTCCAGGACAGTCTGTTCACCGACGGCGACATTGATTGCGACCTGATTCTGAGCGAAGAATCAACAGATCTGACCGCTGGCCGAGCGCCGGTGCGCCAGGTGATTCTTAACCTGATCCGAAACGCGGTAGAGTGCATGCCAGATGGTGGAAAGCTTAGGCTTGCAAGTGCCTCGCCCATCTGGCAACAAGGCCGGCAGTGGATCGAAATGCTTATCGAAGACAACGGCCCGGGTCTACCGAAAGCCATTCAAAGTAGCTTGTTCAATCCGGTGCAATCCAGTAAGGGCGTGACTCACAGCGGATTAGGGCTGAGTATTGTCAAACAACTTATTGATGACATGGAGGGCATCATTGGATACCGCACGGGGAGCTCTGGTACCAGCTTCAGGGTTCTCCTGCCGGCGGCGTTCGATCCCAACAAAGGTCTGACATAAATTATGGGCAGCGCGCGATGACACGGCAACCAATCCATTCGCCAGTGACTGACACTATTTTAGCCAGGATACTCGTCGCCGATGACGACCCGAGGCTGCTGAGCAGTCTCTCCTCTCTGCTGGAGCAACAGGGTTATCTTGTTACCCCGGCGCTGGGCGGAAGAGAAGCCTGCCGACAGCTGAACACGTGCACCTTTGATCTCGCCATGCTCGACCTTAGAATGCCTGACTTGGATGGCTTTGAGGTCATGTCCCATGCTGCAAGAGTTCAGCCCAGATGCGGTATTGTTGTGGTGAGCGGAGAGAGTTCTTTCAGTTCTGTCAGTCGTGCGCTGCGCCGAGGAGCTCAAGGTTACATTAAGAAACCTTTTGACCCGGACGAAATGCTGACCACGCTGGAAATTGCGTTGGGCAAACAGTCGTTGGTCAGAGCTCATACCGATGTGCAACAGCGACTTGAAAAGTCCGAAGTGCTGCACCGCTACATCGTCAACAACTCCCCAGACATTGTCTTTATGCTTGATGACAAAGGGCGTTTCTGTTTCATCAACAGAAAGATTGAATCGTTGTTGGGTTACAGCAGTGAAGAGCTTAACGGAAAGCATTTCCGGCATTTACTTGACGAACAGGACATTGCTCGCGGCACCCATACCCTTCGGGATCCAAGCGTTACGCCCGAAAACCCCCGCACTTTCGACGTGAAACTCAAAACCCGGGGCAGCCAAAAAGCCAATCGGTATTTCGAGATTACCGGGTTTCCGATTGATCACGAAACCTTGCCTTTGGGAGCCGGTTTCAATGCCCGAACCTCTGGTCCCAAGGCGCGGTTTTACGGCACGGCAAGAGACGTGACTGAACGCAAGGAATCGGAAGCCTTTATAAATTTTCAAGCCTACCATGATTTGCTAACCCGGTTGCCCAATCGGGCACTGTTTACCGACCGGTTGAGTCTTGCCATCACCCAAGCGGAGCGCAGCAAACAAAAACTCGCAGTCATGTTTTTAGACCTGGACCGGTTCAAGGTGATTAACGATACTCTAGGTCACGCCATGGGTGATATTTTGTTGCAAATGGTCACGCAGCGTCTGGAGCACTGTCTTCGTAGGGGCGACACTCTCTCACGTTTTGGCGGTGACGAGTTCACACTGTTGCTGCCCGCCATTAATAACAGTAACGATGCCCGGCGTATTGCCAAGAAACTGATTGATGCTCTCAAAGCGCCCTTTCAGTTAGGCGAACATGAGGTATTTATCGGAGTAAGTATCGGTATTTCCCTTTACCCAGAGGCTGGCCTCTCACTGGATCAGCTGATCCAGAACGCAGATACTGCCATGTATCACGTAAAGGCCCGGGGCAAGGATGGCTACCGTTTCTACAGCGAATCCATGAGTATCGACACCGCCAACCGTCTCAGCTTGGAAAGAGATCTCAGGCAGGCTCTTGAGCACAACGAACTGCGGGTCTACTACCAGCCTCAGGTTTGCGCCAAAAGTGGACGCATTGTGGGACTGGAAGCGCTGGTTCGCTGGCAGCACCCGGGTTTGGGGCTGCTCTACCCCAAGGACTTTTTGCCCTTGGCCGAAGAAACCAAACTGATTGTCGCGCTTAGCGAGCAGGTACTGGCCCAAGCCTGCCGGCAGGTCAAAGGGTGGATATTGGATGGTAACAGGGATCTAAGATTGGCAGTAAACCTGTCGCCGCTTCAAATAGAGCACCCGAGATTTGTCGAAAACCTAATAAGGCAGCTCAAAAATGAAGAGTTTCCAGCCAGCCATCTGGAAATCGAAATTACCGAAAATGTTATTATGAAGGACCTTGAACAGATCAGCCAGAAGCTCCGAAAACTGGCCGATCATGGGGTTCGCATTGCGATTGATGATTTCGGTACTGGCTACTCCTCGCTGAACTACCTTCATCAGTTGCCTATCCATACGTTGAAAGTAGATCAGTCGTTTGTCCGCGGAATTGGCAATAAAGAAGACGACGCCTGCATTGTTAACGCTATCGTGGCCATGGCTCACGGCCTGAAATTAAACATTATTGCGGAAGGTGTAGAAACAGATGCGCAACTGGCTTACCTGAGAGGGCTTGGCTGCCAGCAGATACAGGGCTTTCTTTACGGTCCCGCTCAGCTCCCCGAAGCCATTTCAAGGATATTGGATGATCAGCGAGTAAAAGCCGTAATTTGACGAAGGTCCTATCAGGGTGGCGAAAAAATCCGTTATTGATTCAAAATCAGTGAACCCACATGCTGATGCAGTCAGGAGTTGCCGGAGTGAAAATCCAGACCCGTTTTAGGCCTTTACTGAAAATAGTGGTTAAATTGAACGCCGGAAGGATTAGATCACCGGTGTCACTCAAAATCATCCATATTAAGGACTAACGTGTCAGCCTCCTTTGCCGGTCAGCCGCTGTTTGATACTGCTCATTACCTTGAAGATCTGTCAGACTTTCATTGCCACCCATCTATACCGACATTTCTGGCGTCTTTGCCGCAGCTCACGGCCACCCTGCACGATGATTATGAAATGAGTCGCCAATTTCTGATGAAATACGCCGACGTAGCTGGAACATTTTCACGTTTTCGCGGCGAGGTTCAGCGTTTTTTGAATTATCTTTGGGTAACCGCCAAACGCACGTTGGCGCAAACCGACGCCGATGTTGTGACCGCGTATTTCAAGACTTTGAAAACCCCGCCCCACAGCTGGATTGCCCGTGGCGTGTTTTCGGCTTTCACCCATGCCAACGGTTTACGCCTACCCAACCGGCAATGGCGTCCGTTCGCGTTGCGCTCTAGTGATGAAAACGCCGATTACAATGCCAGCCAAGCCAGCTTGAACGCCAGCCGAACTGCTTTACAAACCTTCTTCAAATACTTGGTTCACCAGCAATACTTGCTAGCAGACCCACTTAACGATTTACGTCGCCGTGATCGTCGCGCTAAGCCGCAACTCGCCAAAGATCTTGAAGTCGCAGTGCGCCGGCTAACCGATTGGCAGTGGTCCTGGTTGCTAGAGACCTTGATCACAGAAGCCGATCAAAACCCAAAATGCGAACGACATTTGTTTGTGATTGTAACCATGAAGTCGCTGTTTCTTCGGGTTGGCGAGTTAGCGCCGCGCCCGCTAGACGATGGTGCAGAACGAGTGCCGGTTTTTGGCGATTTCCGCAGGAAAGTCATTCAAGGCGAGCAATATTGGTCGTTTTTTGTATTTGGTAAAGGCGATAAAGCCCGTTCGGTCACCTTGGCCGATGCCTACCTGCCTTACCTGAAACGCTGGCGCACCCACTTGGGCCTGCCATCGCCTATGCCAGGTCCGGGCGATCACCACCCTGTCCTACCCTCAACCCATGGCACAGCACTGGGCAAACGTCAGGTTCAACGTGTTTACGAGCAGGCTGTTATGTTGGCTGTTGCGCGGATGGAGGAAGCCGGTTTTGTCGACGAAGCCCAACAGCTCGAAGCGATAAGATCAGAAACCCATTACCTGCGTCACACCGGCGCCAGCCAGGCTATCGAATCCGGCGCGGATATTCGCCATATCAGCGAAGAACTTGGCCATGCCAGCGCGGCTTTTACCGAGTCGGTTTACGTTAACTCGGATCAGGCCCGCAAGCGGTTTGAAGGCCGCGAACGGAAAGTATGAGACAAGTGGAGGGCCCGCAGCCCCTACTTTTCGCCAAGGCATGACTGGAGCCCGTCCGCGATCTTGATCAATAAGTCAGGGTACAGGTTAGCGCCGGTCGCCAGGCCTGATCCTAACGGGTCAATAACGCCAGACGTATTAACACCCGTTCCGCCAAAAATAGCCTTAACGATACCTGGGCTGTATTGCGGCTCAGTGAACACGCAGCCTACGTTTAAATCCGTCACAACTCCCCTGATTTCTGCAATCCGGGCTGGGCTTGGCTTTGATGCATCCCCGATTGAGATCGCCCCCGCTGCTGGAATCCCGAAACGTTTTTCAAAGTATTGGTAGGCGTCATGAAAAACGATGAATTGTCTATCCTTGAGCTGATCTATGGTGATCTCAATACGACTGACTGCGGCATCAATGTCAGCTTTTCCCGCCGCTGCATTTTCAAGGTACTGAGCAGCATTTTCAGGATCTTTGTCTGCCAGAGCCACTGCTATTGCATCAAGCCAGACCTTTCCGTTGGCGGGGTCTAACCACGCATGCGGGTCTGTACCGCTGTGTTCATGATGATCGTCCTCTGTCCTCTCATCATGCTGGAGGTCATCATGAGCGTCGTGCCCACCCTCTTTTTCCTTGTTATGATCATTGTCGTCATGAGCGTCGAACGTAGCGCCTTCCCTGAAGGCATAGGTTGTTGTGCCCACCACCTCCAGCAACTCGACTTTTCTTGAATCGAGGGACAGGTTATCCAGAGACCTTTCCAGCCACGGTGTCAGGCCCTCACCTACCCAGAACACGAGGTTCGCTTCCTGTAATGCTTGAGCTTCTGACGGGCTGAGCGAATAGTTATGCGGCGAAGCGCCAGACTGAACAAGTAGATCCGGCGCGCCTACGCCCGCCATGACCTGCGACACCAGTGAGTGAATGGGTGTGACATCGGTCGCGACATTAGGGACAGCATTTGCACTAAACGGCAAGGTTGCCATAAACGCAGCAGCCAGTAAATTTTGATGTTTTCTCATTCTTTTCAGCCTTTTGTGATGGAAGCCCTGTTACTACTATGTTATGTTATAACATTGCTATTAGCAAGGAAAGAGGCGTGTGTCGTGAACACTGAAAAATGCGTCAGGCCTGTGCAGATGCGTGGGACCTGCTTTCGATGGGGAAAAAATGAGAGTCCTTGCCACCAAAAACCTGTCCGTCAGTTTTGGCGGAAACAGTGTGCTAACAGACATTAATATTCATATAGAGCGGGGCGAAATTGTGACGATCGTCGGCCCGAACGGGTCAGGAAAATCGACGCTTCTGCGCGCGATTATCGGCGCCCAGCTACCGACCTCCGGTCAGGTTGACATTATCGGTAAACAGATTATCGGCTATGTTCCGCAGCGCCTTAATATTGATGAAACACTTCCAATGACGGTTTATCGGTTTCTATCGCTTCCCAAGCGCCAGCCAAAGGACGACATGGAGACGGCTCTTCATCAAGCGGGGTTGTCCGGCCTTGGCAAACAACAGTTAAGCACCCTGTCCGGAGGTCAATTCCAGCGCGTCTTGCTGGCTCGAGCCCTCATAGAGAAACCGGATCTGCTTTTGTTGGATGAAGCCACCCAAGGGCTGGACCATTCTGGCTCAGCAGACTTTTACCGGCAGATTGAGCGGGTGCGGCAGGAACTGGGTTGCGCCATCCTGATGGTCAGCCATGAGCTGCACACGGTGATGCGGACATCGGATCGGGTGATCTGCCTGAACGGCAGTATTTGTTGTGAAGGCGCGCCTGAGGTTGTCAAGGTCGCCCCCGAATATCGATTATTGTTTGGCCTCGACAATGCGGAAATGTTCGCGAGTTACCATCATCACGACCACCATCATGACCATGCGACTTCCCGGCACCAGGAAGCTCTTTAATGCTCGATGATTTTATGTTTCGTGCTTCTCTCGCCGGCCTGGGTGTTGCAATCGCCGCGGCGCCGCTTGGCTGCTTTATTGTTTGGCGACGTATGGCTTTTTTCGGCGATGCAACCGCACACGCTGCCATTCTGGGGGTGGCATTGTCACTTACGTTGTCCATACCAATATTTGCAGGGGTTTTGGTGGTGTCCCTGTTAATGGCTTTGGTCGTTACCACTCTGAGTGAACGCGGTTACGCGATGGATACTCTGCTCGGCGTCTTGTCGCACTCTTCGCTAGCCTTTGGCCTGGTGGCAGTCTCCTTCTTGTCGGGCATTCGCATCGACCTTATGGCCTATCTGTTTGGTGACATTCTTTCTGTGGGCACCCTTGATCTTGGTGTGATTTGGGGTGGCGCAGCCCTCGTGCTCACATTGGTTGGCTGGCGCTGGTCGGCTTTGCTTACGTCAACCGTTAACCCTGAACTCGCTTGCGCAAGTGGCCTTTCACCGAAGCGAGAGAACATGATTCTCACCTTGTCGTTGGCGGTCGTTGTGGCTGTGGCTATTAAAGTTGTGGGTGTGTTGCTGATTGCCGCCATGCTGATTGTAACGGCAGCAACGGCTCGCCCCTTCAGCAGAACGCCAGAAACAATGGCCATCATTGCGGCAATCATCGGGTGCGGCGCTTCACTGGCTGGATTGCAGGTGTCTTACGTCATGGACACCCCGACAGGCCCAACAATCGTCTGTGTTGTTGCTGTGCTTTTTGGCGTATCCAGCGTTTCCCGGTACTTCATCCGGCCGCAAAAAACTCGTGCCTGACCGGTGATTCTTGGCAGCTCGGGGAGACAGCTCGCAGTTATGTTATTTCGACACTTTTTTACCCGTACCCACAAAATCACATCGTCATTGATGATCGTTTTCGTTGCCGTCGCTATGGTTGCTTCACCAGAGCCTTTCGGCGCCGTATCAATCCAACTGGACAACCTACGCACCTTGAATGCGAAGCTAAATAGGCATTTGGCAACCGGGCAAGCCAATCGACGTAAAACCGTCAGCGTATTAAACCGCTATCAATACCTATACCTATTTCGTCGAACTCATTGATCAATACCGCCCAACGCTCATTGGCGGGTTTATTGACCAGCAAGTGCAAAATGGCGGGGGTTTGGCCCACGCCCAGGAATCCGGTGATAGGAGGTTCCTATTTCCGTCGTCACGGAAGCTCCCTGCCTGCGAATTGTTAGGTGTCGCCTACCCTTAATGCGTGGTGCGCCGTAACTGCGTCAGCCGCGCCAACCAGTTACCTTTTTTGGCGTTCGTGCA
>Ga0307978_1002330_pt1 | contig 13460 bp, 11 predicted proteins | sample OrgLakmetage1056_FD_203151 | JGI IMG/M metagenome (GOLD analysis project Ga0307978, IMG submission 203151) | Saline water microbial communities from Organic Lake, Antarctica - #1056 | ecosystem: Environmental > Aquatic > Non-marine Saline and Alkaline > Saline | place: Antarctica: Organic Lake...
CAGCCCATTCGCTCTCATCCCCAACAGGATTCTCCTTTACGGCCAATTACGGCGAATCAACCTTTCCCGTGACGGTGGTAAGTCCATGCGATGCGATGCCAAGCAATCGCCTTTACATTTCACATATCCGTCTCTAATTCCTTCTTTCTCGTTCCATCACAATCGATAAAGCCCCCAGGGGGTGTCCAGAAAGGCCAAAGCTTTACAGTTCCGTTTCCTTTTACGGGAGACTTTCGTAGTGAAGTTACGCCCTTTATCCTCAATAGCTCTGCTACCGCATCAGGCGCTCCTTTCCAGCAGTATCAACACCATCAAGGCCAATGGAAAGACGATCTATGGGATTGTTTTCGATACGGCCCTTGTCACCAGACGGTCTGGAACGCGATCTGTTGTCCGCAACTTCTAATGGCACAAGTTTTGACGAGATTGAAACTCAATTGGCTCGCTGAAGAGGCTCCCGATCACGAATGGAAACGAACCTTTGGCCGCGTCTTTCTCATTGTCTGTCTGTATTGGGGACTCACGACACTAACGGCTCCACCGTCCTCGACCCTGTTGCAAGACCCCGAGACCGGAGGCATTATTCGCATTCCACCAGACAGCGCTCCTTTTTTTCAATTGGTCATTTATCACGCAGTCACGTGGTCGTTTGGCCTGTACACTTTGCTTATTTTGACAAAGTTGCGTCGCGCAGTGCGAGCTCTATACGAAATTCCTATGCAGTACTACCCGCAGGCGGGTCCTTTGGAAGACTGTTGTCTCTCCTTTTGGTGTGGGTGTTGCGTCGTGGCGCAAATGGCTCGGCAGACGGCGGACTACGAAGAGCAGTCGGCGGCGTGTTGCTCTCCGAATGGTCTTGGAGCCAACCGGAATAATCCCGTCATTCTGGTCTAGAGCATAGACCACAATGATTGGTTGGAGCGATAGAAGGTACATGAAGGCGTTTTCTATGCAAGAGCAAAGCAATAGAAGAGATACACGTACACAGTGCACAAATAATAAGGTATAGTTTGCATTATATATTTTGTCTGTCCATTATTATATTGTCTTCTCTTGTTACCGTTTTCTGGTCTAGGTCATAGTAGTAGCAGATAGCTTAGTTGGTGGTCGTGGGAGAAGTAGCCATTGCCTCCTTAGCATCCGTGACAAATGGGTGCGCACAAACAGTCTTGAAATAGGCCTCGACCACAGGGTAGGGCGAGAGGTCCACACCGAGATATCCGGGCCACGAAAGAGTAACAACCGCGTAGAAATCAGCAACGGTAATGTCGTCCCCAGCAATGAAAGTTTTGTCTTTCAAGAGATGGTCATTCATATAGGTAAGCTTCTTTGCAACGACAGCACGAAAGTGATCCTGCACTCCCTTCGACAGCATCGGGTTGAAGAGCTGCCCGATCGTCTGGTGCCACTCGGTAGCAATATAGGCGAGCGCGTTGATGACTTGGGCTCTCTTGGAGGGGTCACTAGGGAACAACGGGTTATCCTTCTTCAGGTCCCCAATATAAGAAAGAGTGGCGACGTTCTCGTTAATGACAGTTCCGTCGTCGGTGACGACAGTCGGGACATTCCCCTTGGGGTTGATGGAGTAGAAATCAACATCGCCCACCTTGGTCCTGTGAGTTGACAAATCGATTTCTTCGGCCTCCAAGGTAAGGCCAGATGCTTTGGCTGCCATGAAGGAAGCAGCACCACAGGACGTAGCTGTGTAGTAAAGTTTGGTCATTGCGATAGAGAGAGTTAATTCACAGAAGGGGTCGATTTGTGTTTTGTGAGAATGGAAAAGGATCTTTCGGAAGCGGCTCGAACACAATCGACGCATTCCGGAACAGCTTGTTGGTTTGTGAGTCAGAGATATTGTTACGGGTTGCCCGGGCACGTGACGTTCGGTATCGTCCAGGTAACTGGATATGTGTACGCAAGAAGTAAGCTAGCTATCATAGTAACAGTCTAGCTACTCCTCCATATAAGAGACTTCTTGTGCGTGCATCGATCTATGATCAGACCAATAAGTCAGTCTTAACGACCATTACTACTGGATCATTTCCTGTTTGAGATACGCAACCACCAGCGGATGCACCACATTCGCAGTCGGCAGGGAATCGCGAGAGACCTTGTAACGATCAAAGTCCAGGACCGGAATCTTCAAGGCTTGTGCAACCGGTAGCAGAGCAGAGAGTAGGTCGATCATTGCGTCGTTGACGCCTTCAGACAAGAAAGAAATGTGATTCGGTGCATCGGGTCGATCAAAGACCAGCGCGGCTCGAGATGGAAGACGACCTATCGAAGTCAATAGCTTTGCTTCATCGAGAATCGCGTAATCACTGGGAATCGCTTCCTTGCCTCCGAATCGAGCCAAGGAGACAGCGCCGTCATTCATGGACGTCAAGAACAGAACGTTACCCGAAATCGGGCTGCCATCTTGCTGCCGGGGAAAGCCTGCAATGCACACGCGAGCCCAGTTCTTGTCACCAGTCTTGATGACAGTGCCGCATCCCAACGAATGACCGACAATCCCATAACTACTGGGTTGGAGCTGCCACTCGTTTGGAATGGCTCGAAGCAAGGCTTGTGTGATGCGACTGCGATCCAGTCCGTCCATTCGATCGTACGATGCCGCAAGGGATTCGGGGAATTCCGGAGATAAGCAAATAAAGCCTTGCTGAGTGAGCTCTTCTGCCAAGTGTGAAAGATCAAAGCGGCTTCCCAGATATCCGTGGGCAAGTAGAACGACAGGCCCCGAGGTGGGCAGGGGTAGATTCTGGCCGTCCGTGACAGTCATGCTGGTGGGCGACAAAGCAAAGTTTCGAGAAGCCAACTCGGGAATAAAGTCCCAGCCTGCGAGGAGCTGCCCAATCCGTCGGACCGAAATCCGATGCTGATACTCCACTGTTTGTGGGTCCAGAGAAGCTTTTGATGGTGCTACTGGAAACCAACAGGCAACTGGCACCTCAACACCAAAGTCGTCCAGCTGCAGAGACAGCGTCTTATAGGCGGCCATCGATGGCGAAGTTCCTACGTCGTGAATATTTGCTACCGAAGATGTTGGTGGTGTCTTTGGCGCTGGCTGAAACGCCAAGGCTTGTGCGGGTTGCACCATCATGGCCGTTATTTGAAAGGCAACAACCATTGCCGCTACCCCCAGATTCTGAAACAAGAGTCGTCGATTCATCGTTCCCGCAGTTTTGGTCGTAGTCAATCCTAATGTATGGAGTGGGTGCAGTAATAAGACGAAGAGGAAACACACAAGAACCTTTCCTGCTGTCGATTGAGGCAATACCATGGTGTCATCAAGCCGAAACGGTGCCAATCTTCAAGAATGATATGAAACGTGTATCTTCTGCCACGTCATTTTTAAATTTCTGCGCGCATTTATTTGTGATTCTTCGTTCTGGAACGTTGCTCTCTCTGTCTAGCCTATCCGTAGTCCGTAGTCATAGCTATCGGAGTGCCAGGACTAGTATAGCACAGATATGCAATCCAGTTCGTTAAAATTGGATTCGAAGTGTGGCTACGAGTAAAGGACTGCTGGAGCTTGAGAGCGCAGAACAAGAGTATTCTTGAGAGTTGGTCCTCCTTCTTGAGAGTTAAACATGTATCTAAATTATGCATGTACGACGATGTCTCAAAGATGCAGACCTTTACACCTCAAGTTTGCGCTCGCTCAGTAAGTGAGAGCTTGCTCAGTAAATGAGCATGTGATGGTTGTTATGTTTGTTGTCTTGATGCTGCAAGAGCTGACTCAACTGACGAAACGCCTTGGAGCACTGGGGACAATGATACGGCAAGTCGGGAACGTTCTGCTGGTTCGAGTTTGCGCTGCTCCCATTGTAGGTCAGCATGGCAACGTCGCCATTGCTCAAATAGTGGCGCATCTGCGACTTGCTCTGCGCAAACTGATAAATCTGGTTGCGGGCGTGGTCGACTCCGATACAGGCACGGCAGTGTCCACTTTCAACGTGTTGCACCGCATTCGCTCCACTCTTGAATCTCTGGTCCCCACAGACAGGACAGGATACAGTAGTTGGGCGATGAACTTGCATGTGCATATCGAGCTGATTCTGGCTGTTGAATTCTCGGTAGCATTGTGGACAAGTGACTGTCTTGTTGACACAGTCGCTGCACCTGGAAGAATCTTCGCCTTTGGCCCACTGATTGTTGCTAAAGTGACTGCACCAATCACCACAGTCAGCACAATAGCGTACCATCGTGGTTGACGATTAGATTTTTGTTGTCGTTCACGAGGCCACGCTTCTCTCGTCCGTCCTCTGGAGTGGTTAAGCCGCAAAACATCGAGCTCGTTGAAGATTGTGTGTTCTTTGCGATTTTCTTTTCCTCCAAGCAATGAGCAAAGGTGTGAAGATTCAGAACTTAATTGCCAGAACCTTAGTTTCGGTCACTTACTTGCGAACTGCCTTCCTACCGGTATCCAGCAGCTTATATGTTAACACGCAACACCGGACCCGCCGGTCACCGGTCACGGTACAGATCTCTACAACACCCGGTCGGACAAACTCCCGATCGTTTGGTGTCAATAACTCTATGGCTAATAGTTCAGTAGCTAATGTACTTTTACTGTAGTACGTCGTAAACAACTCCTTTTCTTGAGAGTTAAACATGTATCTAAATTATGCATGTACGACGATGTCTCAAAGATGCAGACCTTTACACCTCAAGTTTGCGCTCGCTCAGTAAGTGAGAGCTTGCTCAGTAAATGAGCATGTGATGGTTGTTATGTTTGTTGTCTTGATGCTGCAAGAGCTGACTCAACTGACGAAACGCCTTGGAGCACTGGGGACAATGATACGGCAAGTCGGGAACGTTCTGCTGGTTCGAGTTTGCGCTGCTCCCATTGTAGGTCAGCATGGCAACGTCGCCATTGCTCAAATAGTGGCGCATCTGCGACTTGCTCTGCGCAAACTGATAAATCTGGTTGCGGGCGTGGTCGACTCCGATACAGGCACGGCAGTGTCCACTTTCAACGTGTTGCACCGCATTCGCTCCACTCTTGAATCTCTGGTCCCCACAGACAGGACAGGATACAGTAGTTGGGCGATGAACTTGCATGTGCATATCGAGCTGATTCTGGCTGTTGAATTCTCGGTAGCATTGTGGACAAGTGACTGTCTTGTTGACACAGTCGCTGCACCTGGAAGAACCTTCGCCCTTGGCCCACTGATTGTTACTAAAGTTGCCAGAGTCGCAGTAGTTATGGCATTCGGCGCAATTGCGTCGTAAAGGCGCACTGCCACCGCCACCGCCACTCCCGGACACGCAATCTATGCAGCGAGAACTTCCATCGCCCTTTCTCCACTGGTTGTTGCTAAAATCGTCGGAATTGCACCAATCGCCACAGTCTGAGCAATAACGTACCATCGCTGCTGTCGATTACTTTGTTCTTGTCCTTCTCTTTTCTCTCGTTGTCTCCGGGGGGGGGGGGGGGGGGGGGGGCAAAAAAAACAAACACAATAAGCCTACGCTTGTCGTCCTCTGGCTACCTGCTGGAGAGTCTCTGTCGCAAATATTCCACGGTCCACGTTTAATGTGATTCTTTGTGATGATTATTCTTGACAGCCGCACGTCACGAATAGCGTACGTACTCACGCAATTGACGACGTCACTTTTGAATTTTGGCGGGAAACGGACGAGCCAAAATGCAAATTGCCAAAAAAAGAAAAAGAGACATATTTCATTCCACAGTATTCCATTTGGGCCATGACGAGCCAACCTTGTCGTGCCATGCCGCCGGCTTTGGCGCCTCCCCCCTTTGATCCGCCCGTCTTTTTCACAGCGTCTCGTGTCACTGGAAATGTAGTTAGTATGTCCGATACAATGGAAGAAGAGGCGTTGGACGATAGAGCATCTAGTGTGTCTCCCACCGTCTTGAACCGGCAAACGTCGACGGTCCGGAACATTCTGGTGGTTCAGCAGCAGCAGCAAGACGATACAGGTTACTGCTGCTCCTCTCGAAGAGCCGTGTTTTTATTGCAGCGCAAGTTAGTGGTCCATCACGGATCGTCGGTACGACTCGGTTACGTTCTCCAACAACAGCCGGGCGCCCTCGCCGACGATCACGACGGCGTGTGGGAACTTGCCGTTCCAGAAGAAATGGTGGCCGTTCTGATGGTGCATACAAAGTCCAACATCTTGGAAAATTCCAATACTGACAACAGCTGCAATACTGAGCTATCGGCGTTGCAGCTGGTTGCGACGCATGATTTGGAAGGGACGGGACATGTCCTGGGGACTGTGACGGTGGCTGCCGATCACTCGCATGTCTATGCGGTCATGACCCATCACCGCGAAGGCTCCTTGTTTGATTACTGTGCGGCTGTGGGTCGTTTGAAGGAAGAGCAAGCTCGTTTCTGTTTTAGGCAGATTCTCAAGGTACGCAGTGTGCTGTATTGTATGAAATCGTGCGCTCTGTAGGTAGGAAGACCCGTTGTTCAATAATCACTTTTTTCATTCGAATCAACAGGGCTTGGAAACGCTCCAACGCCTGGAGCTGTGCCATCGCAACTTATCGCTCGAGACTGTAGTATTATCAGGTACAACATGTACGTTGGCCGCCTTGGGAAGCGCTATCCGGATACCAATAGTATCAGGGACTGTCCATTTGATTGAACCCCAGCCACCATGCGGCAGTAATCCGCAGTACATGGCACCCGAGTTGCTCCAAAACACACCGTTTGATGGTTATGCAGTCGACTTGTTTGCAGCTGGGGTCGCGTTATTTGTCATGCTGCTGGGGGGCGACACGTTGTTTGCAGCACCCTTGCCCGAAGACCGACGGTTCCAAGATATTTGCGTCGAGGGAAATCTCAAGGAGATGCTTCAGCGTATCTGCGCGAAACGGGCTGTGATTGACTTGAATATAAGCGATGACGCGTTGGACTTGCTGCAAAAGATGTTGCGTGCCGAGCCAAAGGATCGACTGGGGTTGTCTCAGGTTCAGCAGCACGCCTGGGTAACGAAAGGAGGTGAAGCTGGTGCAACGGCACCCCTGACTCTTGCGCAACCACCACCGTTAGGTCTTGGGGCTTGATTGATGTGTTCAGAAGTAGAGCTATTATGGATTGGTGTTGCTTTGATGTTGTCTACTAGCTTGCTACAGTAGGTATGTACCTACTGTACCATAGACTATTGTATTAGTCGTACAGCACGATAGATAGGGATAGGGAGACTTGCTACTTACACGTGGCATTAGGAGTCGTATCGCGCGAAGTGACAACCGACACGTTGCAGCTGTCACACTATGGTACTCTCACGCTTGGCCCGGTCGTGATACGAACACCGGCGGCGGCCCATTCAAAGATCGATCTTCGCTTCCTATCCATCACAATAATATAATCCATTGCGTCAGTTCGATCGTATCGCTGTCACGTCGCTTGTTATTATTGGTAGCTACAGTATTGCAGGTTTTACCATGAAGCATTCGAATCCAGCAGCCGTTCTGGCCGTGTTACTGGTGGCATTTTCCACCATGGAACACCATTCAGCTGCCGCTTTTGTTCCTTCCAAGAATCGTGCCTTGTCGCAAAACGCTTGCTCGACGAAGCAACAGGCCTTTCCCCCTACGATTCATTCGGTCCCATCCGCCCCATCCTTTGTCAAGAGGCATGGAATCTCTCGATCTGTTCCCGGTACAGCGCTCCGAATGGCAGCAGAGGACTTTAGCGAAGCCAAGTACACCGAAGCGGCCTGGTCTTCCATTGCAGCCTTGACCAAAGCAGCCGACTATTACTCTGCGAGCTCCGTCGAAGCTCCGCTGTTGCTCGACGTAATGTTGAATCCCGCCAAGCACAACGCTGGTGAAGACTCCGAGGCCGCTCGAAAAGTGGTGGAAAAGGTTCTGGTCAAGGCGGGAGCCGACGTGAACAATCTTCGCAGTGAACTTGAAAAGTACCTTTCCAAGCAACCTCGTGTCGGTGACAATGCTTCGAAAACCATGGGCCGAACTCTCCAAAAAGTCTTGGAAACATCTCGACAAGGCAAGGAGGTGCTTAGTGACTCTTTTGTCTCGACCGAAGGTTTGCTCTTGGCCATGGTCAAGGAAGATGCACAGTTTACTCGCGAAGCTTTGATGAGACAGGGCGTCAAGTACACGGACGTCTTGGAGGCTGTCAAGGAGATGCGCAAGAAGACGGGACCAGCCATCAGTCGAAGCGCCGAAAATGTAAGTTTCTTGTTCGGGTTTCAACAACTGAAGCAAGTCCAACAGCGTATTCCAACTCAACTCCTGCATTCTCACACCTCGTCTCTCTTGCTTGCTTTGCACAGATGTACGATGCGCTCTTGAAGTACGGCATTGACTTTACCGAACGGGCCCGAGAGGGTAAGCTCGACCCCGTCATCGGACGAGACGACGAGATCCGCCGAGCGATCCAGATTCTGTCGCGACGAACCAAGAATAATCCCGTCCTTATTGGTGATCCAGGTGTCGGTAAAACGGCTATTGCTGAAGGTATCGCCCAGCGTATGGTGGATGGTGATGTCCCTGATAGTCTCCAAGGATGCCGCTTGATCGGTCTCGACTTGGGCGCCCTTGTTGCCGGAGCTAGTATGCGCGGTGAATTCGAAGAGCGCCTCAAGGCCGTCTTGGAGGAAGTCACTCAAAGTGAAGGCGAGATTATCCTCTTTATCGACGAGATGCACACTGTTGTTGGTGCCGGAGCTGCCCAAGGATCCATGGATGCGTCTAACCTTTTGAAGCCGGCACTTGCGCGTGGTCAACTTCGCTGTATTGGCGCCACGACGATCAATGAATACAGAAAATATATTGAAAAAGATAAGGCGTTGGAACGCCGATTCCAGCAAGTGATGATTAATGAGCCGACTGCTGAAGATACCGTCAGCATTCTGCGCGGACTCAAGCCTCGCTATGAGATGCATCACGGTGTTCGTATCCGAGATGAAGCTCTCTTGGCTGCCGCCAAACTCAGTCACCGCTACATTCCTGATCGATTCCTCCCTGATAAGGCGATTGATCTCGTGGACGAGGCCTGTGCCAAGTTGAAGAACGAAATCACTTCCAAACCCACCATTCTTGATGAGATTGACCGCCGCGTCATCCAACTCGAAATGGAACGCCTTTCGCTTAAATCTGATTATGAAAAGGACGAAGAAAACCAGAATAGTGTAGGCAAGGTTGAAGCGGTTCGTCTCGAGAAAATTGATGAAGAGCTCGAAGAATTGAAGGAAGAACAATCGGAACTGAATTTGAAATGGATGGCCGAGAAGGGTGGCGTCGACAAACTCAAAGACTTGAAAGAACAGATTGCAAAAGTTCAACTCGAGATCGACCAGTGCGAGCGTGATTTTGACCTCAACAAGGCAGCTGAGCTAAAGTACTCAAAGCTTCCGCCACTTGAAGAGGAGCTAAAGAAGTTTGAGGCGTTGCAGGAGACTGTGTCGACTGACGGCGAGAAAATGCTGCGTGACGAAGTCGTCGCTGATGATATTGCGGCCGTCGTGGCTGTCTGGACAGGTATCCCTCCTCAAAAACTCTTGGAGACGGAGCGTGATCGTATTCTCAACATGGCTGATAAGATGAGCGAGCGGGTAATTGGACAAGACGAAGCTATTCAAGTCGTAACCGAAGCGGTTCAGCGATCCCGTGCTGGATTGAACGACCCCAGCAAGCCCATTGCTTCTCTAGTCTTCTTGGGACCCACGGGTGTCGGTACGTAACTTGCTTTTGTCTTGAGTGAATAGGATGGATAGAGTGCTCTTGAATGTAACTCACTTGTCTCGTCTCTTTTCCAACTGTAGGCAAAACGGAACTTTGCAAGGCGCTTGCCGAATTCATGTTCGACAGTGAGGACGCGTTGATTCGTATCGATATGTCCGAGTATGGAGAAAAGCACACAGTCAGTCGATTGCTTGGTGCACCACCGGGCTACGTTGGTTACGACGAAGGCGGTCAGCTCACAGATGCCGTTCGCCGCAAACCGTATTCTGTGCTCCTCTTTGACGAGATGGAAAAGGCGCATCCCGACGTTTTCAACGTTATGCTCCAGCTTCTCGACGAAGGGCGGTTGACGGATTCCAAGGGTACCACTGTGAACTTTAGAAACACCATCTGTATCTTTACGAGCAACATTGGAAGCCAGGATATTTTGGATCTCAATGGCTCGAGTGAAATTGGCGACCAGGAAATCATGAAGTCGCGTGTGAACAAGGCAATGACAGATTATTTCAAGCCCGAGTTCTTGAATCGTATTGACGAGCACGTTATCTTTAACAGCTTGAGCAGAAAAGATCTGCGCAAAATTGTCGCTTTGGAGACGAAGCGTCTCGAAAAGCGCTTAGCTGACAGAGAGATTCGTCTTGCTTTGAGCAAATCCGCCTTGGATCACTTGGCTGATGTCGGATTTGATCCAGTCTACGGCGCCCGTCCTCTGAAGCGCGCCATCCAACGACAGCTCGAGACTGTTGTCGCACGTGGCATTCTCTCGGGTGAATTCTCTGATGGTGATACGATTGTGGTCGACATGGTTGGTGATGAGCTTAATGTGCGCGTGGCTATTGACGCGAAAGCGTCAACGGAAGACGAGGAGCAACCATCCCTGACCGCCGGGGCATTCGATTAGTCCAGTGAAAGATCAAGATTATAAGATATAGCTAAGACAAAGGAAGTAGTAGGTAGGCATGACTAGGAGCAATTCATTTCAGTCCAATCCCTTGCGGTATAGATAGACTCACTCCTTTGCCTGTTCATTTTGGAGGAACAAAAATTAGCTAGCTACTGTAGCTCATAACCCGTGTTCCTCCGCTCCCTCAACGATGGGATGAGTCAAAATCCAACTCAGCAGCACACCAACAGCCTGTTTAAGTCTATAGCTTCCCGCTGTTGCATATACTTGTACAGACTTGCCTGAGCCTCGTGTGTTTCGCTTATACTTGATACCTTGTCTGCAAAAGTGCAGACGATCGTCAAGCGTTTATAATGATGATGATGTCCGCCTTGCGAGGATCAGCGGCACGCAGTGTCGCTGCCGCTGCTGGGAGGATTCCTTCTGCGGCTTACCAAGGCGCCGCGCCGGTACTCTTACATTATACCAGAGGGCTGTCTACTGCTAATGCTGAAGTAGTAGCGGAGTCTCGCTTTGCAGCTGTGGATCACTCGGAGGCTTACGAACAAGCCATGAAAGGCCTACACGGTCAGCAACTGGCACTGGCATCCATCGAGGGAGAAGGCAAGGATGATGCTCCATTCGATCCATTCATTGAAGAAGAACTTGAAGAAGCGAGGTTCTTACGGGAAAGTGAATTTGGTATAAAAGAGGCAGAATACGTTGACTTGGAGGAGGACGAAGATGATGAGGATGATGAAGACGGCCTTTCATCCATTTACAACAACGACGGGTCTCTGCGACGCAAAAAGTCGGAACGTGCCACGTTACGTGCGGGTTCGCCAGCAGGTGGTTTGGTGGCAGTGATTGAGCTGGCTGGTTCGCAGCACAAGGTCACCACAGACGATCTTCTCATTGTCAACCGACTTCGTCCTGTCGATACCTTTAATGTCGGCTCCATACACACTCTGACGGATGTCATGCTGGTGGGTTCTTCCCACCTTACGCTGGTTGGTATGCCCTTCGTCTCGGGTGCTGAAGTCGATGTCATGGTGGAAGAAGTTACCAAGGATGCCAAGGTTATCGTTTTTAAGCACCGTCGAAGAAAGAATTACAGAAAGAAGAATGGCTTTCGTCGGGATGTAACCATGCTAAGGGTCTTAGATATCCGTCCGCCGGAAAGCTATGAGGATCACAAACACGTTGAGCGTCTCGAACCTGAACTATAGTTAAATACACTACAGTCAAGCGTATTCTCTACTTGAAAATCCTAAAGATATACGAGCCAAGAGCAGGAGACTAGCAGTGCTACAGTCAATAGAGACATTGGCACCAGCGCGTATACCGTACATACAGTTGTTTCTCTTCGATAAGCGGTGAGATGCTACTTTGGACTTCAGTATCCTCATACATAAACTAAGAAAACGGGTCGAGCAGTGAAGCTTCAAGCTTTGTGATGTGCGTTGCAAAAGTCTTGCCCAGCCAAAGCTCTCTCGTGTTTTAACAGTCAGGGCTGTTCGCATGATCAACGAGGCGCATGTAACCCTTCAAGAACCGTGCCACGGGTAGCATGACAAGAATGGTAGGCACTGTAGTGCTCATCTCCTTAAACCTGATCGCCAAGTTAGAAGCAACGTTGCACTCTAACACTGCCGGATCGGAAATCTCACGCTTGGCAGCATACCCAAAGTAATCATAGCCAAAAAAGGCTTTCCATAGAGCGAAGTTGTTCTCGTCTTCGCCTACGCAGCTGCTTTGCTAGTGGTATTCCTGGTACTCTCCCAAAGGCACCGTATCCTTGAAGAACCACCACGGCCCAGAATAACTTGGTTCTCCTAGCTCGTCTTTAATGAAGGTATCTTCGCAAGGCCAATGTTTATCATCCTGATAATGCACCCCCAGGCAAGAATCGTGTATTCAATGCAGTGGTTCATTGTTTTTCCATCCGACAGCCACAGCTCCCGTCGAACCCTTCCATGCGGCAAGCTTTGGGTCCAACCCTTTGCGCGCCTTCTTGTGGCTATCTTTCCATGCCTTGACTTGGCATTCTTGTCCACATTTCGCGCAGCGTACGTAATTGTTCACCCGGCATGCCTTTTTGATTTTATGGTGCGGATTGATGTACATTTGCTACGATTGCCACCAGTTGCCTCGTCATGTTTTATCGTCCGTTGCACCAATACTGATACTGAGCAGGATTTAATTCACCAAAATGTGGGCGAGGAGCTCTTCCAATAGTACCGTGTAGCGCCTACCGGTACAGGCTATACTGTTCTCGAAAGAACCTGTTAGGCAAACGATCTTTCAGGCAACGCAAGTCTGGTCAAAGGAAGCTTCTGGGCGAGACTCTTGAAGTTCGCTTTACCGCCCACAGTGATCTAATCCTGGAAAAAGGTTAAGTGATCGTCTTTGTGAATGCGATAGGTTGAACTTGAAAGCATTATGTTGCAGTTGATAATCCTGCTTTTCGTTTTCTGTATCAGTGCTTTGTTTTGATGCGCTCCCATCTCCCATTGTCTTGAAGGGCTTTGGCGGCGCAGATCGCAGATCTCGTCCGATTCCTCCCGTCAACTAACTGGAACCTGGATCTAAAAGAGAGAGAAATAAAAGAGATAAAAAGGCTGGACATTTGGCGCTAAATCAGCACCCGACCCTTCCCCTTCGGCCCAACGAAGGGTCAGAGATCTCAGGAAATGTCAATCAATGACTTTTTGGTCTCTTTTCGAGAACGTCATTCAAACGCAGCCAAAAAATGAAAAATTAAAGTACGAACGCGCAGATAGAGCCCATCAGCATCAGCCGCACAATTTGGTGTCAACCCTTTGCCTAGTAGACATGACACCAACCAGATACCAGCCGTTGTGCCATTGTGCGTTCCACAACGGCATC
>Ga0307978_1002331_pt1 | contig 13458 bp, 11 predicted proteins | sample OrgLakmetage1056_FD_203151 | JGI IMG/M metagenome (GOLD analysis project Ga0307978, IMG submission 203151) | Saline water microbial communities from Organic Lake, Antarctica - #1056 | ecosystem: Environmental > Aquatic > Non-marine Saline and Alkaline > Saline | place: Antarctica: Organic Lake...
TTTCACTTCCCTCGCCCTTGTAAATTGAGTGCGTTTTCAATATGAATTCCTGAGAGCTGACACATTTTGCAGCCGAAGCACACAGGTGACGTAGATGATTAGGAACTTATGAATTATTATCATACTGTATGTCTAAGTCACTTTGCTTGAAAAGTAAATAGTCATGATGATTATGACTATCTTGACTACATTAGTATTTTCGTTTACGACAAGCATAGACTGCACATAAGCTGACTAATGCAATATTGACAAAGTGACATGATGTGATAGATGTGGCAAGCTCTTCATGCCTCCACTAAAATGTCATAGGAGCATACAAGCTCGCATTTTATGACTCCTAATTGAAACATAAATGTGAAATGAGGCCAGTATACCTCTCTTCCATCTTTCTTGCAGCATTCATTATTGTTCTGACTTACTTCTTGCATCATACCAGCATTCAAGTACAACCCAGTTTCAAATCACTTCAACATCAAAATATTACAATTGAGGGCTTTTCCTTAAATAGAACCATTGACCGAGAAATACGAGGTGCTGCATTTATGTTGGTTTCAAAGAATTGGCGTTCTAATCGAGGCCGAAAGTGTTTCTTCAATAGATCTGTTACTGCGCTTGAGAAATACTGGTTACCGTCAAACTCCTACCCTCTTGTACTGGGACGGCAAGATGGTGTATGGGAACAGTGGGAAATGAGCGAAATTATCAATATGGTTCCAAAACTCCACTTGCGCTTTGAAAATTGTGCGAGTGCTTTTATGATCGAAGAGCCTCTTTTACTTGAAGACAACCATAAGTTGAGCGATGTAAATTACAAGCGGATGATTCGTTTTAAACTATATTCATTTCTAGAACTACCATTTATTCACGATCTGGACTACCTTTTCTTCTTGGATGATGACGCTTGCGTTGCAGAAATGATCGAATTCGACGTCTTCGAGAGGATGAAAAAAAGACATGTTGCATATGCATTCAAGCAGCTATTCCATGATCCAGCCTTTGTAGTTCAAGGTCTATGGGATTTTGTGGAAGCTTATATGAATCGACGTGGGATTGAATATGCGAATAAGCCCTTGTATGCGGAGATTAAACAGCAGCAAGAATCCACCGTGTCTACAACACAAGAAGCCAAAGATTTTTGGGCATTTTCAGCAAACTTTGACTGGATAGATTTGAATGCATATCGTGATAGAAAAATCTTGAACTTTTTCGATACTCTTGAATCATCGCAAATGATATTTCATCGTCGATGGGGCGATTCGCCTTTGCGATTTGCCCTTTCATTTATGTTCTGGAACCGTGATCAAGCCATGAAAATATGTACTCCATATCAACATTCAACATGGCTGCTATCGGCTAGAAATTGCGACGAACCCTTCAACCATGATGCAATACTGGAATCGCTCAAGAATTGTACGGCGGGCTACTGTAATTGATTCTGCGATTTCGAGACGGAAGTGCGTGCTTCGCTTGGCTGATGGAGACATCCAGTGATAGGGGCCTCTGTATTATGCGCATTGAAACAAAAGTAGATAGGGCCTCTTTCTCTATACCTCATGTACATCATAATCGTACTTGAGAAGCGCTACGTGGAGATAGCAGACTAACAATTTCACACATGAATCTCTTCCTAAGACTCGGTTTATTAGTGATGGCTGAGAAATCCCGAGAGTCGAAAGATTTCGCACTTCGAATTAGAAATGCCGTGATTAATTCGTTTTTATATACCCCATCTACATGCACCTGTGCAAGCACAATACATAAGGGAATATAGCCCATTTGGAAAGTGTCGTTGGTCGTTGGGTGGTTGATGTCCCCGCTGTGGGAATCGAACTCAGGACTTTTGGATTGTTTTGTTGGGCAATTGAAACCCAGTAAAGTGCGCAATAGGCCCACTTGCTTATGACACGGACACTGTGGAGCCGTATCGCTGCTAATGCGCTTATGTATTCAACAGAGATTCTCTTCTATTGCTCTATGGAAGTGGGGAAGCGAGAGCGGCAAATTTTCTCGTTCGCCAGAAAGTACTCTATACTAGTCAAAGAAGCGCAATGCACACTGCGGTAACTCATTGGGAAAATTCACTCCCTGCGTGGTAGCAGAATTAGAAGCCGCTGTAGTAGCATACAAACAGGAGATTTTTAGTTGGCTCAGCGTATATTTCAGCAAAAATCTGTCATTTATCAGCCGCTACCAAGCCCATAGTTTCAACCAAAGACCATAAGGCCTCGTCGCAAGGCAAGTTCACCTAGAAAAGTCGTCAGTAACGCATGAGATAATCATTGATAATTTTACAAGAATGGGGAAAGGCACATCTACCTTCGAATGCTGCACGTCATGCCTAAAGCTCGCATAAAAACAAAGTGCATATCTCTCGATAAAGTCTTCAACTCGAGTCGAATTCTTTCTCCTCCCATCCAAGCCCTACTCCTACTACACATACTACTATCTTTATCTTTTTCTTCGGTGCCTCCGTTTCCTCACCTTGAGCAGCGGCGCAGCACCGCTTCGCTCCGCGCGCGTCTCGCCCAAGTTGACGATGCACAGCGGTTTCGTGGGCCGGAGCGAGCCCGGGGGCTTGGAAGCGCTCAAACCATGGGATCGGGCAGAAGGCAGCGCTCCTTTCAACAAAGGCTGCGCTGACGACGGCGCAGCGGTTGCTCCAGCTGTTCCTGCCACTGCCGACACCGAAGAAGCTGTCGTCGGTAAATCCGCACTTGTCGATACTTTTCTAGCTTCTAAGCAGCGCGCAACGAGGCGGTAAGCGCTGTACACTTCCAGGCTTGACCCTACCACCAGCACAGCGTCGGCAGCGTCTACGTGGTCCGCGCACTGCTGGACCGTGGCTTTCGGCACGTTGTCGCCGAAAAACACCACGTCCGGCTTGAGGAGGCCGCTGCCGCAGGAAGGGCACAGCGGCACTTGGAACGACGCGTAGTGGGCGTCTGGACCCAATTCTGCGTCGCCGTCCGCGCGCTGCTGAGTGCCTTCATCTTTTTCTTCCTGCTGCTGCTGGGACGCCCTGCTTCGCCTCAAAAGGTGCGCTGCCATCCATCCAGAATTCTTGGCTTCGAGCTCCTCTTGAACTTGCGCCCTCGGAAGGTCGCGCGCTCCACAACTTAAGCACTTCACAACGTCCACGCGGCCGTGCAAGTCCACCACTTTCGAGTGGCCTGCGCGCTGGTGCAACCCGTCCACGTTTTGGGTGATCAACGCCTCCAGCTTGCCGTGCTGCTCCAGGAGCGCTAACGCCGCGTGCGCGCGATTCGGTGCCACGTCGTCGAATTTCTTGAAGCCCACCATGGACCGCGCCCAGTACCGCTGCCGGTGGCGAGCTTCGCCGGTAAATTCTTGGTGGGACATGGGCTTGTGCCCTAGCCGGTAGCTGCCTTTTGGGCCCCGGTAGTCCGGAATGCCGCTCGCTGTCGAAACACCCGCACCAGTTATAACCAACAAACGCCTAATGTGAAATAAGCGCAGGTGCAACATAGAATGATCAAGTTTATATATATTATATATTCTAATGACCATGAAGGCAAATTACTGGAAGCAAGCGGACGTTTTATAACAAATGAGTAACCTACTTTGAAGCTTTCACAAATGCGGTGAGCTCCGTAAGCGCCAACCGACGGTCGGCTTCGCCTAGAGGCGATGCCCACGCTGGATCTTCTTTCCTGGAAGTCACCATGATTGAATGTCCCGATGCAATGTTTGTGAAGTTCAAGGCCATATGTAGGTTATTCGCACTCCAAAAGGCCTGGCTAGCATACAGGCGGTACTTACGACCTTTCTGCTTCACATGCGCAATGCACAAAGTTGATTATTTCATCAAAAACATTACCATTCACTGCCGTGGAGCTTGATTCGGACGTTAGGTCGCTGTGCGGCTGCTGCCGCAGCCCCTTCCGGCACAGGTACGCCATGAGTAGCGAGGCTGCAAACAGGAGGAAACTGCCGAGCATACACGGCTACAAGAACCGCACGAGATGCTCGACGATAGCGAACTACTCTGTGCATCGTAATAGATAGACTACGAAATGTCTAGCCGTAACCTCGAGTAGTACAGTAGAAGTTGGTGAGCACCACGCAGGAACAGGGCTGGCATAAACATTTCAACCCAGATAAATAACAGTGTTTGTAACACTGTTTGGGACGATTTGGAAAAAAACAGGTGTTTTAAACACCCCCCAGCTGCCAGGGAGTCAATAAGACCAATTGGCCCCGATAGCACTCTTGAGAAGAGGTTAACAAAGCTGCAACTGCTGTGGTGTGGTGCCGTAGTCTACCTGTTTTTTACAGCACCCAGGTAAAAAACAGGTGTTACGAACATGTTTTTTTCGATTTGTAAAAAACACCTGTTCCTGTTTATGCCAGCCCTGAAGGCCCACCTATTGAAGGAGGTTGTTGCGGCTGTTGGACGAGTAGCACGCAGGCTCAAGAAGGCCCAACTACTACTCAGGCTAAAGAAGTTTCACCTTTTGAGGGTAGAAAAGGAGGTAAGTCTAACGCACAGGAAACAATTTTAAAGCTGCGGGCCGAAGATGCGCAGTGTGATTATTACAATTGGTACCACTTTTCACCAACTTGTGCCAACCTGTGTGCATCAGGTGTAGCGTAACTGTGCCCAATCATTCAAACATGGGCATTAGAACTTTCATCGAATCTACGCCGTTGGGGCAATGGTCTTCTCCAGTGCAAGTCACCATTTGCGACGTACGACTAGGGCTCCTCTATTGGGTCCTCGCAATTATATCCGTTATTATTGGCGTCGTTACCGTGACGGGCCCTGACGGGTACTACAAGCAAGAAACAGCCGCCATTGATGGGTCCAAACTCGTCTCAATTTGGTTCGAAGGCAGCGATGATATGAAAAATTTGAGCAAAAGCGACGCACTGTATTGTCGTCCAGAGACGATGTTCTACTACGACTACTATTACTATGCTGGGAACGAGACGTACGACGCCCGTTTTTATGCTGACAAGAATAATCGGTGCCGGCGTTACATGATTGGAGAAGTGGCTACGAAACCAGGTGATGGCGGGGCTTTCATTACAACTTTTATGAAAGAAACGCACTCCGTTGAAGATACGTGCGCGAACGTTTCTACGTGCAACGCCGATTTTCCGGCAGTCGCTCTGACGCCCAACGTGGAGGAGACCGACGATTCGTGCAAGTGCGTGACCATGCAAAACTATTTCGTGCTCGGTGCTGAGAAGGTAAAAGTAGCCTTCACGCACATGTTTGAAATCGGCCCAGAAGAAGTGTTTGGAGATGGAGCCGGGACTGCATCATCGGAAACGGGCCAGCGTCACGTGATCCACACTACCTTCAAGAAGGACGGCGAAGTATACCACCGGAAATCGGATGGAAAAGAGATGGTGTTTGAGGCAGGGGACGAGGTGGGGCCCGTCCTTTCGTTGGAAGACTACCTCGATCTTGCTGGCCTATGGGAGGGCCTCGAAACCCGCAACAACGACGTGTTGCCCTCGGCGCGGCCTGTCTGGGATGCTCGGCCAACGTTGCGCAGCACGGGCGCAATTATTTCGGTGAATTTGGACTACCAGGCGCGCATCGGCGAGGATGAAAATGTTGAAGAAGGGCACGTCGACTGCACTGTCACCGCTGACGTTACGTACGGCTGGAACAACATGGGCTACCTCGTCTCATATGTGACGCAGCGCACGCTGGACGAAGACAGTATCACCGAAGAACTTTACAACCGTTATCGCCGCGGGGTGTCTATCAAATTCAAGGCCGTTGGTGTGATTGAGAAGTGGGATGCTTTTTACGCCTTCAGTGTAGCTGTTGATCTTGTGGTTGTCATCACCATGGTTTTGCCCTTGATTGTTTATGGAATTGCCACCATGTTGCTCCTTGATTTCAGCGGCAAGATCGACAGAACGTCCATGACTATTTACAAGCACGTGCTAAACACGAAATTTAACAAAACCGAAGCCAAAGCGAAGATTGCCGCTCACAGCCTCATTGCCGCCGTTGTCTTCAAAGCAGCGGACACGGATCAAAACCTGTTCATGACGGACGAGGAAGTGGTGAAGGTGTTTGAATCCTGCGGGGTCGACACCGAGATGGCGCGCGCGTTGGCTATTCGCTTGGTAGGAACCGATGGTAAGATCGATTTCATGGCATTGGCCAACCTCGTTTCGTCGGACGAAGCATCGGTTGAAGAAGTCGTTGAAAATACGATCAAACAAGGCACTCTCGTCGACGAAAACGAACACCACGAAACTCCTCCTCACAGTCGGGACAAGGGCATGATTGTGGCCCATGTCACGGTACCGCCAGGAGTTGTTCCCGGGCAGAAAATTACCGCCACTGTGCCCGACGGGCGCCAGGTTCAAGTGCAAGTCCCGCCAAACGCGAAAGCGGGTTCCCAGCTGCAAGTGGAGTTGCCTAAGCGGGGGTCAAGCATTGACCGCACCCCATTGTCCCAAACGCTATGAAGCGCCCCTACGACCGCTTAGGAGCACAACAAGAACGGACGTCTTTGGTCGTGACCTTCAAATCCCACAGGTGCAACACCCACATGAAACCCAAAAGTCACCGTCCTATGCCGACAAGAAGAACAATCATGGCAGGGCGGATATCTAAGAAAACGGAATCTCTTGCGTCACCACAAGTCCAAAATCTTACAGAACTAAAGAAAGGAGAGAAGGATTAAGAAATTATTTGCTCCTAATTAATCTTCAACCTTCAAAAGCCCACTATTCACCCAGGTGAGATAAGCCGATATAAAATCAGAACCAAGGCAGTTGAAGTGCCGAAGATTCAGCAGCTCACTCCTCTTTGTTCCGCGCTATTTGAAATGAAGGATATCTATATCTGGAGTCCTAAGAATGAACTAGGGGAGTAAGAGCCCCGCCGCCTCTTCCTGAGCCCCATCCTAATTGAGTATTGGTTTTTTGATGTACATAGCGAGTTCTGCCCTTCCAGGCCGAGGACCTTTTTTGGTTATCCAATTGAAAAACTTGAGTGGGATTCTGGCTGGCGCCCGGCGGCCCGGCGCCTGAGAAAAACAGTGGGACGATGCCCTGCTGGGGCAAAAATAGCCCAGAGAATTACCTCGTGGACCTGGAGACGTGCGACACACAAACAAGCACTCAGTCCAGCAGGCTTTTTCGGCGGAAAGGAGTCGTGTTGTTCTGGCGAAGGATCTCCGCCATGGCCCTCCGACTGGAGGGCCGTGGTGACTCGCAGGGTGGCCTCCCTGATGAACGGTGCATATAATTTCATCATATTCATGTACCAAATGGCCTACGGTTACCACCTTTCGCACTCTAATGCCCACATTACCGCCATATCTACGTCTACCGCTTCTTCAACAGCATGCCCGGTCGGGGTTCAGTTTATACCGTGGAAGAGAGGAGACAGTTCATTACGTTCGTCTACGACGACTTATTAATGAATGCTCTTATGGCCGAGAGAGCATCGAAGCATCATGGCCATAAACATACCTTCCATCGATCAACTTCCTCTGTAGGGCTCGCTGGTGCTGACGGTGAGTTTCCCGTCACCAGCGCAGCCACTGAACTTAGGCATGACCGCGATGAAATTATCCACCTCGTTTCCCCCTGCTTTGTGGCTTTTTCCTTGTCTCTGTTCATCCTAGTTGGCCTAAGCCCACAGCTCCTCGGTGGGTGAAAGCATCCTATCGGTGGACTTGGAGGAGAAGAAGTCGGTTCATGATGAGGGTGAAAACTCCCCACCAAACTCGGATACATGTGAGTCTGAGCCTGAACACAATCGAATCTTTGTTCGACCTTGCTAAGTACTGCTTCTGGAGCGGGGAAGCTACTCCTGGTGTTCGTAGGCCTGTGACCATTCATGTTTGCACAGCCTACAGAGTTGCAGCCACTTAATCCATACTTCGTTGCAAGAAAGAGGACAAGCGATGCTGAGGTCGGCTGGCGCCCGGCGCCTGAGAAGAACATTAAGACGATGCCCTGATTAGATTATACTCCCCCAGTGTAAAGAAAGACAAGGGGCAAAAATAACCCAGAGAGTTGCCCCGTGGACCTGGAGACGTGACAAACTACCGAGCACTCAGTCCCGCCGTCTTCTTCGGAGGAAAGGCGCCAGTTGGAGCCTTAATTGGCCTTCTGGAGCGAATTCACTGGCGCATATGCAGCTCGATTATACCTATTATTTGCCTCTGTGACTGCTGTGTACTTGCCTTTCTTTGATTTTGGGAGAGTATTAACAAGACTGGACTAGTTAGACGTCAGTTGGTGCCTGAATTTGCCCTCTGGAGCAAGTTTGCTAGCGCATAAGCGGCAAAAGTATACTTAGTGCCCCTGTGACTGCTTCTTACTTCTTTTTCTTTGTGATTGGAAGAGTATTAACTCCACTGGACTAGCGTGCTCTTCCGCTGGCCGCAGCTGCAAAGGCTTCTCGCCAGGAATATGGGTCGGGGTTGGTGGTTTTTGCAGTGGAATATATTTGCGCGAGTCGCTTGAGGGCTAAGCCTCGCGCTTCGAGCACCTGAGCCATTGGTGAAGGGTTGAAGACGAAATGCCGAGTGCAACAGCGAGGCATCCGCTTAGCTCGCAGAATAAACAAGACGAGTGGCGCAAGAAGGGAAGGGAGCAGGCGCGATTTCTGAAGATGCAGGAAGACCTTAGTGCACAGAGATTAGATGTAATTTAAAGCCTCCAGATTCTCTCTACGAAGCGCAAATAGAGAAGCCACTCTGCTTTCTGTAGATGCAGCACATATGTCATAAGTAGAGTACCTTCGCAGTCGGCGGGCCAGCTCCCACAGCTTTGGCTGCTGCGGTGCCCATCATGCTTTCCATGAAAGTTGGCTCCGAGACCCCCGCACCTAAGAAAAAAAAAACTCTTAATGTGAATACAGACATGTGCGCCAAGGCGTCAAGAAAGCGCTTGAAAATAAGAATAACACTCACACGCACACGGTCAACACGGATTACACTGTGTGTATCATTCCGTGTTATATTCTCACTCGATTTCAGATCTCTCTAATCCAAAATTCATAGTGCACCTGAATCAGTCAAGCATCTCTTTGCCACTGCTAAACATGTGGTCTCCACATCCATCAAGGTCGTGGCTGCGAGCAGCTCAAACGCAGATGCTTGCACTTTGTCTCCAGACAAAGGGTCGGATAAGTCCGCGCTTGCGGAGACCTGGTCAGGATATATGCAACGAGGAGGTAAGATACGAGCAGACGAAAAGTAGGAATGCAGCACAAAAGCGACTGCACACAGAGTTCAATGAGGCCAAAATAAAAAGTGATTCATGAATCGTACCAAAACACCCTTCCCTCCAATCATCTGTAGCACCGACCCTGCAATTCCAAACGCACAACCTCTAGTGCCTCCTCCATCAATCTTCTCCCTCATCCAATCACTCACACCTAAAACCCTTAGTTTGCCGGCCATAAAGCACTCACCGCCTTCCTCACACCTTTCACCCACCCACGTGCTCGTATATAGTACCTGAAACACCGAGCTTGCCGACCCGAACAAGGCCATGTACCGCCCGGCGTGGCGTGAGCCTCCTTCGCCCCAGTACAGGGTGCTGACGGGCAGAGAAGCGAAGTCGTCGACGAAACCCTCGACGGAACCTGCGCGAGTGGAAGAAATAGAGGGGGGAGGGGGTGAATAGAGAAAGGGGACGAGGGCAGCGTTTACATGACGAATGCTTCATTTTACTTGAGGTCATTGTGGTGCATTAGGGAGCCCCTTCTGTCTCTCTCGCGTGCGCGCGCACTTGTGTGCGCACATCCGCTCAAATCTTCATGACTTATACACACGTGAATTGCGCGTGCGTTGGTATTACTAGCATTTGATGCTCATTGAGTCTCATGATCTCTTTTACCTGGCGCATAAGTAGACGAGTTGTGGTAGCGGCAAGCGACGTTGGCGTAGGCCCAGGCCATGGCGCGCAAGAGCTGCTCGCCGAAAGGAGCGTTGGCGAGGGAGCTGGCCTGGGCACAGGGTGGGGCAGATGGAACACAGACGCCAAATGTGGATAGAGAATGAATCAAAAGGAGCAAGAAAAGAACCATCAGAAGCAAAAAACAATGAATGAGGTAATTAAGCCATGCATACATACTGCCCAACCTGCACATCTATACACAGTTTTTCTCCGAGTCTCACACTTTGCCTCCTACGACAACTCTCATCTTCAATAGGTCAAAATACAGCCAAAAATAGCTCAGGAAAAGTAGGAGCACGCAAAGACGCACTTCGGACGTCATTGCGTCTTCCCAAGCTTTGAGACGCCGAATTTTGGTGTCCGCATCCCATTCTTCGCCTTCTAAGATGCGCGCGTCCACAAACGGTTGGATACGTTCCACCAGCGCGAGCGCAGCTTTCACCTGCGTTTATAGTGTGAGAGAAGACCAAAAAGTAGTAGTGTTTAAACGTGTGAGTGTGTAAGAGAGAAGACCAAAAAGTAAAAGAATTGTGCACTCTGTATTTGAAATAGATTACACGAGAACAGTTAGGATAGTATGAGAAAAGTAAAACTTCTGCATCTGTACGTCACCTCTCGCTTCCTCTGAGTGCGGTAAGTTTCCCCGTTCATTGCTGCTGCCATCTCTTCTGCCTCCATTTCGGCCTTTTGGAAACAATTTGTGATGATAGTGGTCATTGGGTATTTGAAAAACAAGGCATGAGATTAGGAGGCTCACAGGAGTGCTGGCGGCACTAACATCATTGATGAAATCGATGAAAAGAAAAAAGTGAACGCACGGGCACGAATGAGCAGGCCCCAGTGAAAACCACATGCGCGTATATAAGAGCATCTAAGTAGTAAAAAACATGTGCCTCTAATTTGGCATCGCGTTCGTCTTCGGAATCTTTCTCTTCGGGGTCAAAGGGCACGTTCATCGCTGCCGCTTTCGCTTTTCGCGTTTCTTGTCTCTGAATCGCTGCTAATCGTCGCTTCGCAGTAGCCTGCTGCCTCTGCTCTTCTGCCTGCGTGTACACGCATTGGAAATAATAGGAAGCCGAAGATTAAAACGAACACAGAGATGCATGCGTGCACGCACAATCATATGATTATTCGTTTGCCAATCATTATACTTAGAGTAAGCCGTAATCAAGAGAACCAAAGAGTAACGAAACAGAAGTAGGTGACTTTGGCACTGAAGAACCGGACAACACCGGTAAAACAAACAAACACCACCAACACTTCTGATCAACCTCGTCTGGCGGCCTCGCGACGCGATCGGCCATCGAGGCAGCGGCCAAAGTGCCGAGATAAGGGTCGAACTGGTCCGAACCAAACATCATGGTGAACATGGTGCCCGGGTCAATGCGGCTGCCGCCGTTGCTGGCGTCTTTCTCGTCGGGGCGGCTGCGTGTTTCCAAGTTATTTGAGGCGGGGTTATTTGAGAATGAAGAAATGAAATGAGAAGCACAAAGAGCGGCGAGACAAAAGGTGAAGAAGGAAACAAAAGGACGTCAATAGCAAGATATTTTCACGAGGAAAACAAGGAGATAGAAATGGAGGTTCTGTATGGGCCTCCTACTCCCAGCAACAAGAGCAGGAAAGGAATTTCAATTTATCTCTCATTCATTTTATTTGGTTTCTCACCCAGCGTGGTCGTAATCGCGGCGAGCTTTGTCGTTGGACAAAATTTGGTACGCGACCCCTACCTCTTGAAATTTCGCGTCGGCACTAATGTAATATGGTGATAGTTGAAAGAAAGCGGGAGAATGTTAGAACAGATGGTGAGAGAAGGCGGGCGAACAAGCAATACATGAGCCCGAAGATCACGAAAAAGACAAGTTTAGACGCCAAAGCACACACTAGCACACACACGAGTATGCGTAAACGCCATGTGCTGAATGTGCACTTTTAATGTCACTATCAACGATACCTGGAATCCCCGACGTTTTTGTCTGGGTGAAATTTCCGAGCCATTTTGTAGTAGGCTTTTTTCACGTCTCCAGCAGAAGCATCGGCGGGCACTTCAAGGGAATTGTACAAGGAATAGTCTTTGACCTAATATATACATGTATATAAGCAAATTAGGAAAGGAACATGTTACGAGAACGAGGCATGTAAGCACAACAAAATGCAATCAAAAAGTTCGTACAAAACATACCCAAATATCGTTTTAAAAAAGAAGCTACGGGGTACAGCATTTTTCCTTCATTCTTGTTCGCACCTTGCGTCCTTCCAGGCCTCTTTGGTTAGACGAATTCACGAACCCGCTTCCTTTGGTTTTGGTTTTCTTGGCTGCTTCCTCATCTCCTCCATTACCATTCCTGCTCTTGTTCTCTTGTCCTTCGTCTTTCTTGCTTCCAGCACTAGCGCCTTCAGCTGCTTTTTCCAGCGCTTCCAAATGCGCTGCTTCTTTGCTCAAAGAATACCGAGCACCGCCTAAGACCGTGCCATCGCTGGGGTTCACCCAGCTGTCTTCCACGTCGTCGTATTCGTAGCCCGCCTGTATGCCGGGCAAGAGATTGAAAATTTAAAAAATCAAAAGATGGCATCGAATACCTCGCATCATGTTTTCCAGAAAAAAAATAAACGCAAGCTTAAGCAAACAAGCGCACTGACGCCAACAGGCAAGCAAACACAAACTCGCATGCAGTGTAAGCAAGCAAACAAGCAAACAAACAAACAAGCAAACAAGCAAAGTTGTGAAAAACACCCACGGACGTACCGCGAGCATGAACGCTGTTTTGGGGGTGTTGAGAATGCCATTGACTATGTGTGAGGCTCCCCAGATCGCAAAGCCTGTCTCGACGAAGACCACTGTGACCGTCGTGCCCAACAACACCCCCAAGTAGGCCCCGATGCCCTAATATATTATATCATACGTGCATGTAAATGAAGTACGCGCCAATGTAAATATTGAAGAAAAGGTTATGGTAGACCGTTTAAATTATTCTTTTTCATGAATGAGAAAAAAAAAAATTGAGTGCAGCTGTGTCAGAGACGGAGAAGAAAATCAATAGCATCCAATGCACGAAACAACACAAAACGCCCATCCCTACTCCTTTCTCACCTTCTGGTAGCCCGCTACCGCCGGGAGCACAATCACCATCCCCACGGAGGCCGCGGTGCCGCCTGCCACAATGGCCGCCCCGCCAAGCACCCCAGACAGTGCTTCGCGGGGCTCCAAGCGCTTCAATTCTTCCTGTTTTTGAAACCCAGGAAAATAGTGGTGGTCGTCGTAGAGTGGCAAAAGCGGTGGTGCACTGGTTAAGATGCGATTCGGTTCGTTTCCAAAAGCTTGGATTCGTCTCAATACTCCGCCAGAAGTGGGCTTTAAGAGAGGATAGCAAATAGCAACCTATGTAGCAACCACTCACTTGAAGGACTTTGGCTGCGCGTTGCGCCTGCAGCCTCGCTTCATCTGCTGCTTTGGCCTTGGCCTCGTCGCTGTCTGGACCGCTAGGGCTACTGTTGGCATTGCTGCTGCTCGAACCTCTGCTGCTGCTGCTGCTCGCATTGTTGTTGTGG
>Ga0307978_1002332_pt1 | contig 13454 bp, 7 predicted proteins | sample OrgLakmetage1056_FD_203151 | JGI IMG/M metagenome (GOLD analysis project Ga0307978, IMG submission 203151) | Saline water microbial communities from Organic Lake, Antarctica - #1056 | ecosystem: Environmental > Aquatic > Non-marine Saline and Alkaline > Saline | place: Antarctica: Organic Lake...
CAAGCATTACTACCGACATCACCTCTCCACTGGAGCCAAACGTGCCCCGCACAGCGCGCATCGCATTGAACCGTCCAATCAGGCGGCTATTCGATTACCTGGTTCCGGAAGGAATGACGCTGACCTGCGGACAAAGGGTCACCGTGCCCTTCGGACGGGCCACCGCCACGGGGCTGGTAGCTGCGACAGACGCAACTCCGCCCGAGGGCATCACTCTCAAGTCCATTCAGGCTAGCTGCGAGGACTGGCCTGCGCTGCCGGAGGAAACCTTTCGGCTGCTGAGCTGGACTTCTGACTACTATCAGCATCCTCTTGGCGAGTGCCTGTTCACTGCACTGCCCCCAGGGCTCAGACGGGGCCAGCCTGCGCGAGAACGGGTCGAACCCCACTGGAAAGCCATAGCAGGCACGCAGAGTCTGTCCGCAAACGCAAACAGACAGAGAGCACTGCTGGAATGGCTGGAAAAATACCCTGCAGGCGCTGCAACCCAGCACATTATTCAGGCCGGCTTTTCTCACGCCCAGATCCGTAGCCTCAGAGACAAGCAGCTGATCGCCGAAACTGATCCGCCCCGAACCCAGACAGGCAAGGCTCCAACGGCGGACGGACCACGTTTGTCTGACGCCCAGAGCAAGGCAGCCGAGCAACTTACGAAACCCGCCGAGGGCTTTTCAACAGCGCTGATATACGGCATCACGGGCAGCGGGAAAACGGAAATATACCTGGACTACCTCAAACGCTACCTGGGCGCTCAAGATCAGGCCTTGGTGCTGGTCCCTGAGATCAATCTGACGCCGCAAACAGTCGCCCGCTTTGAGCGCTATTTCGGTTCGCGCGTGGCCGTGTGGCATTCGGCCCTCAACGACGCCCATCGCCTCAATGCCTGGCTCAAGGTCAGAAACGGCGAGCCGGTCATCCTGATCGGTACCCGCTCAGCGGTGGTGCTTCCCTTTAGCCGGCTGCGGGCCATTATCGTCGACGAGGAACACGACAGCTCCTACAAGCAGGGCGAGGGATTTCGGTATTCCGGCCGCGACACGGCGGTGTATCGTGGTTTTCTGAATAACTGCCCGGTGATTCTGGGCTCGGCGACACCCTCGCTGGAGTCGATTCACAACGCCCAGTCCGGCAAATATAAACTGGTGCGACTTGAAGAGCGTGCCGGAAAATCGAAGCCGCCGAAAATCAAACTGCTCGATATCCGCAGCCGCCCGCTTCAAGCGGGATTTTCCCGGCCAACCCTGGATGCAATCCGGCGAACGCTCGACAGTGGCCGACAGGCACTGGTTTACGTCAACCGCCGCGGCTTTGCCCCGGTCATGATGTGCTTTGACTGCGGCCACATGGTGGAATGCCCCCGCTGCGATACCCGCCTCACGTTCCATCGCCGCGACCGGGCCATGCGTTGCCACCATTGCGACTATCAGATTGCTGCTACGGACCTATGCCCGAAGTGCGAAAGCGATGCCTTCAAGCCGGTTGGCCAGGGGACCGAGAGAGCCGAGGATTTTCTGGCCGAACACTTTCCCGACGCGCCCATTGTTCGGATGGACCGGGACAGCACCCAGCGAAAAGGAAGCATTCAGAGCATTCTCAAACAGGTCAACAGTGGCAAGCCCTGCATTCTTGTGGGCACTCAGATGCTGGCAAAAGGCCATGACTTTCCGGGCGTCACGTTAGTGGTGGTCATAAACGCTGATGGCGGATTATTCAGCGTTGACTTCCGGGCGCCGGAGCAGTTGATTCAGACCCTGATACAGGTAAGCGGACGCGCAGGCAGGGGCGAACACCCGGGTGACGTGCTGGTACAGACATGCCATAGCGATCATCCTTTGCTGCAATCCCTGGCGCGGGGCCACTATCTGCCAATTGCCGACCAGCTCCTCGAGGAACGGAAAACCGGTGCCCTGCCCCCGTTTCGCGCCATGGCCATCTTCCGGGCAGAAGCAGACACTATGGAAAAGAGCCTGCAACTGCTTGATATAATCAAGCCCCTCACCAATATTCTGGGGGTCGAGACATGGGGGCCCCTACCAGCATTGATTGCCCGCCGCGCAGACAAGCATCGTGCGCAACTGGTTCTGAACGCCAGAAACAGAAATCGACTGAATAGCCTGTTGACCAGTATCTGCCAGGAACTAGACCAGAGAAAACTGCCTGCTGGAGTCAAGTGGATGATTGACGTTGATCCTCAGGAAACCGGCTAGGTTTCCCTAATACAGTTCTCTGGACTGTGTTACAAACAATTGCAGAAATGAATACTAAGCAGCATTGTATGCTCAAAACCTATGCTATACTTTTCAGTAGATTACCATACATACTTGTAAATACGCCTTAGCTTGCTGCAATCAAACACCGGATAAGCAGTCATGGGCTCTTGCTGTAATGAAAACTGGAGAAAATAATGTCAGGGAAATTTCTTGCGCGTGCGTCGGCGTTATCGCTGGCGCTATTCTTAGCTGCCTGCGGTGGCGACGATAGCTCTACGCCACTGGTGAATGTTAATGGATCCAACCCGTCCACCCCGGGAACGAGTGATCCGGCAGATCCCGCTAATCCCTCTGACCCGAGTACCCCAATCCCTACTCAAGGTGCATCTTTAGCAATCGGCCACTTTGATAACACGGGTAATTTCGTGGATGGCAAAATTAAGTCCGACATCACTGCTTTAACAATCACTAGCAACGAAAGCGAACCGCGCACGGCTAGCCTGGAAGTTGCTGTGGTTGACACGGACGACAACAATTCTCTAGTTTTTGGCGATGATAACGACATTACATTTTTCTCTGCCTGCGTGAGCTCTGGAAACGGATGGGCACAAATCACACCGTCGACGACATCCGCAGAAGCTGGCAAAATACGTGCTGAGTATACGCCCAACGAAAAGTGCGCAGGCGAAGATACGCTATTCGCCAGACTTAATGATAATTACGAAATCAAGGCCGACGTTACCTTCAACAATACCCTCGAGGGAGCAACTTCTGCCGCTGAGCTTAAAGTGGGCTCTTTCGACGCAAGCGATAATTTTCAGCTCGGTGACATCAGAGCCAGCAACCCAATTCTAACGATTCCTGCTTCCGGTGTCGCAGAAACTCAACTTCGGGTAGCAGTAGTCGATCAGACCGACACTAAAATAATCGGGACATCATATAATGTTGCCTTCACGTCTGTATGCCTCGACGCTGGCAGAGCGACGATAGACAACACACCCGGAATCACTGACAGCGGTGAAGTTCTGGCAACTTACACAGCAAGCGCAGAATGTCTCGGGACAGATACTGTTTACGCTATTGTTGATGGCAACAATGAGCTTAGAGCATCAACTGATCTCGTTGTATCGACAACATCTCTGGCTCTGGGCTCACTAGACGGTGCGGGCTCTTTTGACAAGGGAGTTCTGCGTACCGGTAGCAGTGAGCTTGACTACAATACCAACGCATCACCTGAAACCGAGATTCGTTCGGTTGTTGCCAAGGTTGACGATCAAGGCGACTTCCTGGAGGTATTGGCCGGAGCGGAGATAAACCTCGAGTTTTTCTCAATCTGCGCTGACTCCAACCTATCCACGATAACAAGCAGTGGAACAACACAGTCGGGCGAGTTAATTAGCACCTACACAGCTGATGGCTGCGTAGGAACAGACACAATATATGCTCGCATTGCCGGAACAACGAATCTTGCGTCTGCCGAGATAACCATCAAGGCAAAAGAGGGACTGGATCTCCAGCTTGGACACTTTGACAACTCCGGTAGTCCTTTCAGCGAAGGCGTGATTGGCAATGACCGTGCCACCGCACTGTTGCCTGGTGTACAAACCAAGTTGTATCTCTCCATTTTAGACGGTGCTACAGGAGAGCAGGTTCAGGGGCAGCCACTGACGGTGGACTTTGTATCCCTGTGTGGTGAGATACCCGGCGCCGAGTCACCGCTGTCTACCAACACGAGCACGATCAGCCTGGGCTATACAGAGATTTTGTATACAGCAAAAAACTGTGGCAGTCTCACAGAGGAAGAAAAAGGAGACACAATTACCGCAACGCTTACGGGCGCAGAAGGCTTGTCAGCAACAGCTGAAGCTAAAATCACGCTCGAACAGGCCCCTGCTAACTCTCTTACGGCCGGATTACCGACGCCCAACTCCATTGCTCCCGCCTTTTTACCAACTGACGGTCGTGAAACTACTTCAGAACTGAAGTTTCAGCTGAAAGATAATGATGGCAACGGCCTTCCTAACAAGACCATTGCCTTTCGCCTGGACAACCCAGCTAGCGTTGATGTAGCCGACCTTTCGCCGGTTGATAGCGGTATAACCGATGCCGACGGCTTCGCTACCGTTGAAATCAAAGCTATCGAAAACTTTGACAATGTTGTATTCCGGGTTGTTGCCAGCTACGACGACGGCAGCGGAAACACACTGGAAGCATACTCAGCGCCGATTGCGGTTAACTCGAAGCTGCCATACGCAGAAAAATTCTCTCTCAGCACCAGCAACTTTGCACCGGATACCCGTGGCATTGATGGCGTTCAGAGCACTTTAACCTTGCGTGCAGCGGACGACCAAGGGAACCGCATTCGCGGCAATACCGTGGTTAATTTCAGGACAGACATCGGCAGCATTGAACCGGAATGTGTACTGGATGACCAAGGTCGTTGCTCTGTCATTTGGGAGAGCCTGGCCATTGACCAAAACTATGCTGAGATAACAGCCTATACGCATGGTCGCTTAGTGAATGGTAGCACTGGAGAAATCGAGGATCAGGTACGCATTTTGATGACAACATCCAGAGGCGTCAGTGTATCTCTGGCCCCCACCTCGATTCCTGCCACCGGCGGCGAGTTCTGCGCAAAAGCTTCTGTCGACCTGGATGGCAATGGCAGCGAATATGCTCCACCTTCGGGCACACAGATGACATTTAAAGCAACTAACGGAACACTCGTACCCGCTTCTTCCAGCAGCTTCACATTGGGGTCATCCTCGGACCTTCTGTCTACGCCCTTTAACTTTACTGGCTGCACTTTTCTGGAGCCTGACCCAAACCGTGGCACAGATCTCATGAGCCTCACAGTGACCGTCACTCCGCCGGGAGGTACCGAAGAGTTTGACAGGGTGAGCGAGTAACTAGCGCTGCCGGAAGAAATCCAGCAGAAACGCAAAAGGCCCGGTAGCTCGCCGGGCCTTTTGCTTACAAATCAAGTTTCCGCGATAATGCAAATCTCTATCTATCTGTGATGACTCCCTATCGTTCCAGATCCATTCTATTGCAAACCGAGTCAGCCGACAGCATGAAAGAAACCGTAGCCGAGCTGCTTCAATCAGCGCTTGAAGCCCTTAAGTCAGAGGGCGTTCTACCCTCCGACCAGACCTTTACACCGCAGGTAGACAACACCAAAGATAAGGCTCATGGCGATTACGCCTGTAACATTGCCTTGGTGGCGTCGAAGGCCGCCGGTTGTGCGCCACGCCAACTTGCAGAGGACTTGGTTAAACGCCTTCCTGAAAGTGCTGCTGTTGATAAGATCGAAATCGCAGGCCCCGGCTTTATCAATTTTTTCATGAGCACGGTCAGTGCCTTTGAGGTGGTCAATACCATCCTGGATGAAGCGGGATCGTTCGGTCGCAACAATCACGGCAAGGGCGAGAAGGTTCAGGTTGAGTTCGTGTCTGCCAACCCAACCGGGCCGCTGCATGTGGGCCATGGCCGCGGTGCCGCCATTGGCGACTGCCTCTGCCGCTTGCTTTCAGCCAATGGGTATGACGTTACGCGGGAATTCTATTACAACGACGCAGGCGCGCAGATCAACAAGCTTGCGTTGTCGGTTCAGGCCCGGGTTAAAGGCCTGACGCCGGACGATGAGGGCTGGCCGGACGATGGCTATCGCGGAGCCTACATTACTGACCTTGCCAATGCGTATCTCGCTGGCGAGACAGTAACGGCGGATGATCGCGAAGTGACCGGCAAAGCCGATCCGGATGATCAGGCCGCTATCCAGGAATTCGCCGTTGCTTACCTTCGTCGCGAGCAGGACCTGGACCTGAAAGCATTCGGCGTCAAATTCGATGTGTATTTCCTGGAATCCTCCCTCTACGAGGAAGGCAAAGTCGAGGCGGCCGTCCACCAGCTCAGGGATAACGGCTACACCTACGAGCAGGATGGCGCCCTATGGCTCAAAACCACAGAATTCGGTGATGACAAGGACCGGGTCATGCGCAAGCAGGATGGTGGCTACACCTACTTCCTGCCGGATGTCGCTTACCATCTGGATAAGTGGCAGCGCGGTTTCACCACTGTCATTAACGAACAGGGCGCCGATCATCATTCCACCGTGACGCGTGTTCGCGCAGGCCTTCAGGCCCTTAATGCCGGCATTCCGCAGGGATGGCCGGATTACGTGCTGCACCAGATGGTGATGGTGACCCGCTCCGGCCAGGAAGTGAAAATCTCCAAACGTGCAGGCAGCTATGTGACCGTTCGCGACCTGATCGACGAAGTGGGCCGAGACGCAACCCGCTTCTTCCTGGCCGCAAGGAGAGTGGATTCCCAGCTCACCTTCGATATCGATCTGGCTCGCTCACAGACCAACGAAAACCCGGTCTACTACATCCAGTATGCCCACGCGCGGATATGCAGCGTGCTGCGCAAGCTTAAGGAGGAAGGGGGTAGCCGTGGTTACCACGAAAGCCTGGGCGATCTGTCGCTGCTGACACTGGATGAAGAAAAAGATCTGGCCAACCAGCTGGCCCGGTACCCGGAACTGATTGAAAGCTCTGCCAATCTGAGAGAGCCACATCATCTGACGCACTACCTGCGCGAACTGGCCGGCCAGTTCCACACCTACTACAACGCCCACAAGGTGTTGATTGAGGACACGGCGGTACGTGATGCGAGACTGTCTCTGTACCTTGCCGTGCGACAGGTCATTGCGAACGGCCTTGATCTGTTGGGTGTAAGCGCGCCGGAAGAGATGTAACCATGTCACGAGACTATGCCCGTAAACCGGCCCGTAAACCCGCTCATAAGCCGGCCCGCAAAACCGCCAGCAAACCGCCGAATCGCTCAGTGGCCTCACCAAAGCGACAGGCAAAGGCCACGCGCAGGCGTGAGCCGCAGCCTGCCCGCAAATCAGTGGCCAGGGCCCAGCATGGCGGGCTGTCTCTGAAGTGGATCCTCTCGCTGGCAGCGGTTGGCGGTTTCATCGGGTTTATTGCCTATCTCAATACCCTGCCTGCACCTGAGCAGACCGGCGCTCCTGCAAAGGAAAAGACAGGCACAGGCGCTGAGTCGCCTGGGAAGGAGTCATCGGACAAAAAGCCCGGGTTCAAGTTCTATGACATGCTGCCGGATTCCGAATTAGTGCCGCCACAGGTTGATGAGTACACCCCCAGCCCGGGCCAGACCACCTTTAACTATCTGGTTCAGACAGGTTCCTTCAGGACCCAGGCAGATGCCGAACGGCAGCGGGCGCAGATTGCGTTTCAGGGGCTCCGCGCATTCGTCAGCCGTATTGATATAGAGAGTGGCAGCACCTGGTACCGGGTCAGTGTCGGGCCGTTTACGTCCCGCAGCAAGATGAATTCGGTGGTGGACAAGCTGGTTGCCATCAACATCGAGCCACTGGTACGGAAAGTGCCCAAAGCAACGAAAGACTCGGCTGACGACAACTGACCCGACTGCGTTCACCGGACCCCTTGAAAACCCGAAGCCTGCCTCCATTACCTGACCATACGTTCTAAATCAGGCAAGTGGAGCCCGAATGACTACCATACTTTCTGTCCGGCGTGATAACGACGTTGCCATGGGTGGCGACGGCCAGGTATCCCTTGGCAACACCGTAATGAAAGGCAATGCCCGCAAAGTCCGGCGCCTTTACAACGGTCAGGTGCTGGCCGGCTTTGCTGGCGGCACGGCGGATGCGTTTACCCTGTTCGAGCGATTCGAGGCGCAGCTTGAAAAACATCAGGGCAACCTCACAAGAGCCGCCGTAGAGCTGGCCAAAGACTGGCGAACCGACCGCGCGCTGCGGCGACTGGAGGCCCTGCTCGCCGTGGCGGACAAGACCGCTTCCCTGATCATCACCGGCAACGGTGACGTGATTGAGCCGGAACAGGGCCTGATCGCCATAGGTTCAGGCGGCCCCTTCGCGCAGGCGTCCGCCAGAGCACTTCTGGAAAACACCGAGTTGAGCGCCGCGGAGATTGTGGAAAAAGGCCTGGATATCGCGGCCGACATCTGTATCTACACCAATCATAACCGCACCCTCGAAACGCTCTCTGCTAACGACTGATCTGGAGCCCCAATGTCTGCCATGACCCCCCGTGAAATTGTTCACGAGCTCAATAAACACATCGTCGGCCAGGAAGAGGCCAAGCGCTCGGTGGCCATCGCCCTGAGAAACCGCTGGCGCCGGATGCAGCTTGATTCGGATCTGCGGGATGAAATCACGCCCAAGAACATTCTGATGATCGGCCCCACCGGTGTCGGTAAAACCGAAATTGCCCGTCGACTGGCCAAGCTCGCGGATGCGCCGTTTCTGAAGGTGGAAGCGACCAAGTTTACCGAAGTTGGCTATGTCGGCCGCGACGTCGAGTCTATCATCCGTGACCTGACCGATATGGCCATCAAGATGCTGCGGGAAAAAGAGATGAAGCGGCATGAACACCGGGCCACGGACGCCGCCGAAGAGCGGATTCTGGATGCCCTGCTGCCGCCACCCCGGGATCTGAAAGAAGACAGCAAGCGCACGGACGATTCGTCCACCCGACAGCTTTTCCGCAAGAGACTTCGGGAAGGCGAACTGGACGACAAGGAAATTGAAATCGACCTGCGCAACTCTGGCGCTGGCGTTGAGATTATGGCGCCGCCCGGCATGGAAGAGATGACCAGTCAGTTGCAGAACATGTTCTCCAGCATGTCCGCCGACAAGCGTAAAACCCGCAAGATGAAGGTTGCGGACGCGTTAAAGCAGGTCCGGGAGGAGGAAGCTGCCAAGCTGGTCAATGAAGAGGACATCAAACAGAAGGCCATTACCAGCGTTGAGCAGAATGGCATTGTGTTCATTGATGAAATTGACAAAGTTGCCAAGCGGTCTGAAAACACATCATCAGACGTTTCCCGCGAAGGGGTTCAGAGAGATCTGCTGCCACTGATTGAAGGCACCACGGTGAGCACGAAATACGGCTCAGTCCGGACTGACCATATTCTGTTCGTCGCTTCCGGCGCCTTTCACCTGTCCAAGCCTTCTGACCTGATTCCGGAACTGCAGGGCAGGCTGCCAATCCGTGTTGAGCTACATGCGCTGACACCTGAGGACTTCAAACGCATCCTAACCGAACCGGATGCCTCCCTGGTTCAGCAATACGAAGCTCTGATGGGCGCGGAAGGCGTTAAACTGAGCTTCTCGGAAGAGGCGATTACCCGAATTGCCGAAGTGGCCTGCAAGGTCAACGAAACCACCGAGAATATCGGCGCAAGACGGCTACACACGGTGCTCGAGCGGCTGCTTGAGAGCCTGTCTTACGAGGCCGGTGATCAGCTCACGGGGGAATTCGAAGTGACCGCAGAGTACGTCAACGAGAAACTTGGAGAGCTGGCAGAGGACGAGGATCTGAGCCGGTATATTCTCTGATCAACCGTTAGCTCTGATCGATTCCGGATAAAATTCCGGAAGCGATCAGAGCGCTTTGCTGAACAGCTCGCTGACATTTTCCAGCCCTGATGCAATCCTGCCACGCTGCGCCCGCTTCTTGCGGCCTTTGGCCACATAGAGCGGAAGCATTTCACCGTAGAGACTGGTGCTGATGGTGCGCTGCTCATCTTCCAGGCGATCCCGGCGCAGACGGATGCCGTATTTGGCAAGCTTTGGTTCCAGCTCATCGGCGCGATTCAGCAGATCGCGGCGGGTCATCTGGTAGGCGTGTTCACACACCATGCGCCGTGACTGGAAGCTGAAGACGTTCGAGAAGAACAATTTGGCGTCGTCGCGGGTGGGCTCAAACAACAGGATATCCTTATCAGGATAATCCCGCGCGTACTGGGTCATCCCCGATTGCATCCGCGAATAAACCATAGTGCGGAACATCTGTGACAGCAGATTGGGCATCCCGGAACGAGTCAGATCTCCCGGTGCCATGCTGCCCGCACGCACCGCCGAGCTGGCGTCGATGGGTACCTGCGGATTCACCGCAAACACCAGATCGGCGCCATCTTCAAACGCAACCGACGCATGCAGCCCCTTCCGCAGGGTGCCGTCCACGTAATAACGGCCATCCACGGTTACCGGGACATAAAGCCCCGGCGTGGACGTACTAGCCTGGATGGCCTTGGAAATGGGCACATGGTCGAATCCGGGCGCACCGAAACAGACCGCTTCCGTGCTTTCTACGTCCGCCGCGACAATATAGAGGCTGCGGCGCAACTGGCGAAAATCATTCGTGCGGCCGAGCATATTAAAGGCGCGGTTCAAATAGTCATGCAGCCCCTCATTATCAAACAGACCCGCCGGAGCTGCCTGGGCGAGAATGGTCATGGCCTCAAGGAAGCTCTGGTCGTAAGGATTATTGATAAAGCGGCGAAGCGCCGTGGACAACAAGCCCGGTACCGCAAGCAATCGCCCGCCAAATTCACGGAACGCCGGTCGGTAGAAGACTTCGGGGTGGAACGGGTGAACTTCTGCCTCGTTGCGCACAAAAATCCGGCAGAGCTGAGCCGTGGTCATCTGATTGGCCAGGTTAGCAGCAACGAAAGAGCCCGCATTCACGCCTACGTAGACATCAATATTATTGAAATCCAGCCCGTCCAGTGCTTCATCCAGCGCACGTAAAGCACCGATTTCGTAAATGCCGCCCAAGGGACCGCCGCCGCCAAGGGCGAGGCCGATTCTGGGGCCGGGCTTGATTGCCGTAGTCGTTGCCGCCATTCAGTATTCCTTTCCAGATTTAAGCCAGATTTAGTTAGGACTCTGGCTTCTGATAATTGCACGTTAGCAGCCGGATTTAGAGTTCACACCCTACAATCGCGTAAATCAGTCAATCGGCGCCTTGTTGCCTGCCTGCTCCCTGCGAATAACGCCTGCAGATTTTGACGGTTTCAGGTAGCGGCCAAAGCCGCCGTTGCGAAGCGCAAGGTCAACACAGCTCTTGATTACATGGGGGGAATCGAGCAGCAGCACGTCTTCGAGTAACTGCACCGACCACTCCCTGCTAACATTTCGGATGACGGATTTTACTTTCGGCAGACTCGCGGCGTTCATTGACAACGAATCGTAGCCCATAGCCATAAGCAGGAGTGCGCCGCCCGGGTCGCCCGCCAGTTCACCACAGATACCGATCGGTTTGCCGACGGAGTGGGCATCCTGCGCAACCCGAACCAGCGCCTGCAGAACCGCCGGGTGATAGGAGTGATAGAGCTGCGCGACCCGTGGGTTGTTACGGTCAACCGCCAGCAAGTACTGGGTCAGGTCATTGGAGCCCACGGACAGAAAATCGACCCGGTCTGCCAGCTCACGTATCTGGTATACCGCCGCAGGAATCTCGATCATCACCCCGACTTTGGGCATGTGGATATCGAAACCTTCCTCGCGCACCTCGTGATACACGCGATACACCAGATGCAACGATTCCTCGACCTCGGAAATATTGCTGATCATCGGCAGCATGATCTGCAGATTGTTCAGCCCCTCACTCGCCTTAAGCATGGCCCGGACCTGAACCAGAAAGATTTCCGGATGGTCCAGCGTTACCCGGATTCCGCGCCAGCCCAGGAAGGGGTTCTCTTCCTTGATCGGGAAATAGCTCAGCGCTTTGTCGCCGCCGATGTCCAGGGTCCGCATGGTGACCGGGTTGGGAGCAAAGGCTTCGAGCTGTTCGCGGTAATACTCCCGCTGCTCCTGCTCCGACGGAAACCGGTCTTTGATCATGAAAGGCACTTCCGTGCGATACAGTCCGATACCTTCAGCACCATGGCTGAGGGAGCGCACTACGTCTGTCATCAGGCCGGTATTGACCAGCAAAGACACCCGGTGGTTGTCGGTGGTTTCACAGGGCAGATCACGCAGCGCTTCGAGGCCACGGATCAGCTCATTTTCCTCGTCATAGATCTCTTGATAATAGGCCTTCAGATCCACAGAGGGTGAGGCGAAGATCTGGCCTTCAAAACCATCGACGATCAACTCACGGCCATCAAGCTGGTTAACGGGAATATCCACCAGCCCCATCACCGTTGGCACGCCCATGGCCCTGGCAAGGATTGCGACATGGGAGTTACTGGAACCTTTCACAGACACCAGGCCAACGAGCTGACCTTTGGGTACTTCGCCCAACATGGCGGGGGTGAGTTCTTCGCTGACCAGTACCGTGCGTTGTGGATAAACCAGATCTTTCTGCTCGCCCTCCTGCAGGTGCGACAACAGACGGCGACCCAGATCCCGGATATCCACCGCCCGTTCCTGAAGATAATGGTCCTCCATCATTTCAAAGTGACGGATATACTGCTGTACCACCTGCTTGAGCGCGCCCTGGGCCCAGAACCCCTCGCCGATGCGGTTGGCAACCTCGCCCGGCATGGCGTCGTCTCCCAGCATCCGCAGGTAGACATCAAACAGGGCCTGTTCCTCCGGCCGCAGCTGGGAGGCAAGTCGCTCTGCAACCCGCTCTATGTCCTCTCGCACAGCTGTCACTGCACCCCTGAACAGGGTCTGTTCGCCCTCGATATCATCGGTAGGCTTTTCGGGCACTACGTCGAGGTCGGCCGAAGGATAAACCACCACCCCCTGACCGATCGCAACACCGGGCGAGCCGGGAACACCACTGAAGCTGACGTCTTTGGTTTCTTCACCTGTCAGCGAAAGGCCGCTGATGGCACCGGTAGCCTCACTGTGGGCAATAACACCGGCGAGTTGCGCAGAAATGGTAACCAGGAACGCCTCTTCGCCCTCATTGAAGCAGCGGGAGCTTTCCCGCTGTTGCACAACAAGAACGCCCAGCACCCGGCGATGGTGAATAATAGGCACACCCAGAAACGAACGGAAGCGTTCTTCGCCGGTTTCCGGGAAGTAGCGGTAGCGCGGGTGAGAGGGGGCATCTTCAAGATTGATGGGCTCCTCGCGGGAGCCAACCAGGCCAATCAGACCTTCGGAATACCCCAGACTGACCTGACCGACGGCCTGCTGATACAGGCCCTCCGTTGCCATCAGAATATAACGGTTGGTCGCCGGGTCCAGCAGATACACCGAGCACACTTCCGTCTCCATCGCTTTCTGAACGCGCAAAACGATGACATCCAGCGCTTCCTGCAGATCGCGGGCGCTGTTCACTTCTTGTACGATACTTCGAAGAATGCTCAGCATGGTGGCTTCAATCCGTCACCTCTGGTGGTCGCTCGCAAGCCCTGGTTGCTCACGCCGCTGCCATTGGTCCATGTTGTGGAACAATCGCGGTGCAAGTTCTCTTAACGCTCGCC
>Ga0307978_1002336_pt1 | contig 13437 bp, 11 predicted proteins | sample OrgLakmetage1056_FD_203151 | JGI IMG/M metagenome (GOLD analysis project Ga0307978, IMG submission 203151) | Saline water microbial communities from Organic Lake, Antarctica - #1056 | ecosystem: Environmental > Aquatic > Non-marine Saline and Alkaline > Saline | place: Antarctica: Organic Lake...
GCCTAACGCATCGACCCATATTGCTCGATCGGTATGGCCCAGGAGCTGACCCCGACCGACAGCATTCATGCCCATTTCAATCCGCATCAAGCCGTGCTGCTCGAGCGTGGCTGATGTTGGGTTTTCGTCAAGGCAAGGATCCGGGAGTGTCAAGTCGAGATTGGTTCGGACAATAAGCATTTTTCGCAAGGCCCCAAAAGCTTTGAAACCCATGTAACTCTTCTCGGTACTGCTGCACAAGTTGGTACTCAAGTCGACCTGGCAGAGATGCGTATTCATTTGTATTGCGGCTGCCAATTCCGCAACGGCTGCATCGGTATACCCATTACACATTCGAAGCACCAAGTTTTCCAAGCTACCATTGACTCGAATTGCATTCGCTAGAGCTGCAGCGGCCTTGTCGCATTCGTCGCTGCCAAAGTGAGCCGACAGCACTAGGCTTTGAATGTGCGAGTTGCCCTGTTGCATCTCGTCCGCAACAGCCAACCAGTGCTCTCCACTCGCCACCAGTTGCAACTCCTTCAAACTATCGGACCGTATCAGGTATCGAAGCGCGTGGGTGGTTGTGCTATCGTATCCCAGCTTGACCTTTTGAATGCTTGGGCTGGCCGCCAGTCCGTACAACAACGGAGTGAGCGAGTGAATGTGTTGTTCAGAAAAGTCGCCCAGCCACGCAAAGTCCTCCAGCGTGGATTCTCGAAGGCTCAATGCTAAAGCTTCCCGTCCAGTGTCTGGATCGCCAAGCAGGGTAATATCGTGGCCAAAGCAGAGGTTTCGCAGAGAAGGATTGCGGACAGCTTCCGCAAGGGCCATCATTGGGACACGAGACGAACAGTGAAAGCAGAGCGCCTCCAACCGCTTGAGGCTTCGCATGACTTGAATCAACCGGATCCATTCATCTGCGCTGATAGACTCGATGAACACCGTGTGGCAGTGAATGCGCTCGATTGTTTCGTTTGTTTTCAGAGCATGAAGAAACTCGTTGAAAGAACACTGCGGGTTGGATCTTGTGCGACGACGAAAACGGACCGGTTCGTATAGATCCAACTCTTCAGAGTCTCCAGAGACCTCTTGCAGGAGTTCATTTGGTGTCATTGTCGATCAGAGTTGCTTTTGGGATGCAGACGAAGATTCTGGTCTCGAGTACAGTAGGCAAGTAAGGGAGGGTATGGATCAAGTTGTATGCGCCGCGGCTATATATGCGCGGCAACACTGCGGACCCATTACTCTAAGACTATCCGGAAAAGAGAAGAGGAGAGAGGAGGGGAAATGTCTCGTGTCTCGTCGTTTCAGAGAGGAGTCATGTTTTTCTGTCCGTTTCGCGCCACTCCGAAATATGATCCGGTATTGGATGTTTTCTTTACAGTACGTAGTCTATAAGTAGTTCGACCAAGGCTATCCACTCGCCTAGTACGAGTATACTGTAGGCTAGGCAATCGCAGTCGCAAAGCCTCGCAACAACCAAAGATGCCGTAGCTACAGCTACACCGCATCAACAACAAGTGCTGACTCTAATAGATGGCACGTGTGGCAAGGTTGTCACAACAGACGAAGTGGTTGAATGCATGAACCAGGACTATGAGCTCGGTTCAGTGGGTGCCGCCAAGGGCGTTGGACATCCGGATGGGCGAAAGGATTAGGCGCTAAGATCCAAGTGAATCGTCAAATTTTCAAGCTAGCATTGCAAATGTGTCTATTGTAGCTAATGTGACTATCATATCCGGTATGTATTCGTGTAGCCGGCAGCCGCGCCTTGTTTGTCGGCACTGTTTTGGCGGAAGCACAAAAAGCTCGAGAGAGAAACGCAAGATTCTTTCAATCGTCGCTATCATCACTCGAGTCGTCATCGTTACTACTTATTCCCAGCAAGGCTTGCTCGAGGCGTTGAACGACTTCGGCTTCCTTGGCGATCCGTTTCTGCATGGGTGTACGAGAGTCTCCCTGTCCCTCCTGAATGGCTTGCCGAAGACACGCCTCGTCTTCTTTTAGCTTTTCCAGCGCTCTATGCAGCTGATTTTCCTTAACTTCTAGGCCATCATAGTCTTGGTCCAAATGATGTAGCGCCCCTTGAATCTGAGTCTCTCGACACGTATCGTCCTCCTCCTTTGTCTGCTCCGCGATGGTGGCTGCTGCAACGGGCTTTTCTTTCGCGCTTGCTTGCTTCTTTTTGGCTTGTGTCGTTTGCCTGCGAGCTGGAAGTTTGCTCTTGCGAGACGAGGCTCTCGTCTTGGCCATAGGGGCTGCTCACTCGAGAGGCAATCGGCAGGACAGTGGCGTCGTCAGTGTTGGACTCGTCATGGTCGATATGGTCGATACGCGGGTCTGTGCTGTTGAGATGACCGCAAAATCGTGCAACGAAACTGAGTACTCTTTCACTATAATAGTGGTCTGGGCTTAATTAAGTATGGCATAATAATAACAAAGGAGTCACGCTTCATTTTGAAAAAGTGAAAGACCACATTAAAAATCCATATGACTTCTTCCCATTGGCCATGGCCGAACGCTTTCCTATCTTATTTTCATTCTACGCCCTCCAACACCACGGTAAAGGACTGAGGAGAGAGTCTCAACAATAGAAGGCATGAAGGAAAATGGAATGGCGCTGTTGCTGCTAGCGACCTCTTCACTCTATTTCAATTCTGCCATCGCGTCCAAAGTGAAGGTAAGATGTGCGATGGTTGTGCGAGACGAGAGTTCCAGCACATGATGGACGATACCATGCACACGTATACTCACATAACACATAACTCCGGCAATTTTACTCTCGTCAGCACCTCCGCAAGCCAGACACCACCAATGCTGGCTATGTAGACTGTCGTCTCTCTGTCGCTCGTGGGCAGTTCTTCCGGGATGACACGGAAGAGGCGGAGGATCTACTGGCCTATCTTTGCGATATCGATGGAGAACGTTACATGCGTCAGATTCTTCTTCCAGAGAGTTTTGTTCGTGACAGCAAACGGTACATCGGCGACAGCCCTGTACTACGTATCTCAGAAGCGACTATCGAGAGAGACTCGGTTACATTCCCCGTCGGTGCCAACATTACTCTTCAGTCGAAACGCTTGCCTAATCGTCGATTGGCTACGGTTCCATCGCGTGGAACAAGCAGTGTCGTGGCGGCCAGAATTGTCACCGAAGGTGGCGAACAACGAAGCAATACGCTTAATGAGCTTCGTGGTCAGGTGTTTGGTGTTGGACGAGATGCTGAGAGGCAGACCGTCTTGACACAATACGAGCAGTGTTCGTTTGGTGCCAAGAAGCTAGAGGCAGCTACGGTCGGCACTGGCGTTGTCGACGGTGTAGTACAAGTTCAAGTCAACTTGCCGATTGCTGGTTGCAATATGCTTGGAGAGTGCCAAGACATCGTCAGAGAGGCAATCGCATCCACATTGGATGAATCGCTCGAGGCATACGGCATGGTCATGGTCTGCGTTCCCACGGGTAGCACCTTTGGAAATAATCCCGATCGTTTTTGGTCCGCCTTTGCGTATACTTCAAACGATGTAAGCGTTGGTTGGTTGTGGTTGTTGGGGTGTGTATTGTTGGGAGGTGCTACCGTACACTGGAAGCGATTAGCTCACTTGTTCTTTTTTGGTGCCTTTCTATAGTTGGCTATTGCATTCTTCAGTAGCGGCTACTGTGGTGTCAAGACCGTTCATCAGCACGAGCTTGGACACCTCCTGGGATTTGGGCATAGCAACGAGGGCCGCGTTCGACAAGACAAGTCGTGTTCCATGGGGAGTTCTTTATTGGATATCCCTGGACCACGGTATTGTTTCAATGGTCACAAGTACTGGGTGTCGAGGTGGATGAGTGACAGGCGGCAGCAGATTAGCCTCCCCGACTATCTTGAGGGTTATAGTGGGAGACTTGTCGCGTTTGTCGATTACGAAAAGGATTTGAAGCGAAAGGACCGGACCTTGCTTCGGGTCCGTACTGGTAGAGAAAACGTGGAAGACATATTTGTCATATACAACAGAAAGAAAGGCTTTAACGACGGCGTACGAGAGAAGGGTGACCTGGTTACGGTGGTGCAGCAGATCCCAGGTGGTGATCAGCAGTCTGAAATGCTAGCTGGTCTCGGTACGGGCGAGAGAATGAATTTGAGTGGCACGAGCATTTTTGTCGAGGTTTGCAATCTCGAAACGGAGCTAGACACTGCAACCTCCTACGCTATTGTCAGCATCTACGATACTTCGCTATTGCAGACCTCCACCTGCGGCTGGTTTCCTTTGTCCCCGGGAAACCTCACAACAGGATCATGTGTGCTTTCCAACTTTCCTTGTAGCACTGATGGTGACTGTTGCAAAGAAGTCTGCGATGGAGGGACGTGCCAATAGTTATACATGGTAACAGCAGCTACTTTTCATTAATAGGGCTTTAGCAAAGGACGCCAATCTGTTTCGTTTCATTGCAGCAGTCCTCAATAGATCGATCTACGGCACATAATGCTGGAGTCGGGAATGATAAACCAGCCCTGCGCTATCCCAGTGCGAGCAGTCTTAGGATGACAACTGGCGCGAGCGTCTACGATACGTACCCGCGGACGGAGAGCAGCCCAGGTCGATCCCACCCCTTGAGTTGAATTCGAATAGACTCTATATTCAGAGTTCCGACCACGCCCTTCGTGCCATTGGTGTCTCCTTGTTTGCTCTCCGGACGTTCGCTTCCTTTAACATTTCGTCACTATCGTCATCATCGTCACAGGCAAGAAACTCCACTGGACCACAAAGTATCCGCTCCGGGATCGTCTTGATTGGAATGGCATCGGCGGGCAAGCACTCGTGTTGACTACTCGTCATGATCCACAAGTCACTGCAAATGTTAGTTTGCATCTTGTGCAACCGCTCCAAAGATTCGTTCCTGGCATTTTCGGCCAACCGTTTGGATCGATCCCGGATAATCTGACTGGTCTGTGTCACCAGCGATACAATGCGACGCGTTGCTGGTCGTTCGCGCCAGAGGGTGGCCGGGTCGGTATAGACGCACGAATCTCTTTCATTCTCGTTCATATCGTCGTCAACGGGTCGGTACCGACACGATCGTCCCAAGTGGTAATCTCCCCACTGCGGATCCAGTTTGCATTCACAGGCCGGTTCGCAACGAATCGACCGCCAGTCCCAAACGCAGTCGGCGTCCGTATCGGGAATCTGTGTTGGAATATATATAAAGTATCAGGTGGGGGCGTGAGTTAGAACTAGTTCGGCAAAAAGCCCATGCCAGAGTCAAACAAGTATACCGTGTGCCACGTACCACATGTTGCGTCAAGTACTCCTTAGCGACCTCTCCGAAAACATCCAACAAGGTGCGGTCATCTTCCGTGACGGCATCCAAACTGCCACCACGCTGCAGCAGCATCCGTGGAAGCTGTTCCTCCTCCGTGTGGTAGCCAGTATCGGCAGTACCAGCGGGGTCGGATATGGACTGTCGTGTATCTGTAGAAGGATCGTGATCATTCGTCGCTGCAGCGTATTCGGCATCCGTGCCGTTGGGATCGTCGCGTGCCTCTGGTGGCTCGGCTCTGGGTACTTTTTCGGCAGCAGCAGCCGTTTCTGCAGCAAAGTGTTCTCTATAGGAGTTTCGTTCGACCACGGGAATATCTTCCTGGAGGTGATCCGTTGGAAGTGGCGAGGGTTGTCGCAGAAAGGAATGGTGTCCGACGCTACCAGGTACTTGTGACCGGCTTTGTGAGGACGATAGCTCATCTGCCTCGTCTGTCTCGTCTGCGTCATCTGCGTCGTCTATCTCATCTGCTTCGTCTTCCTCATCTAACTCGTCTACTTCGGTGGACGCATCTGACATGAAGGAGGAGGATGCTGCTGCTGCTGCAGCTGTTGTGGCGCTACTTGTAGCGTCAGTATTCACCACTGGTGGTATTATGGATGAATCTTGCGCAGCTACGGCAATGCATAGCAGAGTTGCTAGTAAAATGAGCCTAGTGGGGTGCTTCATGGTGCGTTTCCTACGCTTTCCGGGCATACCGATCACCATGGTCGAAGGCTGACGAATAATGTACTGTATGTCCAATTTCCGTTGTCCGTTTCAACTTTCAACTGAAGGGTTCTGTGTTCTGTGACTGTGATAGTGACGTCATCAACATACCTGACGCAATATGAGTCAGAAACGGAAGTTCTGGTTCGGATGATGCCTGCGCGCCGACAAAGAATCAAAGAATTCTCACAGGAGAAAAAAAGAGACATCATCATTCCCATCACCCCCACAAGCAATGCCAGGAGCACTTCATGAGGCCAGTGTTGGAGTCATAGAGGTGAGTTAAAGACCCGAACAGCGGTTACAGAGCTTGGAACGAAACTGGGTAGAAAGGTCAGGAAGAAAGAGTCGCCCGAAGTGGTTGTAGCGTCCATTTCGGTCTCATGATCGACAAGAAGAATCGAAGAGTTTAGCCGTTTCGCTCACTCATGTATTCATCGTAGCCTTCGTAGCCCTCTCTCGCCTCCCAACAGATCCATCGCTATTTTCTATTCAAAACTACAAAGAGAACCATTCCAATGATACTCGAGTGTATCATACTGCAGCTCTTGCTGTTATCCTGCACTGTTACAGCGTATTCGGCCTACAAGAGCCCTGCTATCGACCGACGAGCCATTGCTGGTCTCTGGCGCTTGACACCGCGCATTGTACCAACCTTTCCCATGAAGGAGTTTACATTGTATCCCAAAACCGTGTTGAATGTACAACCGCTGCAGACACCACCAGACGTCTTGCTCATGTTGAAAGAAGACGGATCCTTTCAGCAGTACCAACAGACCGACGACGACAACGTGGATGTCGACGCGTCGTGGACGGAATTTCAACGAAACAAGAAGCAACGAGAATCACTGCAAGCACTCGTCAAGGGGATCTGGGATTATCGAGATGGACGACTCATCTTGGCGGCCGATCGAGATGCTCGATCGAAAGAACCGTCGGATAAAAAGGAGGAGGACACCATGCTGGAAGGAAAGGTGGTGGCCACGTACGAAGAGAGTTTGCAAGACAATCCGGCCTTGCCAGTGGTACCTGTGGAGCAGCAGCAGCTGAATGTACTTGATGATGCTATGGATGCGAATGCAGTGAAATCGTCCAATTTGACGGCTTTCAAGGTTGCATCCAAGACGGATACAGCTACCACTCAAACAGCATCGTCTGACACGTCTCGCGACACGCACTTGTCGGTACCCAAGGGATCCGTCAAGGTTGGTAAGTTCTTTTACCCAAAGAAGCATCCGTCTTTTTTTGAGCAAGTCATGTTCAAACCCGACAATCGGGGTAGCTTTTCCCTCCGCCAAGTCTTGGGCTCTCTCAATACGCAAGCCGCCGAGGAACAAGAGATTGAAAAGTTTGCGCGTCACGACTTTCACAACAAGACGTTTCTGTTGACAAGCTCTCCCATTGGACACAAGCTACCCAAGGGAAATGTGCGCTGGTCCATCAAGTACAACAAGTTTGTGCATGACCCGCCTTCGAAAGCCGCCAAGGAGCAAGCCGACGCTGAAAAGGCCCAAACCGTACCCATTCGTGTCATGCAGGTGCAGTTTCACGCCAACGATACCTTTTCAACCGTGGCTGGATTGGGAGAATCGATTTTGCGTGGCAAGTATGATATTCTTGGACAGGACAAGGATCAATTATGGATGCAAGTGGTCATTTTCGGCTTTGGAAGGAGTGTGTCGGGGTCAGTATTTTCGGAAGGTCGCATGTTGACCCATGATGATGCAAAGATGTACTGGGGAAAGATTGATTACCAAAAGACGAACGATGGTATTTCTGCTACAGAAAGTGCGGCACAAGATCCGATGCAACCGACTTTAGAGAGTGCAGAGGATACGCCCCTTCGATTGGAAGTCAACGGCTCGGTCATGTTTGGGTCGGGCTTGGAGCCAATGCCAGTTGCTCGTTTCATTATGCGGGAAGTGACCGAGACAGATTCACTCGACTATGATGAGGACGACGACGAAGATGAGGAAGAGGAAGGAGTCGACTGGTCAAACGTCTTTCAGTGATATGGACTACACAGTTTAAAAATTAACTCGATGTTGCTGCCGTGTATTTCAAAACTCTTGCAGTAGCTTTTGTTGAATACTACATTTAAAGTGCAGCTCGTCCAATCGTTGTTTACGTATCTCGTGCATTAATCCTCTACGATAGTTAACATGCTGTAGTGACACCCACTTTTCTAACGCCTTGTATTTTCGTCGTTGTACGTGACATTGCAATGACCATGCTCCTTGTGGAAATCGAATAGCTTGGCGTACAATTCGTCCCACTTCTTTTCCTGTTGCTCAATGAAGAAGCGTCTCTTCTTGCACCACGGTACTTTGGTATGCGAAACATAAATCTAACATTGGATGCACTACCATGCACGAAAACAAAGTACCAGTCCAACAGGTTGCCCTCTATTAGATAAGCTTGTGAACTTTGTTTAGTTTATTGCTTCTTTTAGTCTATTAGTAGCCCCATAGTACTAATGTTCGTGCCGTGTGGTCATGATATCTGTCCAAAGGACTGATCCGGAATGGTCGTCGTAGAGAATTCCCTCCCCGAGAATGTTGCGACATCTATAGAGCAACGCAGCCTTGACGGCGTTGTGGGCATCCGTGACGGCGGGTTCCCCCTGGATATTCTCATCTATATCGACATTGATTTCACTAATAGCAGGCATGATAGTATAGTTCGATTATCAGCGACAATCAAGGTAGAAGGAGGAGGATGTCAACGAGGTCGTTGGCTGTTCAGGTGTATGCTGTGGAAGAGACGAGACGAGATCTTTATCACTCTCTGTTGTGTATCATAGACAGGGCCAGCAACTTGGTTGTTGAACAGCTGTTGCAATGACCGTCGTCGGCAAAGATATTCCTTTTTACATGCGCACGTCATGTCCCGTAGGATTATTCTACGACGTGGGACTTCGCGCGCTTTTTATTCGGGACGTCGTACGTATGATACACCTCGCTCTGCGCTCTGTACGCGAATCGAAGTGGTTTACGAATTTTCGTTTGGCGACGAACACGCGAACACGTTTGTCTGTTGTCTCACTAAACGGCGTGTGTCTGATGCACTAGAACACCTAACGCAACGCAGCAACACATCATGATCGACGCTTGAGACCAGCAACAAAGCTGTCGGATCTGATCCATTCTAACACCGCTTGTGTTTGAATTCACAAAAGCCAATACATACCCAGTCACTTTGCCATGGAGGGTCACGTATTGCTGGTTGAAGAGAGCCACGTTACGCAGGGAGACCTGTTGTTGCAAGAATCTGATTTTCCGGATAACTACATTCACATGGCTCACCCTGACGACTACAAGCCGATTATCGATCCGTTACCGATCTCGTGCATGTTGCATCAGAAGATTGGACACTGGCGACTCATTTTTAGAGTGTCTTTTAAATTGCTGAATGGCAAGTATCTTCCCATAAGTTTTGTGTGCGATACTTGTGCACCATACGATTTCTACTTTTCCGACCTGGCCATGGAGAATCTTACTAGCGGAGGGCGTTTGAAAGAAGACGAGATTGGAAATGCCGATCACGACAATATCGTCGGACGCAAAGCCGCTGTTCGTGAAAGTCCGTATACCCACAAACCAGCGAATATTCTAGGTCTAAGGATGATGCTTAAATTAGGATGCCGTTTGACCGAGACAGGGTTTGATTTTTCCGAAACATTTGAATCTTTCTAGAGAGTAGGTCTACAATCTTCTAACTGTAATATATAAAATAGCTACCAATATGCCGACAGCAAAACACCACATGATGCCATCGCTAGCTAGAGTAGCTAGACAAGCCTATCACCGTTGAGGCTAGGCCTAGTATTGTGATTGTAGTAACTCACAATCTGATTCACCATTCCTGGAATTAAGAGTAACTCTTATTCCAAACAGCGTTAGTGCCTCTTCTGTTGCTTGTGGAGATAACTTTCAATGGATCCAAGCACAACAAGGCTCCTGGTAGATTCGGTCGCACAAACAAGACAGCGTGTTGATGGACGATGAATGGTAAACTGAGAAGTAAAACTTCGTGTTGTTCTTGTTATTCTTCACCGGTTGGCTATGATAGTCTAGACCTCCGCAAATCGCCCGTCAGTCTTCTTTCGTTTCGTTCGAATGAATCGAATCGTCCTGGCGTCATCAAATGTGCACTCTTTCGGTGTGCTTCCGCGGCATTCGTTTAGCCAAAAGTTGGAGCGCACGACCTCTTTCGCTCACAATTTCAAGTTTCCAGACAGTCAAACGTAATCGTAAGAACAGCATCATGATTATTATCCGCCCATCGCCCACAGCCCATCTTGGCTACCATCCGTACAGCAACGTTTGGCATCGAGTCCGGCCTAATTGCCACTTCTACCAGGCCAATCAGTGTGCGGGCGACGCCGAGACTTCTGCCTGCAAGAACAAGACCGCAAAGGAGTTGGAGGCCACAACACCGAAAAACACGAAACACGTAGTCTCACGCAAGCTCCACATGGCATATCCGAAGTACCACATCGAGACGAACGAAAGTGAAGACTCTTATGTTATCTCTATGGATCTCCCTGGAGTCAAGCTACAGAATGTGGGCGTTCAAGTCGAGGACGCTGGTATCCTTCGTGTACAAGCCGAGCGCAAGTCCGGGAATGCAGTCACGTCCAAGTTGCATCGCCGATTTGCTTTCGATGACCAGTCAGTTGACTCGTCAACCTTGAGCGCGAGGTTAACGAATGGGGTGTTGACGATTGTCTTGCCCAAGAAGGAAGCTCCACAACCCATGGTTATCCCTGTTTTTAATGGTGATCTCGACGAAGAGACACAAGACAACAGGGATCTCCGTTTCAACCTGGATATTCCTGGTGTCAAATCCTCTGATCTCAACGTCAAGTTTCAAAAGGGCACTCTCTCGCTCCGAGGTCGACGCAAGAAAGGAATGTGTACCTCTGGAGTTTTTCGCAGCTTCACCGTCGACCAGAAGGTTGTTGATACCGACAAGTTCAAGGCATACTTGGTCGATGGCGTCCTTACTGTGACTGCTCCTCGCAAGGAGCCTTTTTCTACGCAGAGTGTAGCGGTGATCATCGCTGTTGAAGGCGAAACCCCGACTATCAAGGCTCCAGATATGGTGGAACGTAGCTCCGAGAGCAATGAAAGGGTCTATGGCGACTGCGAGAATGCTGCAAGCTCAAAAGAGGCCAATGAAAATGAATGGGAGCACGTTGTCGAGACTGTTACTGATAACGAAGCCGAAGATATGTAGTGAAGACCACAAGCCACCCCTGTATAGATTTGCATGTAACGCAAGAAAAGCAAGTTATTCTAAGTAGATTGCGGTCCTCAACCCTCCTCCTGCTCGTTGTAGTGTAGTGGTAGCATGGCTGATAGACAAGACTGTCCTGTCGCATGTACCTTGTCTTCGAGAAAGTGACGCATATGCATAGCCGTATATGCCTTTTTCTTTTTGGTCCCACCCAGCACGTCTCTGTTGACAAATTCGTTCTGATTCTCTGCAACACCAATGGCAGTAACCGAGCGATTGTAACTCCCCACAAAATGACCAGCTTGTACTGGTTTGTAGCCTCGACTAGCCGGGTCCACGTGGCCGCCTGCGTCTCTTCGAAACTGCTGAAAGGCTCGATGCAGGGCGTGGGGGCCTGTCACCATGGCGGCTGAGATACGTCCCGTATCTGGAGCCAAAAGTAGATGTGTAAGAGAATCGTGAATTGCGTAATACATGAGCGGGTGGCGCGGCGCCACCGCCATAAAATACTGAGACAGCAGGTGGTACTGCTCCACGACAAACAAGGCGTCCGTGGCTGATTCGATAGTCTCGGGTGAAAACATAACTGGAATGGCATCCAGATCCACGTAGATGCCACCATGCACCCAAAGGACGACGTAACGCCACAGGTCGGCTTTCAGCGTGCCGTGAACGAGGCACTTGCGAACGACGTCTTCAAGATAGGGAAATTCCGCAAACTCTTGTTCAAACAAGCGTTGAATGGCATCGTCGTCGTGAAAATAATAAGACCAGCCAGGAAAGCGCCATTTTCCGGTGGTTTCGGTAATGTCGAGTGTGAGGCAGCGTGACTTGGCAGTTTGGTGAACAATCCTCGGGATTCTTTGCGGCAACGCGTTTTGCAGTGCGGAATCGTCGACGACGTTGTCAATCAAGTCGAACCCAACGGGGCAGGCATTGGTTTCACCAGTGATTTCAGTAAGTGATAACAATGAACTCTTATGGACATTGGATGGATCTGATGGCGTCTTGGGACGGGCGCCTTCGGTCGCCGCAATGGAAGAAGCAGAGTGGCCGGTGGCCGCCGAAAGCACCACTTCCGTGTAGTATAAGGGGTATAAGAAGTGTTTTAGAAGCAGTACCGCCAGTGGTATATATAACAAGAGTCTTTTCCATCGCGGACCTTTCCCTCCTCTGGCCTCGTTACGGCTCCCCCCATGGTGACGAAGTGGTTGCATTTTAATAGTCTACTGTTGTTTGAAAGTTTGTTCGATATGTTCGATGCTGTTTCTGTTTCTGCAGTCTTGAAATCGGATGGCGTACAGACAGTTGCTATGAAGGAGCGACGCAGTACCGGTAGCGAGTTTCCGGAGAAGAAGTACGATATGTACCGGTACTAGCACTACCGGTACCTACTGTAGAACATTGTGACTTTTTCTTAATCGTACAAAACTGTAGGTGTACGTGGCTCAGAAAGAATTTTCTTCGAAAGAAGTCGGGATGGAGCGAGATCGATTCATCGACGGCCAAGTTCAACTTCTTATTCCATGGCAGTTCCATTCGTTCCATTCATAAACTACTGAGACATACAACCAAAAGCTTATGATCATGGCCGACTACCCTCTAAACTGTAAAAGCTCCACCATGTTCAGCCAACGTGCGAATCAATTTCAAGCCCCTGCTCGAGAACCCGCGAGGCAGAATTCACACAGCAGTCACCAACAACAAGACCAACAACAAGCCAAAAACCGGGCTCCGCAGCCCACAGCCGAGCTATCCGAGAACTACGGCTGGATTCGGCTCACAGTCGATCTCCCCGGCATTGCCAACAAGGATCTTACTGTGACCATTTCCCACGGTGTTCTCACGATCGATGCGACCCGCCGTACCATGGACTTGAACGATTCCGTGTGCATCAAGAAACAAAAGGTGTCACGACGGTACGCCATTGACACTGATGTTGTCAACGTAGAAAATATTACCGCGACTCTCAAGTACGGGATCCTGACCGTCAAGGCGCCCAAAAAGTCCAAGCCTCGACGCGTGCGAGTCCACGTGACGGAACACGAAGAAGATGTGACCGGCCCAACCGTTTCTGTAGCCCTCCAACCAGCACAGACGAATACCTCACCAGTGGCCGATGTGGGCAGTCCGGTGATGGACGCTACGCCCACTACGACGGTGGTGGACGTGAAGCAGGCGGCAGTGTCCGACAGTCCTAGCGAC
>Ga0307978_1002342_pt1 | contig 13427 bp, 6 predicted proteins | sample OrgLakmetage1056_FD_203151 | JGI IMG/M metagenome (GOLD analysis project Ga0307978, IMG submission 203151) | Saline water microbial communities from Organic Lake, Antarctica - #1056 | ecosystem: Environmental > Aquatic > Non-marine Saline and Alkaline > Saline | place: Antarctica: Organic Lake...
TACCTGTGGATAATATTCAAAGCCAAGATGGAACAAATATCAACGCCAGGGAATTCGTTCCTGGTAATTGGTAAGTGGGAGGGGGGGGGCTGGCTGACTGCAAGAAATCAGATCATCCGGTAATAGGTTGCAGGAATTATCAATTGTTCCAATTCCTAAATTACAGTATCATAGTATATACCTTCTACCTAGCTATTAGAATTTGCATCCGTCACTCTGTCCATTTACCTGTATCAACAATACTACACTACACGCAGTGCTTGGCTATTGGCTAGCTAGAACTCTATAGGACTACGAGCTACATATTAGTAGGAGTAGAGTAGTGCTAGCGACTAGCTAATAGTAGGATTATAGGATATGGTAATCGCTAAAGAACATATTTCCATCCAACAGATCATCCCAATCCGTGATTTGCCAATTTCCAAGATGAACTTCCCCCGTCTCAGCATTCATATCCACCACCATTTCAAATCGAACCAAATGAGTGACATCATTCGTATTCCCTTCGGCATCTCCTTGCACAACATCCCCCGTTTCTGTATCCTTGACAAAAAATACTTCATCGCATTCGATCGATACCTGTGCAACAACAGTCACCTGCATAATATTTCCATCCCGATCGTTGTCCCTGTTCATCTTTTTCCTTTCTCTCCTTTGCATTTGCGCCATGGACATGTCATCCAATTTTTCACCGACCAAATTGCCAATCTCAATGTAATTCAATTCCCTCCCCTTCTCCGAACCCCTGCTGTGCAATGCCTTGACTATGTTTCTATACGAATGCTTCAATGCAACATTATCCTCTACTTCCCTTCTAGTGAGAAATGGAAGGACGAACAGACTCTGAATGGTGGCCGATTTTGGGTTGGAACGGAGTTTGATTTGGAGTTTATGTTTGCCGCATGTATGGGCTGATCTGTATAGTGATACGAGTTGTGGTTCTAGCATATGGTGACATGTTCCCTCTGGCAGCGCTTGCTTGGGTTGATAGTCGTCTTTGCGGTTGATGGAATGTTCAAATGATATGGGAAATGATGGTTCCTGGGATGACAATGGTGCTTGGTCACTCATGTCTGCGTCTGATGTGTCGCTCTCTGTTTTCTTTTCTGCATCAATATTTGCATCTGTATCGATATCTGTATCGACATCTGTACTATCCAATTTCCTCTCTGAATCTAAATCCGATTCCTTTTGAAGATTAGTGCATGTGTATACATCATGAAGGACACCCTGCACTCCAGCAGCAAAGGCCAGCTGAAAGGAATCTTCCATGTCCGACTTCCAACCAGCATAATTGACAATTTTAGCACCCAGAAACCCAGCAGCATTGATCCATGCGAGGCTCCTCGTGAATCCATTCAGAGGTGGCAAATGAGGCCCTATGTATCCCCCCTGCGCAACGAATTCTTGTGTATTTGGTATGAGACGAGGAAGTGGGTGGGGAGAATGCCGCCAGGGGAATATAGCACGGGGGTCGAGTTTCAAAGCGACAGATTCCTTCTTACTGAGCTCATTGGGGATATCGGCTACCGTTTCGTTTGATGGGATATTTAGTTTCCCACCCTCCTCTTGATGATTAATGTTGTTTCTGTTGTTTCTGTTGGTACTGCTGTTGCTGTTGTTGCTAAACCATCTGAATTTGTTTTGGATTGCAACATTGGCAGCAGCAGCAGTACCAACAGAAGAATGTTTTGTGTTATTAATGCGTGCTTTGTTATTACTAATGGCAAGCCGTCCTTTACTCTGATTTATTAAATGCCGAAAAGATCTCATTGTAAACTAATCTTGCAACAATGTTCAATGTGGCAAGATTGAATTCAATTGCAGATGGAAGGCAGGAAATGAGTGATGTCGATACACCATCCAATATTAAATATTAATAATATTATGTGTTGGCATCTTTCTTCACTTCTTACTCGTACTTCGTACTTTATGATCATCATCATGTCGAAGGGATCTTTCCTTTCCTTCGAGCTAAAAGCGTTTTATAAGGCCTTATTACATACAACAGCAACAAACTTTAGAAAAATAGAGAGAAATAGATAGATAAAACGGAGGAGAAAAGCAATTCAATGCAACAATTCAATTCAAATCAATCAGTGCAAACGATCGCATTGCAGTACCATAGCTTTGATATATTCCTTGCCGCTGCACTGCACTTCACTGTTGCTTACTTGGGTAATTATCCATTAGGAATTTCTCCGGTACTGCAATCGCTCCGATAAGAATATTCAATAAATATGAAGGCATCCCTCCGTCATTCGTTATCGGTACCATCCACGCTATCCTCTTCCAGTTCATCCTCCTCAACTGCAACTGACAGGAATACACTTGATAATAGAAAAGGATTCATAATATCATCATTGAAGGAACGGATTTTGAATTCTACGGCACCCCTGGCCAACGACGACGACGATGGTCTCATCAATCACGGTACAACCGCTAACAGTCACGGTAACGGTAATGATAACGGTAATGCCAATGCTAATGCCAATGGTAACATCAAGACCAACACCAAGGGGACCAAAGTCATCAAGGTCAAGATCAAGAAACAATCGGAAGCTGCATTGGCACTGGCATCAGCATCGCCATCTCATGCATCCGGATCGGCACCGGCGTCATCAACTCCAAATGTAATTGCTATTCATCCGACGGAACCCATCTTGTGTCAAGTACTGCAAAGTGATATCCTTCATCAATCCATTGTCATCCAGAATTATATTCAAAATAGAATCATTGCACAAATTAATCTTGTTGATATTCTAAAGAAATGGCTCGACAGTGGTGGAAATAACAATGGGAACAGTAGCAGCAACAATAACAGCAATGGTAATGACAAGAAACAAAGACAAGCCAATCTTAAACAAACTTGCCTCAACCTTGGATACATTACATCCATCCAATTCATGGACCAACAAGTATTATTTTATAACTCAGGAAGAACACCAGTATCAACGCCAACATCAGCATCGATGCCCTATCTGATTCTACAATTTGCAAAAGGAATCATCCTCTACAAACACAACCAACAGGCAGGATTCTACAAATACACACCTATGATTAATATCACACAACCAAAACTCAACAACGCTCTTCCAACATCTAGGCCTATGCCAATTCTATCTACTAATCTTCTTGCCATTGGATGCTCAGATGGAGCCATGCGGTTCTACTCGATCCAAGATAAAAAGGTTGTGAAATCTGTCAGGGGACCTAATGGAAGACAAGATCCTGTCGTTGCTATTCTTGCCGTTCAACCCTGGATACATCAAAGTCGCCCAACCTCTACTTTGGGACACGCACAGTCATATGTTGATAATAACATCAAAATCGCAACGGTGTGCTCATCGGGAACAGCATATATTTGGGAACTCCAAATTTCCTTCCATCCCAAATCGGGAAAAATTTATTCATTCAAGATCAAATCGCCTATTGTCAAACTTGATCTTTATCGATACATTGGGCACATGCTCCCCTTCAGTAGTACCAATGGCAATGGTGGCAGTAATAGTGGTAACGTTAGTAATACTGGTGGCAGCGCATCTCAGTCCAGATCCAAAATGGATAAATTTAAAGTGAAATTTGATCCTGATCGAGATCTGCTCTACTGGACCATTCAATCGGGATCAGGGTCGGGAGGTTCGCATTCCAAAATATTGGTGGTCGTATGGGAATGGAATTATGATGCCATCTTGAAAGCTAGTAAACGAAAGATGCCTGTCGAGAAGAATGGTGCGAAAGCGAAATCGCAGGCACAGGGCCCAATGCCATCGGAAACACCCACTTATTTGCCATCTACTATTACACAAATTCCTAATATCACGAATGGGGGGAAGCAACTTCTGCTTTCGAATGTTATTCCGGGTCTCATCCATCCTTCCTTTTCTGATGAAAGTATTATGTCCTTGGTTGTGTCGCAAGAGGGGGATATATACGTGATCGGGGCGAAACGTAACGGTATTGACAAGAATGATGATAATGATGATGATGGTGGAAATGGTCATGATCGTTCATCCACTGCCGAATTATCTAATGAAATGGGAGTGGTATACCACAAATTTAATTTCAAGGCATTGTGCCAATCGGCAGGTGAAAAGGTCTTGGGATACCTACGCCATGTACAAAATGGGAAACTGCAAGTGTCATCAATCATCAATTCTTGCAGTCGGCCAGATCTCATCATTTTGGTGACTAATGTGGGGCTTCTGGTAGTGAATCTTGTCTTGGACGAAGAAGCACTATTGACAGGATCGCATCATGCATCGTTCGTTGTAGGACGGGGCGGGAATGGCTTGATTTCGGTGCAAAGTTCAAAGGTCTTTGCATCGCTTATTGTAGCTCCATCTTCGTCTCGTAATAACATCAACATAGGCACTATGAATCCAGTTGGAAAATTGATGCAACGGAATCAAATCTTGGTGTACGAATCGCCTCCATCTTTGCATAAATCACTCGATTTTCAATCTAGACCGGTTAGAGTGCCTCCAAGACTTTTGCCGTCGCCAAGTGGGAAGTTCCTTTGTCTGTTTTGGCACAAAGAAAATAGATATGAAATACTTTATATGGATAGCCTCACTAGTGCCATCAAGAGACCTTTGAGCAAACACAGTTTCCGGGACGTACATATATCTGGATTCTCGCCAGCTGTTGATACTGGGTTTGATGTTCTTTCGTTTGCTTGGGTGGGAGATGACGACGTCTTCGCATTACTCTATCCTCCGGAACTTAAAAAGGATCAAAATAACGTCATTGTCAAAATACAGACCACAGTTGATGTACTAGGAACACGTTCCTCCTCGACTGGCCAAGAAAATTATGAGGACGAGAATGTTGTGTATGATCCAGATAAATTTAAGCCGAGAGTAGAATTGAAAGTATTGGTAGGAGTTAATGCTGACGCAGTAGAGCTAAGTGGCAGCATTGCAGCTGCAACGGCTACCTTTCTTGGGACTATAATGTTACGAGGACGACATGCACCAACTTGTCTTTTTGGCGGACCAGTCCTCTGCGTCGGTAGTTTCTCACAAGATAAAGCCACATCTCAAAGGGACGGAATGGCGTATTTTTATACAAGGCGAGAAGGATCCTCTGATAACAGAGCCTCTTCCTATGCTTCTGTAGGCCCTGCACTTCCGTACCCAGACTTAGTGGTGTGGGACGATGAAGGTGGTCTTTGTGCTATTATTGTGGGTCGACGAATTGCAATATACAGATCTCATGTTAATAGCTTTATGCTTTTGGGTACTGCATACCTTGGAACAGACAGTGATATCGATACGAAAGTCTATTCTGCAAAATTTATTCACAGTGTTCTATATTGTGCAACAGAGAAATCAATTCAGTGCATTTTCCTGGGAGACTTGAGTAATAGTGATGTCATTTGTGAGATTGACAGTTTTACGCTAGCTGCTGTGAACGCTCCGATAATCCCCAGTTCACCTCTATCGATTACTCCCACTCACGAACAGACGTCATTATTGTGGCCTTCTATTCTTGGTTATCACCAGGGGAGTCTATTAGTCTCTTCCACGAATGGAGTACATACAGTTTCACTGGCACAACCATTGTTTAGGCTAGGTGCCCTTCTTGCAGCTGGACAGGTTTCAAAAGTACAGAGATGGATCGATGCGATCCATCCTTCTCAACATGAATTTCTCGCTGAATTTCTCTTTCGTAGAGGGTTTCCAGCACTTGCAACTGGCTTATCGGGCTTATCCCTCGAGACAATGATTAAATTTCGCGATCGGAATATTATGTAGGTATAAGAAGAGGGTGTCTGTATTTATTTATTACAAGCACAATCAGTAATATCATAGTTGTAGCATATATCCTCGCTACAGTAGCACGTTTGATTTATTACATTACAATGGAACTACTATACTTGTGTGCCATCTTAAATGCGAATGATGTTTACGTTCGTTTTAAATACACTTTCTTACAAAATTTAGATTTCCGCAATAATAAATAACACAGTTGCTTCAGATTTGTTAGGATCTACGATAACAATGATGCAACACGTGCTCTAGTGGCTGCTAGTACCTATAACTCCTTAGTACGGCGACAACCTGTCTAATGCCAAGAGCAGATCAAGAAGTTATCTAGAAGCCGCTTCTTCTACCAATATATCAGCTCCATCGAGCACGTTGTAGGACAATTATAATATTACGAGACAGGATGCATATTTGAAGAAATACAGGTAGTGTCTCGTCAACAATTGAACGCACTGAAGCTATTAAGCGTGACGATTTCGCACATTCACTTTAAGACGAAGGCAGGAGTTCCAAAGCCGCTCAAACGTAGTATTCATCGTAAGTGAACTATCAACTCTACAACTCAACCGTAATGCGAAGGCGAATAAATACATTATACATTTCTGCATGACTTTATTGAATGTGTAGCTTTTCATCAATTTCGCATGTTCGACCTTTCGCGCTAGCTTGTCAATCAATCACGATGCTGTCTACTGCACATCCCTCTATCTTTTTCCTGCCCTTGCCTCATCATGCTCTACATTAATCTTGAGCGAACTGCCTCTAAAGCGCGCTATAGCAACAATAGATTCCTTTGCAGCTATGAAAATGCAGTCTACAGATCACCTATACCAGCGCTACATCTTTCAAGAATGTGTATTGATTTTTGACAACATTAACTTCTACATTTCATCATGTTATAGTCGTTCTCAAAACTGTTTGTACTAGCTGTGCTTCTGTGAATGATCTGCCTTCTATATCGCGAAGATATATGTTGTGTAGCGAGTTCAAAAGACGTTTAAAGTTCTAACGTATCTCGTTGAAATCTGTATGACCAGGGATGCTGTGAATGCATAGTCCTTCAGGATAGTTTTGAATGTTGGGTCTTTGCTATACAATATGCAATGCAATGGCTCGTTCGAAAACTGTCTTTCATTATTGTTTGGTTTTGGAAGTCAAGATTCGAATTTGTTATTCTAGGACAGACATCCAATGTGTTTGATGAGGAGTATTTGAGAGAAGCGGGAAGGTACGTTGCACATTTTGGAAGATGTGGGTAGATTGACGAGGGCGTAACTAAGTAGTGGCAAATAGTTGATTCTGTCAGTCATTAAGCAAGCCGGATCGCAATTTGCATTAGGACTAAAGATGTAGGACTTTTTCAAAAGATTCATTCCTAAATGTCTTCATCATATCAAGATAAGGTGCTGTATGTATGATCAAGCATTGGATCCTCTTTATTGCCAATTCGTTGACTTGTTTGAGTTTTTAAGAGTCTCACCGGTTGTGATAAACGTGGAATTATAGTTGTTGAGAATTCTTTTATTTCGTTGAAGACTGCCTCATCTCTCACCTTTCCTTCAAGCTTGATAGCTGTTTCTATAGTGGCTTGCAGATCGCATGTCTCCCGATAAATTCATAATGCTCAGAATATGAGTAACAAGGAATCCTAGTAAACTCGGTGGGCTATTGGATTTATGTTGTGTGTGCAGAACCACGTGCAGAGCTACCCTCATCATCGCGTAATACAACGCGAAGGATAAAGAATACCACAGGACGACATGTTCAAAAGCCGTCGTAAATATGTGGCATCGCGATTACTGGACGTTGTTTTCACACGGCTCAGTGCATTACTTTTCGTGTTGTCCCCATATCACACTGACACTTCCAATATAGTAGACAATGAGGTATTATTATTTACGACACTACACGCATTGTCGCACTATTGTTCTCGATATCGGTGTTGTGGAAAAGATCGAAACGCTCGATATGGTTTGCATATTAACCAACATTGATAGAGATGTTTGAAAGAGATGTGCCTTCACGATATAACCTGAATCTAGTTGACGTTTCGATGGTGATAACCTTGAATAGAACTCATTCAATTGCAACATCCCCTATGCTTTGATACAGCGATTACAAAAGGATCTTTCACTCATTTCTATTTGTAGGTGCCCTTTTCTATGTTGTGTACAAGTGGGTCCTGGCATTCCAGTCGTCGTTTCCCATGCATCTCCTCAACGCAATCTGCGCCTCCACCGATTCATTGGACAGTATCCTGGTTAAGAATAGAATTCTACATCTAGCACAAAACCTTCTGCCGCAAGAGAACTTCATCAATCTCAGGAGACACGCACCATCTGCCAAAAGAGATATCATATGCACCCAAATCTCATCGCATCATCATTTACACGAAACATTGTATCATCTCCAGAAAATGGGCAAACATAATCTTTTTAACACGAGCAAGAGCCATGATTACAGCAGACCAGCCTAAAGTGTAGAATAATGAACACCATACACACTGCGTCCTTGCTCTGCAATATTAGACTACAAAAGCACACATTGCAAAGGCGAAAAATGAAAATTTACTAAAAGCTGACGCGAGTGGGATTTGAACCCACGCCAATGAAGACAACGGCCTTAACGTTGCGCCTTAGACCGCTCGGCCATCGCGTCGATTTGTACCTCTCTTCGACGTATCGAGGTATAAAAATGAGTTTATTAAGATCAGTGGCAAACATCTCTTTTTACTCTTCGAATAGAAACATATCTACCTATTGTTGCAAATGCCTGGTGATAAATAAGCAAGAGGTAGTATCAGTGGTGCAAAAGGCCATGCTAGATACTTATATCTATCTAATAGTCAAACATGAGTCAGACAATATACTCCACACACTCTGCGCACTTTGAACCTTGACTTGAATTATTGTCACCCTTCCAAATCGGAGCATTATTGTTTCGCACTTTCATCACAGTTTCTTTCTCCAACAAGAACAAATACATTATCTTGCTAAATACCAAATGATCACCTGATATTAACTTCTCCACTGATCAACGTCCCAGGTCCAACTGATGGAGTACCTTCATTAGTGTACACAGGCATTCCATTGTCACCAGGTTCAAAGGTCACAATTTCATTGCACCAATTGTAAATCTTATCACAGAATGCTTGCATTGGCAGAATTGTGAAAGGCTCCTCCAATTGAGTTGCAATTTCTTCTATGCCGAACAAGAATATCGAGAGCAAGAAATGAGCAGGAATGAGATCAATATGATTCCATGAGGCACTGATAATGATAATAATAATGATATATAATATAATGAAAAGGTCAGAGAAAGAGCGGCTTGGTCAGAAAGAGGAATTTCGATTGAACATATGATAACATGAATATGTGAAAAGAAAAGAAAAAAAGACTTACCCGAGAGACTCCCACAACCCAAATGGCAAGAGAAGCAGCCATACCGAGAGGAAACGCGCCGTATGACGAGAGTATAAGAGGGGAATGGGCGAACTCAAAAGACGCTCAGATGATCCAAGATTATCCTCAAAGATGGTGGCAGCACGATGAATCTCATCCTTTCTAATAAAGTGCATGGGCAAGTTCTCGATAGCGAGAGAAAGATCCTGAAGAGCACGATTGGGACGATGAGCAGCAGCAAAGATGGCCTCTGCCTGTTCCTTTGGTAGCTTCTCCAACATTTCAATTTTAAAATCCTCTTCGTCCTCCCATTCAGGAGAAAGATGGCGCTTCATGGATCTAACGAAGGCCCAGGTGCACAAGGATAGACGTTTGAGATCATCTTCAGCCCGCTCAGGAGATACGGCACTGCGATCATAGTAAGCATTTCCGAGACGTACGAGATCGCGAGTATGATTAATGTTCATTCCCCAGTTCTTACGTGCTTCATCCCAACGCTGGTAAGCAGTGTTGGTCCGGAAAGCCAACAGAAGTCCAAGTGACGAAGTTGATAGAGTAAACGGCGCAAGGGGAAGACTAAGAATCGGAATGAGCGAATCATGCATTGGCCCAGGATGAGAGACAAAGCTGAAGTCTTGGTATTCTCCAAAGATGCAGTTCCAAACTATGAGACCTGTGGCGACAACTGTAGTTGCGGCAACCTCTTTGAACAAACTTTTGAAGATTCCAGAGTCTCCGAGTGTCGAAAGATTCTTGAAAAATCTATCAGGTGATCGATGCTTGACCCATTCATCATGACTGTAAACAGTACGGCGAAATTTACGGCTATTCTCTGCATAACTATCTTTTCCAGTTGCAGAATCATCTTGTACTAACGAAGCCAGGGAAGTTGTTGTTGATGTTAATGTTGTTTTGTCGACAAGGTTGGCTCTTGCTCCAAAGTGGGCAGGGGCAAAGGCTCCTGATCCATGAGTAATCTGTGATACAGCAAGGACTGCAAACAGTGCAGCACGTTGGAAGGTTGGCATAATTTCTTTTCTCAGTTTAAAGTTTATACTGCCCTGATTATTTTTGAAGTATGGTAACAGCGTGAACAATTATTTGATTGATGGTTATTATAAAATGGTTGCAAATGGATCACAGGTACGAACCTACGCCGATGGATCATGATGTAGCATGCATCATCCTGACGTCAGTCGAACTAGGAATACTTATTTGACGATGACGCATTTGCATCTACTTCTAACGGAGTAATAACGGATCATATATTCAGAACAAAAGTTCCGTGTAAAACAATTCAAAAGAATACAGTATTATTTATATTAGTCCATGTACGAAGATCGTATGAGTAACAAAGCAGCGTATAGAAAACATATAAGTGTATATATAAAATGTTATTAAACTAACGAGTGTGCTGCAAACAATCATCATTATGAAATAGTTTGGAATACATGAACATGTCATTCTCCAACCACAACCTTTACATTTATTGCACGCATTTTCATACATTTTAAACATCAGAATATCATCCTGTATCACATGTCACAAAAATCCTACTGCACATTATAACGCTAAACAATTATCAAAATCGCCGCATAGATGGATTATATCCCACTTTCTTTGAGTGCATTGAAATTTTTCGAGATAGCTCCAAGTTTTTTCACAATCAATTCATCCTCCCTGAGCGTCAGATCTTTGTTTTCAGAAAACGCAAAGAGAGAATCTACCCCAAGAGCGATCCTCACAATGGCGTAGTCCTCACTTACACTGACTGGTTGCCCAATAAAACCACTCACACGAAGAGCTTCCTTCTCATCTTCGGATGCTTCTGGAACTGCATCAGAAACATCCATAGACATCCATCGAAATAAGTCCCGCGCTTCACTCATGCTGAGCCACTCGTTTCGATTTCCACCTTTGGCCATTCTAATGCTGACAATGCTCCTCTCAACACAAAATGTATCCAAGCAAGGGTGGTCATCTACCATCATCTTAACTGCATCTCCCCATTCATCTGTCAATGATGTTCTTTCTTCATCCGCAATGCCCGATATCTTCTCCATGGCATGCAAACCTGCTTCCCAACGAAGAGCCAATCCAATGTTATTCCTCTCTCCATCCCTCAAATCTTCCTTCCAGCTATCCAAGCACAATGGTATCTCTTTATCAGTGACAAATCCCAATAATCCATTCTTCGCAAGCATATCTTTTGGAGGCGTACAAGATGATAATTTCGATGCAATGGAAACAGGCAAGATTACCGCACCACAGAATGGTGGCGCTTGATAGAATTTGCTAGTTGTGAAAAGAACCAAACTATCCTGGTCAAGCCACTGCCTCAATTCCTCCAAGGTGAACCTCCCCTGACACGCATCGACGACCCCCATGAATTCATCTCCTTGTCCCGGACTAGGGGGCATGACCTGATCCCGCATACCAGTTTTGCCACCAAAGACTCCGTGAACAATGGGATAATTATTGAGTGCCAATTGTTCTTGGGTAAATTTATGCATTTTCTCGGAAGCATCAATGGCACTTCCATCCTTTCGACGAGCATCAATGAGGACTCCTACAATTCCATGGAAGCCTTGAAGATAATCTAGACCGTGATCACCGAGAAAGGGTGCATATTTAGAAAAGTATTTTCCGGTCGATGCAGGAGCAGAACCAGCTCCAATTTCATTCAACTGCGTGATTCCACTGACAATGTTCTTGTTCGGATGCAGAGCCTTTGCAATGGCAATCGGTATATATTCAGCATCAGATCCAGAAGGACATAGGATAATTTCAGTTCCTAGAGGAAGCTGCAGATATGCTGCCAATCTCTCCCTTTGATCCTGAAATATTTCTCTCAGTGCCGCATCTAGTTTTATTGGATCACCCTGCAAACCATCAATTTTATCATCAAATAGCGACTTTGCAGCTTCGTATCCAGTCTCGGTGGGGGGATTCCCAGTACAGCTCCCTCGAAATATTTGTGACTTTAAAATGGGCAAGGGCTTGATGTGGTACTTGTTCGCCCCTGTTCCTTCGAGGATGAGGCTTCGATCATCTCCTCCCGTCGTGAGCCAACATTCAAATTCTGAGAAACCGAATTTTGATGCCATACTGCAAGCCTCTTCTGCATACTTTTCTGATGTTGAAAGACACCTGGTAGAATTAGAGACATACGAATTGGAATCAGACCTCCTTGACATGATTCCAAAGGAGCTGATTCGTGAAAACAGAGCTTTGGCTTGTTGTTGCGATGCAGAAGAAAGGGGGTTGGCAGCGGAGGATCTGCTGGCATTAAAGATTGAATTTGCGCAAAGGCATCTGGCAGTTGACTTCCATGGAGATATCATTTGACTGATTGACTGAGTGAATGGTAGAGTGAATTACAGAGTGATAGAAGATGATGGTGTACGATATGGTATGTAGATGGATGGATAAATGGTAAATGGTAAAGAAGAAAGAAGATACGCAAGATACACAAGATACACAAGATACTGAAGATACATGATGATGAACAGTAGTCTCTCTCTCTAGAGAGAGAGAGAGAGTAGTGATGAACCCTAACCCCTAACCCTGGTAGGTTAGGATTAGGTAGTAGACTGATCGGTGTTGAGAAAATGAGAAGTCCAATATTTTCAAATTCCTAGAGATAACGACAAATCCGTTGGTTACTTCGTACCACCAACAAGGTGTCACAAAAGATAAAACTTAAAACTTGGTCCAATTCAAAACCTCGACAATATTTCCAATGTTGTGTAGGTCAATTCTTCTGTTAAGCCTCTCCATAGCTGTATCAGCTAATGATGAGTCGTCGCCATTTTCATTCGTCGTTTTGTCAGATATTCACTCTTTTACGGAGCTATCATTCAAACCCTTTGACGATACCTTAAGCGTTTGGATACAGGGTAAAAACATTCTCAAGAACATTAAAGATAACTATGGCGGAGGAAAGTTCGTTGTCATGCCAGGAGATGGCGCCAGCTACGGTGATAAACCCACCGCTAATTTTGTAAGGAGGTTAGGAGGCAACCTGTCTGACAATGAAGCTGTATACAAAGGGGGAGTGAACTGCCACAGTAGTACGAAAGCGTTATTCAGTTCCGCTGGGTTTGACGTCTTATTGCCAGCAGTTGGCGATCACGAGCTGGGAGGCAATGAAGGATTTCAGAAGGGATCAGGGAGAACTAAGTTGTCAACAGTTCCAGATTACAGGCAAGCTTATGCCGACGGATTTTTCAGAGATGTTGGACAGCAGAGTGGC